>TARA_B100000963_G_scaffold207068_1_pt1 | contig 16852 bp, 17 predicted proteins | sample TARA_B100000963 | Tara Oceans TARA_B100000963 (sample SAMEA2622097) | marine metagenome | biome: marine biome (ENVO:00000447); feature: surface water layer (ENVO:00002042); material: "saline water (ENVO:00002010), including plankton (ENVO:xxxxxxxx)" | depth 5 m | reverse complement strand
AAAAAAAAGAGAAAAAAAAGAAAGAAGAGAAAGAAAACAAGAAAAAGAAGAAAATAAAAGCATAATATATGAAAGATTTTGGATATTGTGTTTGGTATATCCCAGAAAATGGCCCGTGGCATAGATTTACAAATGGCTTTAATCCTCACGTTACAATTAAACATAGTTTAACATACTCAGACGCATTAAGATTATATTTAGCTATAAAACCTAAAACAATTGAAGTAGAATTAGATAATCCACAAATAACAGTAGAAGAAGATTTTTGGGCTTTATTTTATAATTTAAAGCCAATAGAAAATAAACCGGATTGGTATCCAAAACATCCTCATATTTCTTTTTTATATCAATACAAAGAACCAATTACATCATTTCATGTTAATTATTTGAAACAATATTTAGTTCCATACAAATCTAAACTAACAAAAATAGCATTAGCTTATTGTAAAGGTCATTTTCGAAAATGGAAAATATTACAAATTAAATAATATATATAAAACTATAATATATATTATACATAATGGAAGAATGTCTCATTTGCTTTCAACAAAAAAATAAATTTTATATATCACCTTGTAAACATAAATGGTGTATGGATTGTAATTTAAATCCAAAGTTTCCAAGAAAATGCCCTTATTGTAGAATATGTGTTCCATTATCACCAAAATCAAAAAAGAAAATGGAAAGAAATGAACGTATAAAAGAAACTAAAGAAATACTTTATTTTGCACTTGCAAATTCATCTCTAGGATATACTGTTTAACAATTACTACAATCTTCATTACAAGCTTTTCTACTACCAGGACAACAACCATAACGAGTTCCTCTACATCCACCTATTCTTCGTCTTCTATGATGACGGTGATGATGTGAGTGAGCTGGTATTGTTCTAGCTCTAATAAATGTAAAAACAATAAATAAGAATACAATAGCTAAAATTCCAAATAAAAAATGTTTTTTATTCATTATACTATAATGGAAGATAATTTATGTGAATAATCTATTCATATTTCTTACTTCTGGTTTATTCTCCTCTTTTGTATATAATTTTTGAATTAATGCATCATCTCTAATACGCAAAGTGTAATCACTCTGTGCTCCTTTCCGACCAACACGACCAAATGCTTGTATCATTTTTTCTTGAGTCATATTTACTAGATCTTTACTTAAGTAACCATGGCAGAACTGATAATTTGTTCCGTAAATATAATCACTAGAAGCAATAATCAAATATAACTTTTGTTCTTCCGCCAACTTTTTCATAATATCCATATACTCTTTATTTTCATGTTTTACAAATACACCTATACCCATTAGTAATAAAATTTTCCATTCTTTTTCTACATTCAAATACATAATCTTCTCTACTATTTCATCTTCAATATCACTAGTAAATGATTTACTAGTGTTTTTCTCTTTAGACCACTCTCTAATATGTGCTTCACTATTTGGAATATATTTACTGCTTAATTCTATACTTTGTATTTTAGCCTTTAAATAAGCTACTCGTTTCAAATAAGCTTGATAAATTTTATATTCATCAGACTTTATATTTTTAGAGTGATCTTTGGCTAAGGTTTCACTACCTATTTTATCTTTACGTTGTTCCTCCGCTTTTTCAACCTCTTCTAACTCTAACATATATTCTTCATTTTCAGCCATGATTTGTAATATATTATCTAACTCTGCTTCTGGAATATTACTTACCCTCAAATAAAACATAGCTGTCTTTTTTACATCTTGTGTTAAGAATATAGTTGGCCCTTCAGTCAAACTATAAGCATCATCAGTTGTTATTTTTATAACAGAGTCATACATTTTTTTTCTTTTTTCTTGAAAATGTTTGTAAATGTTATCCCATTTATCTTTTACTAATGATAAAAGTCGTAAATAATATATTTTTAGACTAATAATTTCAATATCTTCAAAATTTTCAAAATAGTTTTCTAATAAATACTGTCTTGAAACATATTCCTTTTTATTTACATACAATATAAACCTTATCATTTCATTTACATCTATGTGTCTTAATATTGTTTTATTTTTCTCTATATGCCTAGCACACTTTTTAAGTTTCTTGAATTTTTTAAATAAGAAGTGAGGCATTACTATATTTCCAGTTGCATCTAAGATTGGTATCGATTTCTTACATTCATAACTTATTATTTCCTGAACGTTATTTGTATTAAATTTATTATTAAAGTAAGCAGTCATAGGCATTATGTCTTCTTTATTGGGTAGTGTAGCTGAAGATAGAACTACATTTGGAATTTCATTTTGTTTCCAATTTCTTTGTAAAATTTCATGAAATGGATGCATGTCATAATCAAGTGTAATAGTTGGTTCATCCCAATACCAAATAATATCACTTGGTTCATTAAACGCCAACATATAATTCATTGCTGGTAAATAAGATTGAATATCCGTAATAATAACTTGCACTTTTTCACCATTGCTATTATCCACCCTGAAAATACCACCAGTTCTTCTATTTTTTACATAATCCTTCGCAGCAAAATAATGAAGTCTAATATCTCCAGCGTCTATACAACCAAATGCAATTGCTATTGGTATTTCCATGCTAATTAATGCCTTTGCTAATTGAAGACCAATATGTTTAGCAGCACATGTAAATATAATTTTGTTTCCTTTAGCCAATCCAACAGGAGACATAGTTTTACCAGTACCGGTTGGGGCTTGATATAATAGAAGTTTTGCACCTTTTCTATATGTGGCTTCAAATAAATCCGCCTGATGTGAATATAGCTTCATATCAGCAAATTTAAATAAATCTGTATTTTTCTCAATATGACTTAATGCATTTTTTATTAATTTCCTTTTTGATACTTCACTTTTATAAATAATCAATACTTCATTTACAAAATATAAAACATATTTATTTGTATAAGCAATTTTATTTTTCATAAGTTGAGTAAGGCTATAGTAATTTTTACTATTAAAATCTTCATTAAAGAACTGATAAATATTTTGAATTAATATAAACTCAAATATTAATTCCCGCACATCATCTATTTTTCTAGATAAACTATTTATACGTATAATGTCTGCCTTTTTTATTGTTTTCTTTTTTTTACTCTGTTTCGATATTACAATTTGTAAATCGAATTTTTTTATTATTTTTTTGCATAACGACTTAAAATATTGTTCGTATAAATAATAGTGAAATGACTCTTCTTCACTTCCTATTTTCATAAAACCCAAAAGGCTCATAGAGTTATTCTGTGAATAACTCGTATTTCCATATGCATTGTAAATAATATTTAATATATATTTTTCCTTGAGGTCAACAGGGACTTCCAGGAACTCCCATTCGCTTTTAACAAGTTTTTGCTGTGTAAGATCCATAATTGTAATAATATAAATTTACAAAAATATATTTAATTCAATTTTATATATTAATAAATTGAATTAAATAAAACCCTATTAAACATTATATATCAAATGTATATCTTTACTGTAGACGGAAATATAGGAAGTGGTAAATCCACACTTATCAAACTAATGAAAAAAAAATATAAAGCATTTGAAAATACAAAAGTTGTATATCTACCTGAACCAGTAGATATTTGGGAAAGTATAAAAGATAGGAATGGTAAAAATGTAATTGAAAGTTATTATGAAAATCAAGTTAAGTTCGCTTTTCCTTTTCAAATGATGGCTTATATTTCAAGAGTTCATCAAATAAAAGAAATTATGGAAACTTGTGATGATAATACAATTATTATTTGCGAGCGATCTGTATACACAGATAAACACGTTTTTGCAAAAATGTTACATGATAACGGAACAATGAATGATATAGAAATACAAATTTATAAAAAATGGTTTGATGAATTTGTAAAGGATTTCCCTTTTTCAGGAATAATATATGTAGGTGCTGAACCCAGTAAATCATTAGAAAGAGTAAAAATTAGAAATAGAAAAGGTGAAGATATTCCATTAAGTTATCTACAAATGTGCCACCAATATCATGAAAATTGGTTAAATCATAGTAACATTCCTGTTCTAAAATTAAATGGAAATAAAGATTTTATAAATGCAATACCTTTAGAGTGGCAGATAACATTAGAAACATTCATTAAAAAACAAAGTAATATCGAAATTTATGACGATTATTTATATACCATGGTAACTGGTTAATCAATACTATTTGTTAAATAATAATTATTAAATATTGATTTTCCTTTAAATTTTAATATATCTCTTTCTTGATTTGTAGTTGGAAAATTATCATATCCATATATATCCTGTAATAATAACCATTCAAATAGTCCACCTGGATATATAAATACATTTACAAACCCTAAACCTATTAATTGATTATATTTTTTCATAAGATTTGGTGCATTTGAATTTTCATCATATACTATTATATTAACATTTAGATTTGACTTTATGAGTTTATTAATTAATTCTTCTTCTTTATCAAAAGGAATAGTATTTTTAATTAATAACTCTTGTCTAGAACTTTCTAATGTATTAATCAATAAAAATTTATTTTTATTTTTCATACTATATTGAACGTCTTCAAAATTAACTTTTCTTGTAGATGTAGTGTTTCCCATTATTAATTATTTATTATTTTAAATAATTAATTTTTCTTTATTATTTTATTTATTTAATTTGATTTTGCAACTCTTAGTAATTTCCAGTATGGAAAATTTTCATTCAAGTAAGATTGTTTAGTAACAATAAAATTATTACCAGCTTTATAGAAACGACCACTATTATTAGCAGAAGAAACGCTAGATTTGGTAGGCATAGTTACTCTAAAAGGAGAACCTTCGGTAAAAAGTAAATAATCTCCATCACCTGGTAATCCATATTTTGTTGGGTCATAACAAAAATCTCTTCCACCTCCAAATAAACCACTGCTATTTACACCAGCTAATGAATATGGATTTTGAGCGCATTTTAAATTACCAGCACAATCACTGTCTCTATCACAATCTCCTTGCCCTTCTGGTTCATTGCGCAGCCAATCATTCCAACCTTTCCAAGTTGCATTTACTTTATCACCACCTAATTTAGTTCCTGGAACACCTAAACAAGCCTTCTTAAAATCAGGCCATCGTGAATTCCATACTTCTTTATTTGTTTTTACAAACTGCCAGAAAGGAAAATATTCCATTTCATACATTTCTTTAGTTAAAATATATCCTGGTTTCCACGCCATTCCCTCTTTCCATTTCTTATTTACATTTGTAATTGGTAAAATAGATTTAAATCCTCCACCACTATTTCCAGAAAAATTAAGAGCTCCATTTTCAAATTTAATATATTCGGTTACAGTCATCATTTGGACGAAATCAGTCCAACAAGGCTTTTCCCATGGAATTGAAGGCTTTGTACCATAACATAGTTCTTGGTTTGTAACATATTCATCAAAATTCGATTTTGGATTTGAAGCTGCTCTATTAATATAATCTCTAATGGCTCTTACTTTACCAGATAATGTAGAGTTAGACCAGTAACTAGAGTCGGTAATACCTCTATTCCAAGCAGTATCAGTGGATAACCAATTTTGTGAATTTTCTGGATAATATTTACCACTACTATTACATCCTTGTTCTTTGAAAATTTTTGTGGCACATTTTGTAGGTCTAGGATTAAATCTTGTTTCACACGGATCTACTGGTTTTCCATAACATTTTTGTGTATATTGGTCTGATTTTTTATAATCCGGTCCTGTATTTGCATATGTTGGATATTGCTTCATATTTTCACCAGATAATATGTAAGAATGTGAATTCCACCAATTATAATCTTCCTGGTCGTTCACTCTCTCTTCTAAATTTCCATTACAACCTGAACGACCCCATAAACTATCTAGACAAGCTTGAGAATGTGGACCTGTTTTCCAAGTTGGAGTTAAACAAGGGAATTTCTCTTCAAATTTTTTACATTCTTCTGGTCCATAAAGTAAATCACCTTTAAATGGAAACTCTGTTGAACCACCTCCACAAGCAACACAAGCTTTATTACCCGTAAGATTTTGATAAGTGTAACCATTTCCCCAAGACTTACAATTACTACCTTCTGCATATTTTTCACAATCATAATATTTTCCATCCCTGTCGTGCCATTTACGACTTTCACCGAATTGACTAGGTAACTTAGTTTTTAAATCTTTCTTTTCAACAAACCTAGTATCACCTGCAGCTAAAATTTCTTCTTTCCAATTACACTTATCATCGTTATATTTGGTTCCAAAACCACCCCCAGGAAGATTTTTCTTTACCATGCCTTTAGCTTTTGTAGGACACCATCCACAAATACTTTTTTCTCCTCCTGTATCACCACAATCCTTCATACCATTACAAATTGTTTGTTCCTTTTTCTTTCTACACTGAAATGCAGCATCAGGTCCTGGTTTTACCCAATTTTTACCACACACATCCGCCGTTGGACCACTAGCATCTCCATATAAAATTTTATTAGTTTCCCAACAATATCCACAACCACTATTAGCTGTTATTTGGTCGCAATCTAAGGTTTTATTAATTAATTGACACTTTTCTATTTTTTTAGCAATTTCACTCTTTGATACATTTGCCGAAGGATTGCTGTCTAATAAATTTTGTTTAGAAGCATCTAATTTTTTAAATTTTACATCATCTGATAACCCAGGTGCTGTCTGAGGAAATTTTCTATTAGACCAATACTTATCTTGATTATTCAAATAATCTGTTTGTCTTGTCTCTGCTGCTCTTATTAAAGAGTCGTTATCTAATCCCTCATAAACAGATTTTTTTGCAAAACATCTAATAACTAATAATACTATAAAAACACCTATTACAATATAGCCTAAATTTAATTTCATTTATATATATTTAATTATTATTTTATTTTATATAAAACAATAATTATGAAGGGTATGCTGTTAAACTATAACTTACCTTTGATCCCATTAAACTATGTCCCTGGCCTCTAGTTTGAGCCCATATTCTTACAGCCCTTACCTTTTTATTAGGTAAGTTAGGAATATAGGTTGAAACAGGTATCATTGGTCCTGCAATAGACTGAGTATAATAATTACATCTGGTGCAATATCTTGCTCTCCAAAATCCACCACTCCAAAAAGACCAATTCCAATAACTTCCACATCTATATCTACTACATCTTCTTCTGGTTACTCTCCTAATAGAACGAGGAGCTTTTAAAACTGTTTGATACACTGTTTCACCATTCATTCCCTCTAGTTTTATATATATTCCCCATGTTGGATTACCCCAACCTTGGTCTTTCATTACAGCAGAGAAATTCAACTTTTTCGCATACATTGGTGCAAATTGCTCGTATCTAATTAATCTACTGTCCCATCGACTAGGAGTAGTTTGGACTACTGTTCCTGAATAATAACCACCTCGACCAGCATTCGACCCAGGCCATGAAAATGTTCTATTAATTACCATTGGTTCTTTATAATTTTTATTATACCAAACGTCATAACCACTGTTTTCATCTCCCATTTTAATTTGAGTTAATCCATAAGATTTCCAACATTTATCTTCTTTTGGAGGAAATTTTTCACTACTGTTTAAAGGCATAATGGAATATTTACATTCTTTATCTCCTTCACACGCATCCTGGCACTGTTTTGCTGTAAGACTACCACTTACAAATTTCATATTATTTACATAAAATCCTTCTTTATTTCCATTAAATGTCGCATCAAATATGCCTAATAAGCCTAAAATAGATAAAAAGAAAAATGAATAAATTAAAAATCCTTCAACATCTTGATAATTTTTCACATATATAGCCATAACACCTAACATTGCTAATATATTCCAAAAACTATTTGGTAATAATCCAATTGAGTGAAATACTAATACTGTTATTGTTACAGCCAGAATTCCTTTACCAATTTCAATTACTTTCATACTTATATTAATGTGTTATTTTTTTTCAATAGATATATTTATTAAGATATATCTATTTTACAAATTTTTTAATTAATTAGAATATTTTGTCCGTTTCTTATTTCATATATTTGAAACTTTTCGCATCCTCTCATCCAAGGCATTCCTAGTGCTTTTTGACTAGTGCATCCATTCATATAGCGTTTATGAAATGGGTTATAAATACCCCAATAATTTCCGCTTTTATTAATTTGAATTTTCTGCCATGTCCACCATAATGCAGGAGCACCCCCCTTTCTTTTACTAAAAACTACTGAAAAGTATGGTGGTTGTCGAATAGGTCTTATACCATAATGACTTGTTGTTCCGGGAGGTAAAAATCCCAAATATCCCCCATGAGCGTCCTTTATTAATAAATTCTTTCCATCTGGGTGTTGAAGAACTTTAAAAGTTTCCCAAGACCTTCTCCAAGTTCTATGTCCTATTCTACCATTTGACTCTGCACTTAACCATCTTGAAACCTGTGGTAAATATATACCAATAGACATACCTGGGGTTATAGCGGAACCTTCAACAAAATTTTGATTTAAACAAGGTATTTGGGCGCAAGCTCTATATTTAGTTGTTGCAGGACAGGATCTTCCTCCAAACTTAGCTGGATATAATATAGGTCGCGTGCTAGACTGACTACCACCCCCACATGTTTTAGAACAATCACTCCAAGCACCCCATTCTCCAACAATGCAATCTCTGGGTGGAGGAAATCTATATAAAACATCTGCAACTGCTTCTTTACAAGTTCTTTTACAACCAGATTTTAGATCTCCACAAGCTTCTTTAATAGCTAATTGACCTTTCATATATGTTGTTTTTAAACTAGTGTTTCCTGTAGGGTCAATACCTGGCCATCCCCAACCTTCTGCTTGTTTTTCTCGTGATTTTGTAGATCTATCTACTTTTTCCATAGAATTTACCGTTTGTCCCCATTGAACTACAGAATTATTTCCTATATTAGTGAATGCAGTCCACATAATAAGACATTTTTCACCAAGCATTTTTGTAACAACTCCTTCATAACGTAATGGAAATATTAACTTAGTAACAGTGCAACCAGATGTAATTGCAGGTGGAGGAGGAGGAGATGTACCTAGACAAATCATAGACGTGGTGGCACGTGTGCTGTAATCATCCGCACCAGTCATTAACCCTATCATTCTTTTAATAGTTGATTTATATTCATTTGCATTTGTTGTATTACTATTAGGATAGTTATAACCAGGAATATTCCAAGCCGGAGCAGCTTTGCTATATTTACTGATATTCTGCACATGTTGTTTTGCACTACTAACACCTTGAGAAATCTTTTTATAACCAGTTCCCTTAGGATCACCACCTTCTTCTAAAAAGATTTTTTTTAAACAAACTGGATGAGGAACACCATCGCGACTAAATTTAGGATCACATGGGTCAACATTATCATGATTTCCGAAACATAAGTCGCTATTATCTACTGCTGTTTGATATACATTATCTCTTGTTTTTGTATTTGTATTATTCATAATTTCACCCACCTCTTTATAAGACATTCTAATAGCTTCACCTAATTGTGTAGGAGTTTTACCATATAATACTTTATTAGTGCAATTTGAATTTTTCCATAATTTACTTACACAATCAGCACTATGTGGTCCAGACAAATAATAAGGAGTTATACAAGGATGATCTTTTAAAAATTGTCCGCATTTTTCAGCTGATAGTAAACCATATCCATCCCCGCCACATACATCATCACTGTATTTGGGTAATAATTTACCTCCTACTTCTTTTTTAACCATACCCGTTCCAGTTGTAGGACAAAATCCACAAATATCAGCTGCTTCTCCATATAAATCGCCACAACTCTTTATATTAGCACAGATGGCTTTTTCACGCAGTTCTTTACATTTTTCTCTATTATTAGTCCAGGCTTTTTTAGGACAAACATCCGGGGCCGGTCCTTCTTTTCCACCATATCTAAATTCTTTATCATAAGCACAATATCCACAATCTCCTTGATCCCCCTCTTCTAACTGATCACAACTTGTTAAAACCCTACATTTTGTTATTTTCTTATCCATTTCACTCTGAGAACCACCTATAGTTGGAATATAACTTTGTAAATTTTTATTTTCATCAAACTTTAACCATTTATTCACTTCCGGGTCTGCTTTAAGCAAGCCAGCACCAATACCAACACTTCTCACTTTCCAGTAATCGTCCTGTTTATTCAAGAATGCTCTTTCACCTTTTTCTAGAGCTTCATTACTAAATCCCTCTTTATCTTTTAAACTCATATAAATTTGACATACTAAAACAACTAATAATGTAACTCCTAAAATCAATATTAATTTCATATATAATTAGTTTATATAAAATTAATTTACTTAAAATCAACAATTATCTCTACCTGTTCTTTTTTAATACTTTTAGAAGCTGATATAGAAAGTTCTTCTCGTTTTTTCCTAGTTGTTTTTACTTTTACTTTTCTATTTTTTGCGGTGCTATTTCTATTATCTTGATCTTTTTTAATATCATTAAAGTTTTTTTCTATGTAATCTAAAATTTTATGCTCTAATACCCACTTAAAAAAATTAAGTTGTCCTATTGTTGTCTGTATTACACAATCATCCTTATATGGAATTGTAATTCTATCCCATCTACAAAAAGGATCAAACCGTTTTTTACTATATGCCTTTAATTTTAGTTTATAATCTATATATACCTTAAACCTTTTCTCTAGTCCATAACTATCTTTCAATAAATAAACAGTATAATATTTTTTTGAATAATTAGTTGCAAACCAATCAACTAATCTAAGAGACACGGTTGACTCACCATTTATTATCGGAAGAATTTTTTCCATATTACCATCTTTATTGTAAAATTCCATTAACTTTTTTAAAAGCAAACTGTTTTGTGTTGATAAACTTGAACTCATATAATAGATTATTTTACTCTGTTTTTAAATACTTATTAGGGCTACTATTTATATTGCTATTTTGTGGTCTTAAAAAATTATCCTGGACGTGTAAATCTTCTAAATAATTATTTCCTTCCATAAATGGATTTCCTAGATTTGCTATTTTATCTCGTTGAACCATACGTTGACTATTCAATTCCCTTATATTTGGCTCATAATTAGTTTCATGTTTGATAACTAATTCCTCTTCAATTGGAATTATTTCCCTTCTAGTATCAATTCGTTCAAATCTATTTGTTTTCTTGTATTCTTCACTTTTTTTTGGTGTCCATTTACTAATTTCATATTGAGGTGCAAAATGCACTTTTTTTTTACTCATTTATATCTAGTGCGGAAAAATTGAAAAGTTTTTAACACATAATAAATACACCATTAATCAAATATGGAAGATTTAAGTGAAACTTATCCACCAAAACTACTATTAGCCATATTCCAAAAATGGAATAAGGACGGTCATGGGGCAAGAAATGAAGAAGAAAAATATATTAATTATTTTAAAACAAAAAATTTAGTAATGCTAAGTTATACCAAAGAAGAACTAATATATGATGGATTAATTGAAAGTTTAAATTTCGTCCATCATGTAAGAACACAGTATATGGCTCCCAGTGACTATAAATATGAAATTAGTCCAGTAATTATGTATAGATACAAAAACAGAGATTTCTGTATTAAACATAATGGAGTTGAAAAATTTCAAAAATTATGGCGTAAATTCCATTATAAAATTATGCCTAGATATAAGAATATTCGCAATTTACAATATAGAAGTATATATGGTAAATTTAAAAAACAAATTTAAAATAATTTCATACTTGCTGTAATAATATTACAAGTGCCTTGAGGAGTAGTGCCTTCCTTACAGTTTACTTGTAATTCACTAGTAAATGAACGTTTTTTTATTTGTGTCCATGCTGTATTCCTACGTCCTATACTACCTACTAAACCTAGCATAGCTGCACCTTCATCCATTTTAACCCCATTTACTATTCTACTTCCTTCTCTTGAACCACCTGTTCTTTCTGTTAATACTCTTTTTGGAACTTTTCCACTCATTTATAATATAATTTAATATTAATTTTTTTTTATTATTTTCATTTGCTTACTAAATTTAAATTTTTTATCATTCATAGTTCTTCTTTTTAAATTACAATCTAAACAACTTATAACTACATTTTCAGTGATATGACCTATACTATTATCTATACGATCTAATGTCCACTGTTTTGGTTCTCTTACATTTTCATAAATTAGTAACATATCTTCTTTACAATAATAACATTTCATCTTGCATAATACCAACTTGTCTATGCATTCATCTATTTTTATTAACTTTTCTTCATTTAATTTATTCTTTTTTATATCCTGTGCGCGGTAACTTTTTATTTTTCTCTCCAATTCTTTTTTAACAAAACTTTTTCCAGAAAAATCTTCATTAACACATAGTTTTTTTACTAACTTAAGTGGAGATATATTTAACAGTTCATTTTTTTCGGTAACATTTGATAATATTTTTCGTTTTCTTTCCTCTTTTGGTTTAAAACTATCTACATTTCGCTTTCCCAATATTTTAATCGATTTCATATAAATTAAAACAATACTATAAAAAATTGATATAAACTTTTCATAACAAATATATATAAACATGGCCGAAGAACCTCAAAAACAAAAAGAAGAATGTCTTGAATTAAAAAATATAAAATATCAAACTATGCTTTTAAATAACAATACAAAAATATATGAAACCACCCCTAATACAAGTAATATTGAAAAATTTTTGGAAAGAGAACTTGAAGCCAATAATAATAAACCTTGGACCAAATTAGGAAAGGGAACAAAATTAAAAAAAATAAATGAGTTTATAATTAAATATTCTGTTGAAAAAAAATATAATGAAGAACAGAAGAAAAAATTAAAACGATATTTACTAAGTTGTTTGGAACGAAAAAAGTTACAAAAAACTAAAGATGTTGTCTATTGCACCAAAACGAATACAATATTATCTATACCCGCTCTTACCTATAATGATAGTTCAAGAAAATTTACACTACGAAAAAATGAAAAGAAAACTCCAAAAAATAATAATTCAAAAAACAAAACAAATAAAATACGGGGTAAGAAAAAAAGCAAAATTGATAAAAATATTAAAGAATAATTACAATATTAATTATAATGACCGATACATATTGGAATGATTTACAACCGCTTAAAGATATTCTTGATGATATAAAAGCACCAAATACTGTTGTAAATAACAAAGATATTGAAGATTTTAAAGAAAGTGTATGTTATTTTATAGGCGACATATTAAATAATAATATTAACATCTATACAGACAAACATTTTGATGAATTATTATTTGAATCAGTATTACTAGAAGTAAAAAGAACATATTTTAATGCAATTGATTTATTCACATTTGATGTGGAAGGTCAGGTTTGGGACGCAATTGAAATATACTTTTATAAATATAACGCATTTAGGTCTTATAGCACAACGACTATTATAAATGAACCAAATACTTCAAAAGTAAAGGCTCTATTAAAAGAATATTTAAGTACTACACAATTAGAACAAAGATCTAAGGAATGGTTTGAATTTCGTAGGAGTGGGCTGTCTGCTAGTGATATTTGGAAAGCAATAGATAGTCAATCAATGCAGAATAGTCTAATTTACAGTAAATGTAAACCTATGAATATGAAGTTATCTAAATCTACTAATATTAATACAGCTTTTCATAACGGCCATTTATTTGAACCTTTATCTATTATGCAATATGAATTTGATTTTAACACTATTGTAGGTGAATTTGGTTGCATGGCTCATAAAAAATATCCTTACCTATTAGCATCTCCAGATGGAATAAATATTAAAGAAGGTAATAAGAGATATGGACGTATGGTTGAGGTTAAAAATCCAACTACTAGAGAACTTACTGGTATTCCAAAAAAAGAATATTGGATACAAATGCAATTACAAATGGAAGTTTGGGATTTTGAAGAGTGTGATTTCTTAGAGACAGTATTTAAACAATATGAAACTAAACATGAATTTTTAGCAGATGGGGACAGTTTTACACATAATGCAAAGAACAAACGTAAAGGAATTATTATAAGATTTTATGATGGAGAACAACCAATATATAAATATCCTCCTGTTGATATTTCTAAGGATGAATTTGATATTTGGTATGATAAAACTTTAGACGAAACTACTGATTTAGAATTTGTTTGTAAAATTTATTGGTATTTAGACGACTATTCGTGTGTATTAGTTCCACGTAATAAAAAATGGTTCAATCACGTACAACCAAAACTAAAGAGTATATGGAATACAATTGAAAAAGAACGCGTTGAAGGATACGATCATCGTAAGCCTAAAAAGAAGAGAAAAAAGAAATTAACACCTAATTCTTTAAGCAAATTAGAAGAAAAAGCAAAAAATTTATTTGCAAGTTGCGATTTGATTGATAGTCCAAAAATAGATAAAAATCAAAATATTGTTATTAAAGTAAGAACAGAGTCATTTGATCAAAAAACTAATTAACTGAAGAACAGAAAAATCCAACACGACGACAATTAAATCCAGGTTCTACAACATTTTTATTTTCGTCTTCTTTTATTGCATCACTAAATTGATACATTTTTCCTCCATCCATCATAGAACCTTTAATTAGTTCATCTTCATAAATATTTGGATAATTTTTTACTGCACATTCAAATCCTTCCTTGGTAAATCCAGATAATACTAAAGCTAAACATAAAATTGCACCTAAAAATAAAAGTTTATCTAATAAGTTTTTCATTATAAAATATACATTTATTTTTTAATAACTAATTATTAAATTAAAACAACTATTTAAAATTTATAATATAAATTATTCTATATTATGAATACTGAAGATTGTGTAACCAAACGAAATGGTAAGACTGAAAATATTTCATTTGATAAAATATTAAAGAGGCTAAAAGCACTTGGAAAAAACGAACTAAGTGTTAATTATACTAGTTTAGTTCAGAAAATTATTGATAGATTATATAATGGAATATCCACTATATTAATTGATGAATTAACAGCACAACAATGTGCATCATTAGCAACTACACACCCAGATTATGGTGTGTTAGCTAGTAGAATTCTTATTTCAAATCATCATAAAAATACACACCAGGACATTTACAAGGTGTCAAAAAAATTATATGATTTTAAAGATATTCATGGAGTTCATCATCCAATTATTTCAAAAGAGCAATTTAATATTATTAAAAATAATAAACAAGCTATTCAATCCATGATTGATTATGATAGAGATTATTTTATTGATTATTTTGGATTTAAAACATTAGAAAGAGCATATTTACTACGAATTAATAAAATTATTGTAGAAAGACCACAACAAATGTGGATGAGAGTTGCTATCGGTATTCATAAAAATAATATGGAAAAAGTAAAAGAAACTTATGATTATATGAGCCAAAAATATTTCACACACGCTACTCCTACTCTTTTTAATGCTGGTACTCCACGCCCCCAACTTAGTTCCTGTTATTTAATAGCAATGGAGAGTGACAGTATTAGAGGAATTTATAATACATTATCTGACTGTGCTGCTATTTCAAAATGGGCCGGTGGAATAGGATTACACGTTCATAATATTAGGGCCGCGGGTTCTCATATTCGTGGCACTAATGGAACTAGTAATGGATTAGTTCCCATGTTGCGTGTATTTAATAATACAGCTAGATATGTAGATCAAGGAGGTGGAAAACGTCACGGTTCGTTTGCTATTTATCTTGAACCGTGGCATGGAGATATATTTGAGTTCTTAGAAATGAAGAAAAATCACGGCGATGAAGAAATGAGAGCGCGTGATTTGTTCTATGCTTTATGGATCCCTGACCTATTCATGAAAAGAGTGGCTCAAAATGCAGACTGGACGCTTATGTGCCCGGATGCTTGTCCTGGTCTTAGTGATTGTTATGGTGATAAATTTGAAGAATTATATACTAAATATGAAAAAGAAGGAAAAGGAATAAAAACAATTAAAGCACGTGAGGTATGGTTTAAAATTTTAGACGCACAAATGGAAACAGGAACTCCTTATATGCTTTATAAAGATGCTTGTAACTCTAAATCAAATCAAAAAAATTTAGGAACAATTAAATCCAGTAACCTGTGCACTGAAATTATTGAATATAGTAACGATGAAGAAACAGCGGTATGTAATCTAGCTTCTATAGCATTAAGCAAATTTATTAAAAAAACTACATCACCATTCACAAAACCACTTACAGTATATACCAAAAATGATTGTAAATGGTGTGACCTACTTAAATATTTGCTTAATAATAAAAATATTGAATACAATCAAGTTATTGTTGATCCATCGATGTTTGAAGACTACAAAAAACAATTTAATGTTGAAACTCTACCACTTCTTACACATGGAGAAGAAAAAGTTGGTGGATATAATGATACACTTAATTTACTTAGAGATCAATTTGACTATGAACTTTTACATAAAGTAACAAAAGTTGTTACACGAAATCTTAATAATGTAATTGATATTAATTTTTACCCAACAGATAAAACTAAAAATAGTAATATGAAGCACAGGCCTATTGGTATAGGAGTTCAAGGTCTTGCAGATGCTTTTGCAAAAATGGATGTGTCTTTTCACAGTAATCTAGCAAAACAAATTAATAAAAATATTTTTGAAACTATGTATCATGCTGCTTTAGAAGCCAGTATGGAAGCCGCTAAGGAAGAAGGTCATTATAGTTCATTTAAAGGTTCTCCAGCTAGTGAAGGCATTTTACAATTTGATATGTGGAATGTTACTCCTTCCAATCGATATGACTGGGATAGTTTAAAGTTAAATATTCAGGAACACGGTTTAAGAAATTCTCTTCTTTTAGCACCTATGCCTACTGCTTCTACATCACAA
>TARA_B100000963_G_scaffold347456_1_pt1 | contig 16903 bp, 21 predicted proteins | sample TARA_B100000963 | Tara Oceans TARA_B100000963 (sample SAMEA2622097) | marine metagenome | biome: marine biome (ENVO:00000447); feature: surface water layer (ENVO:00002042); material: "saline water (ENVO:00002010), including plankton (ENVO:xxxxxxxx)" | depth 5 m | reverse complement strand
TTTAGGGATAATTTTCCAGCAATATTAAATGATTTATTATTCTTTTTGAGAAGATAACTCCCTAAGTCATTTTCTGTCGCATTAAAAGCAATGGATTTAATAGTGGATCCGTCCCCACCAATTAAAACAGATTTTATATGTTTTTCCCCTACAATTTTTCCATTAATAGTTTTTACATTCTCAATAGCAAATCTTGGTTCTGGATTACCAGAGCCAAAAGGAGATAGTAGTGAAATTTTATTATAAAACTCTAAATTAACTGCAGATGGAGCAATAATGCTATCTAAAAATAACGGTTTTTCACTTTTAATGTCTTCGTTAATACCACTAAATTTTTTAAAAACAAAATCTTTTAATTTATCTATATTTTCAACTTGAATTGAAAAACCTCCTGCCATTTTATGCCCACCTCCTTTCAGCAATATTTTTTCTTGAGTTGCTGATATAATAATTGCACCAATGTCGAAACCATTAATAGACCTAGCAGATGCTTTGCCCGTATTACCATCTAAAGAAATTAATATTACTGGTTTATTGAATTTATCTTTTAAGCGAGCTGCAACTATTCCAATTACACCTTCATGCCAATTTTTACCACTCAAAATTATAACAGGGTCTTTTGAAAAAACTTTTGTGTCATTCAATATTTCATTTAAAAGATCTTTTTCGAGCATTTGTCTTTCTTTGTTATACTGATCTAATTCAGTTGCCAATTTAAAAGAAATTTTTGGATCTTTATTTAATAATAAATTAGCACCATGTGAGCATTTACCTACTCTGCCACCCGCATTAATTCTAGGTCCTATTAAATATCCTAGATGATAAATTGACGGGTTTGACTCAATTCTACAAATATCAAATAAAGTTTTTAATCCTAAATTTTTTTTAGATTTGAAAACTTTCAAACCTTGTTTTACAATTGCCCTATTCAATCCAATTAAAGGAACCACATCGCATACTGTTCCCAATGAAACTAAATCGAGATAATTTATTAAATTTGGTTCTTTAATATTATTCTGATTAAACCAATTTTTGTCCCTTAATTCTTTATTGAGAGATACTAAAAACATGAAAGAAACTCCAGCAGCACATAAATGCTCTAGATTAGATTTATCATCTAATCGATTAGGATTTACAATTGAAAAAGCATTAGGTAATTTTACCTCAGATTGATGGTGATCTAAAACTATTACATCTACATTTTTTTTTTTTGCAAAATTAATTGCTTCAAAAGATAAGGTTCCACAATCTACGGTGAAAATTATATTTACCTTTTTGTTAATTAATTCTTTAAAACTTTTAATTGATGGACCATAGCCCTCTGTTTTTCTGTCTGGAATATAAATCTCAAATTTCTGATTTAATCGTGAAAAATAATTTCCAAGCAGTGCAGTTGAAGTAGCTCCATCAACATCATAATCTCCAAAAATACCTATTTTTTCTCCTTTGAAAATTGCATTCACTATCCTTTTTGTTGATTTTTCCATATCAATTAAAACATTAGGGTTTGGTAAAAAATTTTTTATTGAGGGATTTAAAAAGGCATTAACTTCATCTTTTTTAACTTGTCGAATTGATAGAAGTTTGGAAATTATTTCATCTAAAAAAAAATTTTCTTTCAAAAAAGATAAGTCATCTTGATTGTATTTTTTCAATAACCAATTTTTTCCACTTATAGAAAGTGAGTTCATTTATTATATATATTAGTAACTGATTTAATTATTTTTTTACTTTTATGAAGGACAAAAGTATTTACCTCATATTCATTTCCTAAATCAATTACTCCCTTAGCTAAATCCCCAGAAGTAACTCCTGTTGCACAAAATATTACATCACCTTTTACCATATCTTCAAGATTGTATTTTTTATTAAAATCATTAATACCAAGTTTTTTTGCTCTTATCTTCTCTTCATCGTTTAAAACTAGTCTGCCTTGAATTTGACCGCCAAAACAAGATAGGGCTGCAGCAACAACTACGCCTTCTGGAGCCCCACCAGTGCTGTAATATATATCATTTTTTGGATTTTCTCCTATTACGCTAAGGGCACCAGCAATATCACCGTCTGTAATATAATTTATTTTAACTTTCATTTTAGTTAAAGTTTCAACTATATGCTTGTGTCTATCTCTTTTTAATACACATGCATTCAATTCATTGATTTTTTTATTTTTAGCTTCAGCCAGTAACTTAATATTTTTTTCAACACCATTATCTATATCCATAATATTTATTGGCAAATTAGACCCAACAACAATTTTTTCCATGTATGTATCAGGAGCAGACAGCAAGCCTCCTTTTTCAGAAATAGCTAAAACTGAAAAAGCATTAGGTTCACCATTGGCTGTAAATTTAGTTCCCTCTAGAGGGTCGACAGCAATATCAAATTTTGGACCATTTAAAGTACCAAGTTTTTCGCCGATATAAAGCATTGGCGCTTCATCCATTTCACCTTCACCAATTACTACTGTCCCCTCCATGTTTATTTTGTTTAGTTCTCTCCTCATTGGATCAACTGCACCTTTGTCAGCCGCAATTTTATCTCTTTTGCCAATAAATTTAGAAGCTCCTATAGCAGCTTTTTCAGTAACTTTAATAAATAAATTTAAAAATTTTTGATCAATTGACATTAATTATTCATCAATTCTTATTAACTTAGACTTGTGTCTAACATAATTTTTTCTATCAACTTCTCTTAGAGTTTTTTGTAAAAATCTATCTTCTGATTTATGTGTAATAATAATAATTGAAGACGATTTTTTGCTTTTATGTGGATTTTGTACCAATCGTTTAATTGAAACTTTATTTCGAGAAAAAATATTAGTTATATTCGATAATATACCAGATTTATCATCTACCTCAAACCGTAAATAAGCAGAAAATAATCTTCGATCTATATTTTGAAATTTAAGTTTTTTTCTTTCTTTATTTGAAAGCGAAAAAGGAAATTTAATATTTCCACGTAAAATTGAAGAAATATCAGAGACTAAAGCTGAAGTCGTAGCAGCGGCACCCGCTCCTTCTCCCTGAATTGTACTTTGACCAACTGGCTTTCCGTCAATTATAACTGCATTTAAAACACCATCAATGCTTGCGACATATGATTCTTTTTTTATTAATGTTGGGTGAACTCTTTGATAAATCTTATTATTTAAATGTTCAGCAAAACCCAAGAGTTTAATCTTGTAACCAAGTTTATTAGCATTATCTATATCTGTTTTGTCAATTTTTTTAATTCCCTCTACATAAATATTGTTATTTAAAAATGAATTAAAACATAATGAGGATAAAATTTTTAATTTCGATGATACATCATCACCATTTAAATCTGAAGCAGGGTTAGTTTCTGCAAATCCTAATTTCTGTGCTTTAATTAAAACTTCATTAAAACTTTTATTCTCCTTATCCATTGATGATAGTATGTAATTTGACGTTCCATTGAATATTCCGTATATTTTTGAAATCTTGTTTGCTATCAAACCTTCTTTTAAAGATCTAATTATTGGAACTCCTCCACAAACAGAAGCTTCAAATTCAAGATTGACTTTGTTCTTTTCTGCTATTTTAGCAAGTTGATCTCCATATTTTGCTATTAATGCTTTATTGGCAGTGATAACGTGTTTTTTATTTTTAAGTGCGTTGAAAACCAATTTTTTAGCAGGTCCTTCAGATCCACCTATTAGTTCAATTATTAAATCAACATCTTTAAGTTTGGTAGCTTCAAGATAATTATTCAACCATTGAGATTTTTGAATTTTGATATTTCGTTTTCTTTTTTTATTTTTTGCTGATACATATTTTATTAATGGTAAACAATTATTTTTTTCTGTTAAAATTTTTTTATTATCATTAAGGTATTTATATAAATAACTTCCGATATTTCCTAAACCTATAATAGCGATATTTAATCTTCTCATAATCTTAATTTATTGTCGTCTTGTTATATCAGGAAATTTTTTCTTTTTTCCTTTATCCAATAAATATTTTGATATTTCATCAATACTACATTTTTTTATTATTGTACAAACGTCAACAACTTCAGTATTTCTTTTATTCACACTTTTGTATCTATTTTTACTATAAGTCTGTTTAATTTTTTTTACTTCTTTTTTTTTATTTCTAATAGACTCTTTTATTCTTGCTATTTCTGGTTTTGAAAGCTTTTTTAGATTTTTATCAGTTTTTTTCTTAGAAAAAATATTTACTTTTCTATCACCATCAGAATTTTCCTTTAAATTTAGTTCTACTAAGTCTACTTTTTTTTTCTTTTTTTTATCAATAATTTTTACTTCAATGGTTAAATTTTCTTTAAAATATTGTTCTGCTTCATCCTTATTAATACATATATGATCACCACAAATTAAAACTGTTCGCGGTTTACTACAACTTTGTATAAAAAAAATCAAAATTAATGGTATGAATATTTTCATTTAAGACCTAAATCTTCTGGAAAATTAAACAAATAATTCATGTTTTGGACTGCTTGTCCAGAAGCTCCTTTAACAAGATTATCGATTGCGGAAAATATAATTAATCTATTTTTTATTCTTGTTTCGCAAATAGAAATCTCACAATTATTTGTATTTAAAACATTTCCAGAACCTAATGGAGAGTTTAATCTTAAAATTTTTACAAATTTTGACCTTTTATAAAATTTTATCAAAAAATTTCTTATTGTATTTCCTGATCCTTTATCTAATTCAACATATACAGATGACAAAATCCCTCTAAACGTAGGTAATAGATGAGGGTTAAAAGTAAAATCTATTTTTTTTTCTGATATTTGTTTAAATTGTTGTTCAATTTCACACACATGTCTATGATTTTTTGTGTTGTACGCAAAAATTGATGTAAACAAATTTTTATGAGTAAATTTATTTTTAAAATTTTTGCCTGCTCCTGAGTATCCTGATTTTGAGTCAATTGTAATATAATTATTTTTTATCAATCTATTTTTTAACAATGGAATTAATGGTATTTGTATTGATGTTGGATAACAACCAGGATTTGATATTATTCTGAATTTTTTTACTAATTTACCATTTAATTCAGGTATAGCGTATAACGCCTTATTAATTATTTTTTTTGCTTTATGTTTAATATTGTAGTTTTTTTCATAAATTTTATAATTTTTAATTCTAAAATCAGCTGAAAGATCAATAAACTTTAAATTTTTATATTTATAATAAACTTTTGATATTAATTTTTGTGCTTCTCCATTAGGTAATGATAAAAATATTAAATCTAGAATTTTCCAATTAATCTTACTTATAGAAGAAATTTTGGGTAATTTTTTTTTAATTCTTTTATCAAAAAAATTAATTTTTCTTCCTAAATTTTTAGTGGCACATAAATTTAAAATATTTACTTTTGGATGTTTTGATAGAATAAAAACTAAATCTAAACCAGTATATCCAGTTGCACCAACTACTGCTACATTTATTTTATTATGCTTAGACATAATTAATTATATCATTGTCTTTATTAATAGTTAAATCTAAATGATTATCTTTTAGAGAATTGAAAGCTTCTTCTAGCTTTTCTATGACCGTATTTTTTACGCTCAACTACCCTTGAGTCTCTAGTGGTGAGTTTGTCTTTTTTTAAATTTTTCTTTAAGTTTTCGTCAAGCAAAATTAAAGCTTTAGAAATTCCAAGTATTATTGCGCCTGCTTGACCGGAAAGCCCCCCACCTTTGACTGAGCACTTTACATCATAATCAGAAGTGACTTCGGAAATTTCTAAAGGTCTAGTTACGATTATTTGATGAACTGGTCTTTTGAAGTATTCATTCATTTTTAATCCATTGACATGGATATTACCTGTACCTTTTTTTACCCAGACCTTAGCTATTGACCTTTTTCTTCTTCCAGTAGCATATTTGCTTTCTTTAAAATCTAGCTTAATTTTTTTTGTTTTAGATAAGATTTGATTAGTTTGTGCCATTATTTGATAAAATTACTTTTATTTAATTTTTGAAAGTTAATCACTTTTGGTTTCTGAACGTCATGAGGATGATCGTTTCCGCTATAAATCTTTAATTTAGATAGTTGCTTTTTTGCTAAAGGACCACCAGGAAGCATCCTCTTTACGGCCAATTTCAAAATTTGTTCCGTTTTATTTTTCTTTCTTAATGATAAAGGACTAAATTCTTTAATTCCTCCAGGATGACCTGTGTGCTTAAAATATTTTTTTTCATTAAATTTTTTTCCGGTAAATTTTATTTTGTCAATATTAGTTACTACAACAAAATCTCCATTATCTATATGTGGATTAAATGTTGCTTTATTTTTTCCTCTTAAGACTTTAGATATATAAGCAGCCAATCTACCAACAACAGCATCTTGAGCGTCTATAATATACCAATCTTTTTTAATTTCATTTTTTTTTACAAATGGTGTCATAATAATGGGCGATAAATACAAAGAATGTGAAATAAAGTCAATTTATTTAGATCTTAAATAATATAGATTTAATGCGCTTAATACCAAAAGCACACTAGTTATTTGATGTGTTGAAGCCAAATAAATATTTAAGCCACTAACTAATGTAATTATGCCTAATAAAACCTGAGAAAATAAAATAATTAAAAAAACTAGTAGTGACTTATATAGATGTAACAATTTTTTTTTATAAATGTAAACAGACATAAAAGCTGCATAAAATATTATTAAATAAGCTAAACTTCGATGATAAAATTGCACAAGTGAATGATTGTCAAAATCAAAAAAACTATAAAAATTATTATATAAAAAATCATTTGGAAAATATGTTTCATTCATTTTAGGCCATGTTTGATAGATTTTTCCAGCATCAAGTCCAGAAACAAATGCTCCAAAAATAATCTGAATAAAAATGAGAAAAATTAATAATTGAAATAGAAAATTGTTATAAGAGAACTTGAAAAAATATTTAAATTTATTTGATTTTATATTTTTAAGTAACCAATAAATTGAGCAAATAATCAAAAAAGCTATTATTAGATGTGTTGATAACCTGTAATGACTTACAGTTGTTTCGTTAATTAATCCACTCTTTACCATAAACCAACCAACAATTCCTTGAAAAATAATTAAAATAAAGATGATTAAACACATCTTTAAATATTTTTCATTAATTTTTTTGGTAAAATAAAAATATACTAGAGGTATTAAAAAAAATAATCCAATTATTCTAGCAAGAACTCTGTGATAATATTCCCAATAAAATATTATTTTAAATTCTTCCAAAGTCATACCAGAATTCAATAATTTATATTGGGGTATTTGTTTATATTGTTCAAAGTAGATATTCCAGGAATTTTTACTCATAGGAGGTAATATTCCTTTGAACAATTCCCACTCTGTAATTGATAATCCAGAATTAGTTAATCTGGTTAAACCACCAACAATAACAATTGAAAAAACAAGAACTAATGAAGAAGCTAACCAATAAAAAAATAATTTATTAATTTTTTTTTCGTTGAGATACATGATAAGTAATATATATTTTTTTATATAACTTAAAATTTTATTATTGTCGCTATGATAAACAAAAACATACTGAAAATTAGAAAGAAATTAGATAGTTTAGATAATGATTTACTAGTAATAATAAAAAAAAGATCAAAACTTGTTGATCAAGTGATTAAGAATAAAAAATACAAAAAAGACATAGTTGATAAGAAAAGAATATCAAAAATTCTCAATAATATTTCTTATAAATCTAGACAAAAAAAAATTGATCCAGAAATTACTAATAAAATTTGGAAGGCAATGATCAAAGCTTTTATTGATTACGAATTTAAAAATTTTAAGAATTAATTATTATTTACTATGTGGAGGAAGTTTTTTTTCCACAAAAAACTCATGTTTTCTTGTATTAGGATTATATTTTTTAAGTTTCAATTTTTCTTTAGCTTTTTCTCCTTTTGTAGGTTTTTTGGCATAGTAAATGAATTTACTATCTGGATTACTTTCTGGAACCATTCGTACTTTAAGATGAGTTTTTTTTGCCATAATGTCTAAGTTTATTAATTTTATTCAATAAAAGCTCAGTTTTTGTTTTTAAATTATATTTATAATAATTTGCTTTTAAACCATGTAGATCGTTATCGTCAAGTTTAATTGTATTTATTTTCAATAAATTTTTAACTCCATAGATAGTCATGCCTTTATTTTTAAGCAAAAATTTTATCATTTTTATCATCTCAAATTGTTTGGATGAATAATATCTTTGATTATTAATTTTTTTCGGTCTTATATATTTAAATTCTTTTTCCCAATATCTTAAAATATGGTTGAGTGGTTTTTTTGATATCGGATCAACTAAATTTAATTTTCTGGCCATTTCAGAAATTCTAATTAACTTATTCATATCAATTTTTTTAAATTTTTTTCAATTCCAGTAGAAATAGTAAAACTTATACTTTTCCTTCGAGAAATAACAAATTCTTTTCTTGTTTTGGGATTTCTTCCTATCCTATCTTTCTTATCAATTAATTTAAACGACCCAACATTTTTTAAACTAAAATACCCTGTTTTAATATTAAGTGATAATAGATAAATTAAATCATTAAATACTTTTTTTGTAAAATTTGAGGAAAGCCCTGTTTTTGAACTAATTTGTTTAATTATATCTTTTTTATTTAAATTTTCAGACACTTTTAGAATGTTTTAAATTTTTTTTAACTTGGTTCATTAAATTACCTTTAACGATCTTATAGCATAAATCAATTGAATAGTAGAAACCAGTTGAGTCTATACCACCATGACTTTTTACAACAGGTCCATTAAGGCCTAAGAATATTGCCCCATTATATTTTCTTGGATCTAATCTATCTTTAAATTTTTTAAGAGCAAAATAAGAAAAAATTAGGGAAAATTTTGACATAATAGTTTCTGTAAGAGATTTTTTTAAATTTTTTGTTATAAATTTGGCTGTACCCTCTGCTGTTTTTAAAGCTACGTTACCAGTAAATCCATCAGTAATAATTACATTTGAGTTGCCTGTCATTATGTTATTTCCCTCGATGTAACCATTATAAATAAAATTATCTTCACTTGACAAATCTCGTAATTTTTTTGAGGCAGCTTTAAGAATTTCAGTTCCTTTCATCTCTTCTGAACCAACATTTAGTAAAGCAACTTGAGCTTTCTCATTGGGAAATAAAGATTTAAATAATGCTGAACCTAGTTCAGCAAAATCAATTAGATTTTGTTCATTACACTCTATATTTGCACCAAGATCTAAAACTACATTCATCCCATTTTGATTTGGCCACAAACCTGCTAAAGCTGGCTTGCTTACTTCACTCATCATTTTTAAAATCATTCTAGATATAATTAATAAAACACCAGTATTCCCAGCAGATAAACTTATATCAGATTTTCCCTCTAATTGATGCTGTATACAATTCCACATACTAGTATTTCTTGAATTTTTTACTGCTGTTAACGGAGACTCCTCATCGGAAACCACTTTTTCTGAGTTGATAATATTTATGAAATCTAAAGAGATACCAACTTTTTTTATTTTTTCTTTAATAATATTTTCTTTACCAAAAATATTTAATATGAAGTCTTGATTATCTTTATTTTTATCTAAAAAAAGCTTTATACCTTTAAGGGTTTTATCTGGAGAATTATCTCCGCCCATTGCATCAATTGCAATAGAAATTTTTTTTGACATGATCAAATGATTAAATATCTAGAATTTTTTTTCCGTTGTAATAACCTGACTTTAAATCTATATGATGAGAAAGCTTATACTCTCCGCTTTTTTTATCTTCTACTAAATTTACGGATCTTAAACTATGATGAGATCTTCTCATTTTTTTCTTAGATACTGAAGTTTTTCTTTTTGGTACAGCCATGTTAATTTTTAAAGTTTATTGCTTCTTCTACCATATTATCTAGCGGTTGTTCAAAACAAAAATGATAAAATTTTTTAAAATATCTTTGAAATTCAGCTAATTTAGCCTCATTTAGATGATTAAATTGATCAAAATATTTTAATACAATTGATTTATTTATTTCAAATTCATTTAAATTTTTTACTTCAAGTTTTAACAAAATATCATATAAAATTTTGTTAAATTCTTTCATTTTTTTATTAACGGATACATCGCCAATTCCAAGTTCTCTTAAGTTATTTTCAATATTATGAAATAAATCATCATAAAGTTTTTGATTAAATTTTTGTTTACGATTTCTCGCAACAATCATCATAATAGAAAAATGCATGAACATTAGATATAAACGAGTTTCAAATTTATCGTTTAATCCAATATTTACGTAAAAAAAGATATTTCTAGATAAGGTTAATAATATGTTATACAAATTAGGCATATGAGTTTATTTTGTAAATTTTCTATTAAAATTTTATTAATATCAATATTATTTATTTTAAATGGTTGTCAATTACAAGAACCATATAAAAATCACGGGATTATTTTCTTAGAAAATAGGTCAAAAAAATTAGTTTTAAATTCTTCGAATAAAAATGATGTTATAAATTTGATTGGACAGCCCCATTCAAAATCTTTTAACAATGAAAATGAATGGATATATTTAGAAAGAATATTAACTAAAGGAGAATTTCATAAATTAGGACAAAATATATTAAAAGCAAATAATGTTTTAGTTTTAAATTTCGATAAATATGGAATTTTGGAAAAAAAAACATTACTTGATAAAAATGATAAAAATAAATTAACTTTTTCTAAAAAAATTACAAAAAATGAGCTTAGTCAGAAAAGTTTTATTGAAAAGTTTTTTTCTAGCTTAAAATCGAAAATGTACGGAACCAAATAAATTAGTGTGCAATTACAGCTAATAATAGTAAAGCAACTATATTAGTTATTTTGATCATTGGGTTTACTGCTGGACCAGCTGTATCTTTGTAAGGATCTCCAACTGTATCACCTGTGACAGCTGATTTATGAGCCTCTGAACCTTTTCCACCAAAATTACCGTCTTCAATATATTTTTTAGCGTTATCCCAAGCGCCACCACCTGCAGTCATTGAAACCGCAACGAATAAACCTGTAATAATTACACCCAATAACATTGCACCTAATGATGATAAAGCCGCTTCCATACCTCCAATTTGTAAAATTATAAAATACAGAATCACAGGTGAAAGAACAGGTAATAACGAAGGAATAATCATTTCTTTTATTGCCGCTTTAGTGAGTAAATCAACTAATCTACCATAATCAGGTTTTCTTTTACCTTTCATGATCCCGGGTATTTTTTTAAATTGTCTTCTAACTTCGATAACAACAGAGCCACCTGCTCTACCGACAGCTTGCATTCCCATTGATCCAAACAAGTATGGCAACATTCCTCCGATTAATAATCCCGCAACGACAAAAGGGTTTGACAAATCAAATGTTACAGAAATACCTTCTAAAGCTGAACCTTTAACTGTTGAAAAATATTTTATATCTTCGGTATATGCTGCAAATAAAACCAACGCACCCAATCCAGCTGAACCAATTGCGTATCCTTTAGTAACTGCTTTAGTTGTATTGCCAACTGCATCTAAAGCGTCGGTAGTTTTTCTTACATTTTTAGGTAATTTAGACATTTCTGCAATTCCTCCAGCATTATCCGTAACAGGTCCATAAGCATCTAATGCAACTACCATTCCTGTTAATGCTAGCATCGCAGTTACAGCAATCGCGATACCATATAATCCTGCAAGTTCGTTTGTATATAAAATTCCAGCTACAATAATTAAAGCCGGAATTGCTGTAGCTTCCATAGAAATAGCTAAGCCTTGAATAACATTTGTACCATGTCCAGTAGTTGAAGATTGAGCAACAGTTTTTACAGGTCTGTAATTTGTACCAGTATAGTACTCGGTAATCCAAATTAACAAGCCTGTTATTATAAAACCTACAACCCCACAAATATATAAATCCAATCCATTAAAATTTTTTCCACTATTTGTATAAGATTTATCCAACCCAACGATAGACTCTGTAACTGGATATAAAATTAAAAGAGAAGTAATAGCAGTAACAATAAAACCTTTGTATAAAGCACCCATTATATTTTTGCTTTTACCAAGTTTTACAAACCAAGTACCTATTATTGATGTGATTATACAAGCTCCTCCAATCGCTAAAGGATAAATCATTAAATTATAGTCAGTTGGAAAGAAAATTGAAGATAAAACCATTGTTGCTACTATAGTAACGGCGTAAGTTTCAAATAAATCTGCTGCCATACCAGCGCAATCACCTACGTTATCTCCTACATTATCCGCAATAACAGCAGGATTTCTTGGGTCATCTTCTGGAATACCTGCTTCTACTTTCCCTACTAAATCAGCTCCAACGTCGGCACCTTTTGTAAATATTCCACCACCTAATCTTGCAAAGATTGAAATAAGAGAAGCACCAAAACCAAGAGCTACTAAAGCATTGATGATTTCTCTATTGTCAACATTCAAATTAATTAAAATAATATAATAAAAAGTGATGGCCAGTAATGCTAGACCAGCAACTAATAAACCTGTTATAGCACCTGATTTAAAAGCTATTGTTAAACCAGATTGAAGATTTTGTCTTGATGCTTCAGCCGTACGCACATTTGCCTTTACAGAAATTAACATACCTACGTATCCAGCTAATCCTGATAAAAAAGCGCCTATAAAATAACCAATACCTACAAGGTAATTAAAAAAATAAGTTACTATTGCAAGAACTATAATTCCAACGATTGCAATAGTTTTATATTGTCTATTTAGATAAGCTTTTGCTCCAATCTGAATAGCCTCAGCGATTTCTTGCATTTTTGAATTGCCTGCACTTGAAGATATTATTTGCCCTGATAGCAAGTAACTGTAAGCCACAGCCAAAACTCCGATAAAGGCTATCAAATAAAGTAATTCTAAATAATTAGTCATGATTTAAAGCGCATAAATGCCAAATTAATTTAAAAAACGCAAGCTAAACTTCAATAAAAATAACAACTTTTATTCGCCTTTTCTAAGATCTTTGGAGATTTTATCTAGAATTGCATTTAAATAACCTATTTGGATTTTTTCTAAAAAATGCTCCGAAGCTAATAAATATTCATTGATAATTACTTTTTTTGGTGTTTTGTGCTTGAACATAAGCTCAAAAATTGCAGCAAAAAGTATTATTTTTAATATTTTATCAGTTTTAGATAAATCGATATCATGTACTAAATAGGATTTAATCTGTTCCTCTATAAGCTCAGATCTTTCTAAAGTTCCCGTAACTACGTCTTTAATAAATTTCTTGTACTGACTTTTAGGATAATCAATTAAAGCATCTGGATTCATTAAAACATTATAAAGTTTTTGTATCACCTTTATTCTAGGAGATAAATTTTTAGATTTTTTTAGGTCCATTTTGTAAAATGGACATAACTGCATTGACAGCTTCTAATCCTTTATTTTGCTTTTTACTGTTAGTGCTTTTGCACCTTTGCCAAGCTTGTTTTATATTATAAGCGGTAATTATCCCATTACCTATTGGTTTGTTAAAAGTGATTGAAAGATTCTGAATGGAATTAAAAGTTGAGGAACATATCAAATCAAAATGTGGGGTTTGACCTTTAATTACACAGCCCAAAACAACAAAACCATCAAACTTTTTTATATTTCTCCTTATTGCAATTGGAGTTTCATAAATCCCAGGAACATTAATAATGCTTATAATAACATTTTTAGTTTTTAATTTTTTTTTTGAACTTAATAATAAATTTTTAGATATATCTTTATAATAATCAGCGTTAACTATTAAAATTTTTTTCATTTTATGATAATCTGTTTTTTAATTTTTAAACCAAAACCTTCAAGTCCAATAATCTTTTTTTTACTCCTTGAAATTAATATCATATTTTTTATATTAAGGTCTTTAATAATTTGCGCGCCAACACCATAATATCTCAAAGTATTTATGCTATTATCTTTGGAAATATTACTTTTATTATTTATGATTAATAATAAAAAATTCTTGTATTTAGACATATTCGTAAGAGATCTTCTAATAATATTATTGTTTATAATATTCTTACTTACAATTTTATTTGAAAGAACTCTTACAGGTATTGATTTTTTTTGATTTAACTTGCCTTTTGTTATGGCAAAATTAATCTTTTTTTCTAATTTATTTTCATAAATATGAAGATGTAACTTACCAATCTTATTAATTGATAATGATTTTGATGTTTTTCTATAAACCAGTTTTTCATATTTAAGTCTATAAGAGATTAAATCTTCAATAGAAGCTAATTTAATTCTATGTTTTTTTGAAAATTTAAATAGATCATTTAATCTTGCCATTCTTCCATCCTCGTTCATTACTTCACAAATTACAGAACTTGGATTTAAATTAGATAATTTAGATATATCTATTGACGCTTCTGTATGACCAGCTCTTTCTAAAACTCCACCATTTCTAGCTACAAGTGGAAAAACATGACCTGGAGAAACAATTTCACTTTTTTTTACTTTTGGGTTGATTGCAGTTTTAATTGTTTTAGCTCTATCTTGTGCTGAGATACCAGTAGTGATACCTTTTTTTGCCTCAATTGAAACAGTGAATGCAGTTTGCATCCTAGATTTGTTGATCGAAGACATCAAAGGTAATTTTAGATTGTCTACTTGTTTTTTTGTTAAAGCTAAACAAATTAATCCTCTACCGTGTTTAGCCATGAAGTTAATACTTTTAGAATTACATTTAGACCCTGGTATTATTAAATCGCCTTCGTTCTCTCTATTTTTATCATCAACTAGGATAAACATCTTACCTTTTTTAGCATCTTGTATAATTGATGAAATTTTTGCGAATTTATTTTTAAGCATTTAATTAGAATATTTATATATATATTTACTAAATATATCTAATTCTACATTTACAAGGTTATTAACTTTTAAATTCTTTAAATTAGTTAATTTTAAAGTGTGTGGGATTACAGTAATTTCAAATGAATTTTGATAAATCTTCGAAATAGTTAGAGATATGCCATTAATAGAAATTGAAGCTTTTTCAATAAGAAATTTATTCAATTTTTTGTTTATAATTTGAAAATTGATAATCCAAGATTTATCTATAAATTTTATCTTTTTTATTTTTGCTACACAGTCAACGTGTCCTTGAATGAAGTGACCTGATATACTTTTACCAAATGATAAAGATTTTTCTAAATTTATTGTTTGATTTAATTTTAAAGCTCTGAAATTTGATCTTTTTAAAGTTTCATTTGAAATATAAAAAAAAATTTTATTTTTTAATATCTTTTCAACTGTCAAACAAACGCCATCGCAACAAATTGAAGAACCCAAATCTTTTTTATTTAAATTAATTTTCGTTTGAATACCTACGTAAATACTATTTCTTTTCTTTAAAATATTTTTTACTTTCCCTGTATTAAATATTACTCCGTTAAACATAATTAAATTCTTTTTTTAAAAGATTATCATCATTTAAATTTATTGTTAGTAATTTTGGATTAATTTTTCTTAAATAACTCGGTGCTATATAATTTTTCCCATTTTTACCTAGTTTTCTATTACTCTTAAAAATGTACAAATCATTTATCATTTTATTTTTGATTAAATTGTTTAAAAAAGTTAGACCTGTCTCAATTAACATTCTAGAAAATCCCATTTTATAGATTCTTTTATACAATACGTTGAAATCATTTTTATCATTTAATTTATTTATTAATATAATTTTATAACCTAATTTCTTATATATTAAAGTTTGGTTAGCATTATTTTTCCTAGTTATTAAAAAAGTTTTTCTAGTTTTTAAGTATTTGTTTAAGGATAATTTTTTTTTTAATTTAAGTTTTAGATCAATAATAAATAAAGCAGGTTTATTATTATCTAATCCATTAATTCTGCAGTTCAGTAAAGAGTCATCATTATTTATTGATTTTGAAGTTGATAAAATACAGTCATGTTGACTTCTTAATAAATGAACTTTTTTTCTTGATGTTTCATTTGTTATCCATTTATTTTTTTTATCAACAGTAAAATAATCTTTTGATATTGCAATTTTCGCCGTAACGAATGGCATAAATAATTTTTTATTAAGAAAGTAACTTTTATAAAATTTATTATATTTTTTAATCGGAATTAATCTACTTTTTATTCCATTTTGATTTAAAATTTTTTTTGCTTTTTTAAAAGTTCTTGTATCTGGATCTTCAAATGCATAAAAAACTTTTTTTATTTTTTTTTTTATGATTATATTTATACATGGCGGTGTTTTACCATAATGAGTGCATGGTTCTAATGTTGTATATAAAGATGCTCCTGAACAATCCTTTAGATTATTTAAGGCATTAAATTCTGAGTGAGGCCTTCCATGTATTGACGTTACTCCAGAAGATATAATTGTATCATTTTTTACAATTACGGTTCCTACAGAAGGATTTAGTTTTGTTTGACCCAAATTTATCTCAGCTAGTTGAAAAGCAAGATTTAGATAATAATTATGATTTATTATCATCTAAGTTGCCTACAAACTGTTCAAAATCTTTTGCTTCTTTGAAATTTTTGTAAACGGAAGCAAAACGAACATATGCAACCTTATCTAGAGACGACAAACCATCCATAATAAATTTTCCAATTGTTGGTGTAGGAATCTCACTTTCACCAAGTCCCTCTAAATTTCTAACTATTTTTGAAATAAATTTTTCTATAGTTTCTGAATCAATTGGTCTTTTTCTTGTAGCTATTCTAATAGATTTTGAAATTTTATCTCTATCAAATGGTTCTCTTTTACCATTCCCTTTTATAACAGTTAATTCTTGAAATTGAACACGCTCAAAAGTAGTAAACCTCTCTTTTCTATCACAACCACACAATCTTCGTCTTCTTATAGCCGTGCCATCTTCTGTTGGTCTAGAGTCAACTACCGATGTATCTTTTTC
>TARA_B100000963_G_C22640427_1_pt1 | contig 16944 bp, 13 predicted proteins | sample TARA_B100000963 | Tara Oceans TARA_B100000963 (sample SAMEA2622097) | marine metagenome | biome: marine biome (ENVO:00000447); feature: surface water layer (ENVO:00002042); material: "saline water (ENVO:00002010), including plankton (ENVO:xxxxxxxx)" | depth 5 m | reverse complement strand
CTGCCGCTAGCGTTCATCCTGAGCCAGGATCAAACTCTTCGTTGTAATTAAAAAATTTTATACAACACAAAATTTCAAGGTCTCAAAATGGTTTTGTTATTCGTATCATAAGATACGCGCTGTCATTTTCTAAAATTTTCAAAGAACTAAACTAAACTTAAATAGTTCAGCGGGTGCAAATATAAAATCATTTTTAAACTTTAATACATTTTTTAGTAAAAAAATATAAATAATTATCAAAAGGATAAAAAAAATATCATTTAAAGAAATTCCAAACAATTCCAAACCTTATTACAAAGTCCCTGTATGGATAAAAAGGAGACGCGAAATATTTATATCCAGTTAATGAGGAGTTAACATGTTCTGCCTTCAAATAAAGCCTTGTCTGCTGAACTTTGGCGTTAATAAATAAATCAATTCTTGGATAACCTCCAACTAAAAACTCATTTTGATTTGCAAATCCACCTACCAAGGGATTATAAAAATCTCCATAATACTCACTGTGATAAGTTACAGTTAAGCCAGTGTTCAATATCATTGCTTTATCAAATACAGGGGAAATAAAACTTAAAGTACTTCTTAATACAAAATCGGGTATATTTAATGGACTATTTCCGTTCTGATTACCTTTTTCAACCAATGAAATGTTTTGATATAAAAAAGAGTTGTTTAATGAAAATTTACCTAATGTAAACTTTCCAGAGTAAGTAATTTTCAAATAGTTTATCAAATTGGTTTCCTGAATTGGGATAACTAACAATGATGAATCAGGTAGTTGTTCTTTAACTTCAATTCCTAGAGCAATCAAATTTAGTTCAACTTCGGATAGTTCTTTTTCAAAAAAAACTGATGGAAGAGCATTAAAATATGTATAGTTTTTTATCCTCTCATTCTCAACATTTATTTCTCCAAAACTCTTGTGACTGAAATTGATTGAAAAAAATGTAAGATTTTCATTTTGAAAATCTTCATTAAACCAATTATAATTTTTATAGTTAGATTTATGTAAAATAAAATTAAAATCGGGTCTTGATTTTTTATAACCAATAGAAGATTTAAATTTAAATTTTTGATTTTGAAAAAAAATAATATTAGCTAATAATTTATCACCTTCTGATATAGATTTTATAGACTTAATAAAATCTAACTCAAACTTGATTTTTGAAAACTGCCTTTCAAAATTTGCATTAACAAAAAAATTATTTTTATAAATACTGTTAGGAATCTTATCTGAATTTAACTCACTAAAATTTATAATTTCATATTTAAATGACTTGTAATCAATAGAGCCTGACAAACTTCCAAAACTTGTTTTTAAATTTTTAAAGTAAAACTTGTTATTAAAGTTGCTTAATCTCGATAAATCATTTATTGATTCGTCAGAGAATGCGTCTCCAAAAAATTTATTTGAAGAAACTTGGGTAAAATTAAATGATTTGGTTTCATAAAATAATTCTTGTCCAATAACTAGGCTAATATCATCATTTGTTTCAAAACTAAAAAAATGATTAATATAAGATCTTTTCCCTGTCATAATACTCTCAGCATCTTTAAATCTGTTATCAATTAGTGACCTATCAGTAAAATCTGGATCACCCTCTGTAAAGGCTTTTTTTGAAGTAGGTGTAATGCCACCATTTTCCTGATTTGAAATATTCTGATTATTTAAATGAATTTTTGCATTGTAATTTTCACTTTTACTTTTAATCAAAAAGGATGCTCTAAAATTAGTATTGTTAGATCTTGAATGAATGTATTTACCTAGTGATCGCATACCAGTGTATCCAAAAGCATAATTAAAGTTAGGGGAAGGATTTACAGTAATTAAAGAATTTAAAAGCTGCCCTTGGTCAAAAGTAGTTTTAAAAAACATTTCAGATAAAGGAGTTGGAACATTGAAATACTTTATTTCGTCATAATTTGTATAAATTTCCTCTTTTGCAATAAAACCCATTTTTTGATATACAGATTCGTTTATTAAACTTCTACTTAGTTTATTATAAAAATGGCCCATATTTGAGGAGGTTATTATGTTAAAATAATCTTTTCTCAAAAAATTCATCTTATAATCCTTATTTACTGAAATAGTTGTATCAACATTTACATAGTTGCCTTTAAAATCATACATTTTATATAGCGATATATCTAATGAGTCAGTATTTATTGAATCTGATACTATAACTTTAAAATAACTTTCTTTTAACAATAAAACATTATGAAGATTTGGTTTATTACAATAGACCTCTGCAATAATTAAAAAAAAATATAGAAAATTTTTTATCATCATATAACTATTTTTAAACGAAATTAAAATAAATGTAATTAATTTAACTAATGATATTTTAATATGTTAAAAAATCAATATAAAAAAGGTGTAGAAGTGGGATTAGATGAGGCTGGTAGAGGATGCCTCGCTGGACCAGTTGTAGCCGCTGCTGTTATTCTACCAAAAAATATTTTTTTTCCAGAATTAAAAGATTCTAAAAAGACATCTTATAATGAAAGGATTATCTTAAGAAAAAAAATTCAAAGAATAGCTTTGGATATAAAAATATCAATTGTTGAATCATGCGAAATTGATAGAATCAATATATTAAATGCTACAATTAAAGCTATGCATAATTCTTTATCAAAACTTTCTATTAAACCAACTCATATAATTGTTGATGGAAATAGATTTTTAAAATACAAACAAATACCTCATTATTGTATAATTAAAGGTGATAGTAGATTTTTAAATATTGCCGCTGCATCAATTATTGCCAAAACATACAGAGATGATTTAATGGATAAATTGTCTACAAAATATAGATATTATTTGTGGGATAAAAATAAAGGCTATCCAACAAAAAAACACAAGGAAATGATAAAAAAATGGGGGTTGTCTCCTCAACACAGAAAAACTTTTAAACAACCAATCTAATGTTATTAACGAATATGTGAGAAAATAATTTTGTTTATTAATTTTAGAGGATACTATATAACGTGAGAAAAATATTATACAATTTATTTTTTTTGTTTTTAATTGTTAGTTGCGAAAAAAAAATTGATATACATAATGATGTATTGGATTTTGTTCCTCAAAACTCGAGTTTAATAATAAAAATAAATTCTGAATCTGAATTTAATAAACAAACAATCAATAATCCTATAATATCTCACATTTTATCAATTGATAAAAAATCAGTTGAAACTTTGAAAAAAATTTTACCAGAAAAAATAACACCAGAATCAATTTTATGCGTGGCAAAAGTAAGTAAAAATAAAACTGGATATCTGTATGTTGGTAAAAAAAACAAAATGAATTCTGATGAAAAAGAATTATTAATTGAATACAGCAATGAAAAAATTATTTTGACTAAAAAAAATATTTATGTATCGAAAATTGATTCTTTTTCAATTAGATCTAATTCAAAATTTCTAATTGAAAACTGTATAAGAAACCATCAATCAAGTTTAAGTGGCATTAACTCTCCAGAATATAATAAAATCAAAGTTACGCTTAATAGAAAAAGTGATCTTAATATTCTGATTAATCCTAGTAAAAATACAATCTTTAAGAAACTATTTGACAAGTACTTTTTCCCACCCAAATTGGGATTTAATTGGAATGCATATGACTTTGAATTTGATGATGAACTGATAAATGCAAATGGAGTAGTTGAAATCAAAGATTCTTTAATTAATCCAATTGGAATTTATAAAAATATTGGATTAAACAATAGTTCACTTGAAAATATTGTGCCAATTGGATACACCTCATTCCTATCAGTTCCTTTTATGAATAATCAAATTTTGTTTGATAATGTAAAAAAGTTTATTGATAAAAAAAATGTCAAGATCAGCAATAAAAATTTCCAAATAATTAATTCAATAAAAGAGTTAGGATGGATTAGATTTAATGAAAATAAATATTTTATACTAACGGCAAATAATGAATTGACACTGGATAGTATACTTAACCTTAAAAAATTACGGAATAAAAAGTACCGGAATAGTTTATATCACAAATTAGACAAATCAGAACAATTAAAAACACTTTCTAATATTCTAGGTAGTGAGGTTAATGGAAGTTGGTTAACAAAAATTTTAAACTTTTATGTTGTAGCAGAATCTGAGAAATCAATCAAAGAAATTATAAACAGCTCAAAGGATTTCAGAACTCTAAAATTTGATAAAGACTTTATGAATTTAAAAAATTCGATTAGTAAAAAAAACTCCTTTTCGTGGTATATAAATACTGAAAAAGCTATTAAGATACTGAGTAATTTAGATTCAAAAAATAAATCATTGGATGGTGATGTAAAACACATTTCATTTCATGGAGTAAGTGATGACAATTTTATGTATTTAAATTTTAAAACAAAAAAATCAAATTCAAATCATTCTATTTATAACATGTCAAAAAAAATTTTTGAACTTGATGATAAAATTGAATTAGCTCCTAAATTGGTTTTAAATCATAATACTAATAATCATGATATTTTTGTTCAAGATGAATCATTTAATATTTACTTGTATTCAAGTGATGGAAAGTTATTTTGGAAGAAACAAATAGATGAAAAAATTATTGGTTCAGTCATTCAATTAGATTTATTTAAAAATAAAAAACTTCAATTCATATTTAGAACTAAAAACAACTTATATATTATTGATAGAAATGGAAAAAATGTTGCTCCATACCCTATAAAGTTTGAGGGTAAAAATCCAAAAAAATTATCAGTTTTTGATTATGATAATAATAGAAATTATAGATTTCTAATTGTAAATGATAATCAAATAAAAATGATTGATAAAAATGCCAATCTAGTTAAAGGATTTAAGTTTTCTAAGACAAATAATAAAATAATAAATCATGTCAAGCACTTTAGAATTATGGATAAAGACTATATTATAGTTCAAGAAGGAAACGGAAAGTTAAATATTTTAAATAGGAGAGGAATGGAAAGAATTAAATTAAATAAAAAAATTAATTTATCCGAAAATGAGTTGTTTGTTTACGAAAACTCTTTTATTACAATTGATGATAGAGGAAATCTAGTTGAAATTGATACTGAAGGAAAAGTGACTATAAACAAAAGTTTAAATATCGGAAGTATCTTAGTATCTAATAGAAATACAATAGTAACAATGTTTGAAAACAAAATTAATATTAATAATGTTCGTAAAAAACTTCCATTAGGTAAATATACAAAACCGCAAATCTTTGAAATTAACTCAAAAATTTACATATGCACTACAGATATTGACAACAATTTAGTTTACCTATTTGATAGTAGTGGTCGAATTATAGAGGGTTTTCCAATTTTTGGGAATACTGAAATTGATATGGTTTATAATAATAAATCTAAATCACTAAAAATAATTGTAGGCACTAATAACGGTGAAATATCCTTAATTGAAATAAAAGAAATTAAATCCAACTAATTCTAAATACCTCAGCGAAAGTTTCTTTCAACTTAATTTTCACCTCTTCGACAGAAATATTTTTATTTAATTCTTTTGACAATGATGTAATATTTTTATTTTTTATTCCACAGGGTATAATATAATTATAGTAATCTAAATCATTACATATATTAAATGCAAAACCATGCATTGTTACCCACCTACTTGCCTTAATACCAATTGCACATATTTTTCTAGCAGATGGTTTTTTAGCATCAATCCAGACTCCTGTTTCTCCTGAGCTTCTCTCACCATTAACTCCGTAATGATTTAATAATTTAATTACAGATTCCTCAATTAATCTTAAATATTTTGAAATATCTGTAAAAAAATTTTCCAAATCAAAAATTGGATATCCAACTAATTGTCCTGGACTATGAAGGGTTATGTCGCCTCCCCTGTTTGTGTTGAATAATTGAATTTTTTTATCTTTTAATTCAACTTCATTAACTAAAAGATTATTTCTATTACCCCTATTTCCAATTGTTATGACTGGAGTATGTTCTACCCACAAAAAAAAATTACTAGTATTTCTTTTTTTAGTTAATTTTCTATTTTTGATTTTTTGATTAATAACATGGTTAAAATATTTTTCTTGTTTTTTAAGAGCATTAATATATGGGGATAACCCTAAATCAAATTCTTTAACCAATATTTTATTTTCTCTGGAGACCAATTAAAATTAATTTTTAAAATTATTTTATTGTTTAAAAAAATGTAAATATATATTATCTTACACAAATAATAAGCTGAAAATGAAACCACTTTCAGAGCAAGAAATAGTTCGAAGAGAAAAATTACAAAAACTAAGAGAATTAGGTATTGACCCGTACCCTGCAAAAACTTTTGAAATTAATACTAATTCAAAAAAAATTAATGAAAATTTTGAAGAAGAAAAAAAAGTCTTTATTGCGGGAAGAATAATGTCAAGAAGAATTCAGGGGAAAGCAAGTTTTGCCGAACTTCAAGATAATTTTGGAAAAGTCCAACTCTACTTTAATAGAGATGAAATATGTATAGGTGAGGATAAAACAAAGTATAATGAAATATATAAAAAATTATTAGACATTGGAGATATAATAGGAATTGAAGGTAATTTATTTAAAACTATGGTCGGTGAAAAAACTATTATGGTAAAAGATTTTATTATACTTAATAAATCATTAAAACCATTACCTATTCCTAAAACTGATTCTGATGGAAATAAATATGATGAATTTACTGATCCAGAGTTAAGGTATAGACAACGCTATGTTGATCTAATTCTTAATGACACTGTAAAGGAAACTTTCATAAAAAGAACTCAGATAATAAATTCAATAAGAAATTTTCTAAATGAGAAGTCATATATTGAAGTAGAGACTCCAATTCTTCAACCAATACCTGGAGGTGCCTCTGCAAGACCGTTTGTTACTCATCACAATACCCTTAACATACCTCTTTATTTAAGAATAGCAAATGAATTATATCTTAAAAGATTAATTGTAGGTGGATTTGATGGAGTATATGAGTTTTCAAAAGATTTTAGGAATGAAGGAATGGACAGAACACATAATCCTGAATTCACTGTTTTGGAATTGTATGTTGCTTACAAAGACTATTTTTGGATGATGAAACTTACTGAAAATTTATTAGAAAATGTAGTTAGTAATCTTTTTGGAAAAACTAAAATTAAATTTGAAAAACAACTTATTGATTTTACCCCACCCTTTAAAAAAATTAAGTTTCATGACTTAATTAAAGAAGCTACTGGAAAAGATATTTCCAATATGGATTTAAATGAGTTGATGGAATTTGCTAAAGAATTAAAAGTCGAAGTTGACGAAACAATGGGTGTTGGTAAATTAACTGATCAAATATTTAGTGAAAAGTGTGAGAAAAAATTAATTCAACCAACTTTCATTATTGATTATCCAAAAGAAATGAGCCCATTAACAAAAACACACAGATCTAACCCAAAATTAACAGAAAGATTTGAACTTTTTGTTAATGGTAAAGAAATTGCAAATGCATATTCAGAACTAAATGATCCAATAGATCAACTTGAAAGATTTAAAGATCAATTGAAATTATCAGAAAAAGGGGATGAAGAGGCGATGTTTATAGATAATGACTTTATTAGGTCATTAGAATATGGTATGCCTCCTACCGCCGGTATTGGTATTGGTATAGATAGGTTAATAATGCTTTTAACAAATAATTCATCTATTCAAGAAGTTCTGTTTTTCCCACAAATGAAACCAGAGAAAAAAATAATTGAACTGACCTTAGAGGAAAAGCTAATAATATCTATTTTAAACGAAAAATCTCCTATTAACTTAAATAATCTTAAAAAAAAGGTAGGAATTAGTAATACAAAATTTGACAAATCTTTAAAAAAATTAGTAAAAAATTCCTCAATAAAGATTTCAAAAAAAGACAATGAGATTTTAGTATACAATAGTTAAATTATTTTTTTTTAAAGAAACTTTCAAAAGTATTTAATACGTAATCAATATTTTCGTTTGTTATTGAGTTGTTAAGAAAACAACTCTCATATGGACTTGGGGGAAAATAGATGCCTTTTTCTAAAAAGAAATGAAAAAATTTTTTAAATATTTCGTTGTCTCCAGTCATTGCTGACTTAAAGTCAATAATTTCAACATCAGAAAAGTGAACTGAAATCATTGAACCAAAACAATTGACCTTATAAGATAAATTATTTTTTTCTAAAATCATTTTCATCCCTCTATCTAATTTTTGAGTCTTTTCCTCTAATTCAACATAGACGGATTTGTTCTCATTTAAATATTTTAAAGTATTATATCCAGCTTGCATAGCAATAGGATTTCCACTTAGAGTTCCAGCTTGGTAGATTTTTCCTTGAGGAGCTAAAGAATCCATTATTGAATTTGATGAAGCAAAAGCTCCTACCGGAAAACCTCCTCCAATTACTTTTCCAAATGTCACTATATCGGCTCTAATATTTAGTCTCTCTTGAGCACCACCAGTTGATAACCTAAAACCTGTCATTACTTCATCGAAAATTAAAAGAGATTTATTTTCATCACATAAGTACCTTATTTCCTGTAAAAAATTTTTAATTGGAGGGATGCAACCCATATTTCCTGCAACGGGCTCAATAATTACTGCAGCAATTTGATCTTTATTATTTCTAAAGAGGTTTTTTACACTCTCAATATTATTATATTCAGCAATAAGAGTGTCTCTGGCTGTACCTTGTGTAACTCCAGGACTATTTGGAGATCCCATTGTTACAGCACCACTTCCAGCTTGAATTAAAAAACTGTCAGCATGTCCATGATAACATCCTTCAAATTTTATTATTTTATCTTTTTTTGTATAACCTCTTGCTAACCTAACTGCACTCATGCAAGCTTCAGTTCCTGAATTGACAAATCTTATTTTATCAATATTTGGAACCATTTTAATACATAATTTCGCAATTTTAGTTTCTAATTCAGTTGGAATTCCAAAAGAGGTTCCTAAATCAATTTTATTTTTTACCGAATTTAAAATTTTTTCATTTGAGTGCCCTAAAATCATCGGTCCCCAACTGGATATAAAATCTATATATTGATTACCATCCACATCATACAAATACTGATTTTTAGCCTTTTTAATGAATATTGGGTTACCACCGACTGATTTGAAGGCCCTTACAGGGGAATTAACTCCACCAGGAATAAATTTTTTTGCTTCCTTAAAATTATGTTCACTAAGTTTATTTTTCACTTTACAAATTTACAAAGTGATAATCAAGATTTGTCCAACTTTAATTAAATTATTTTGCAAATTGTTATTTTTAATTATTTGATTAATGGGAACGTTATACTTTTTTGAAATTGAGAAAAGAGTATCACCTGTTTTAACATTATGAATTATTTTTTTTGATTTATCAACTTTTTGATTTAAAAGATCTCTCCTTTTTATTTTATCAAACCTGTAGAGCTCATACCTGTCAATTAAACTTATTAGTTTATTGGCATATTTAGGATCTGTGGCATAACCCGCTTTCTTGAGTCCTTTTGCCCAAGCCCTATAGTTTTTAATATCTAAATCAAACAAAGATGAATATCTAGATCTATTTTTCAAAAACAGTGAGTGGTCTCTGTAAGAATCTGCTACATCACGATATTTTCTAAAACATTCATTTTTTTCGTCATCATCATGATAGATTTTTTTCCCTCTCCATGATTTGTGACATTTGATTCCAAAATGGTTATTTGCCTCAACTGCCAATCTACCATTACCATATGACGATTCCAACAAACCTTGAGCTAGTGTAATGCTTGCAGGTATTCGATATCTTTTCATTTCTAAAATTGCAAATGCAGAATATTTATTTAAATAATCATTCACTTTGATAGAGGTGGATGTTTTTTTATTTACTATATCCTTGTTTAAATTACTTTTTTTACCTGAAGATTTTAATAATCCACAGCTTGAAAAGAAGATAAAAAATAGTAAAAGTTTAATATATTTTTTCAAAAAAAGTTTTAAAAAAAAGTACGAAAAAAGTGAAAGCAAATAAATTTTATTTATCAACAAATATTTTTATTAAATTTATAGTTATTAGTATCTGAATTTCAGTTAATAACATTTTAATTTATGTATAAAAATATTTTTGCTTTTCTTTTATTAACATTCATGTTAAGTTGTGGTAACGTTAAAGTATTCAGTGATTTTGATAAGTCAACTAACTTTAATAATTATCAAACTTTTTCATTTTTTGATAAAGGCATTGAAAATTTAAAAATATCTGATATTGAAAAAGGAAGATTATTGAACTCCATAACGAAAAACCTTGATTCAATTGGTATTAAAAAATCACCCAATCCTGATTTTTTGGTTAACATTAAATTAAATGCTAGTAAAGAAATTTATATTAACAATCCCTATCATTATTATTACAGTCCTTATTATTACTACTGGCCACCAATTTATCCAGTTAATTTTTATTCAACCAAGATAAATGGAGAACTTATTATTGATATCATTGACAATAACTCAAAAAAACTTGTTTGGCAAGGCATAGGATTTGGTCATATCTCTATGAGAACTAAAAATAGAGAAAAATTAATTGATGAATTTGTTTCTAAAATTTTAAAAAATTATCCAAACTAATTTAAATCTAACATTTTTTTGGCCATAACAATTGTATCATTAATTCCTCTGATATTGTCTCCGCCAGCGGTTGCAAAAAAATTTTGCCCACCACCTTTTCCGTTAATTAAGGTTGATAAATTTTTAATAATAATACTTGCATTAAAATCATCTTTAACCAATTTTTTAGATATATAACATACTATATATGCTCTGTTATTATATTCTGAAACTAATAAAATAAATATATTTTCTATTTCATCACCAATTTTAAAAACAAGATCTTTTAATAAATTTGGTGATAATTGAACCTTTTTTATAACGATTTTTAATTTTTTATTTTCTATAATATTATTTATTAAATCAAGTTTTAACTGATTAACTTTTAATAAATTAAACTCTTTAATTTCCTTTTTCAATTTTATATTTTCATCATAAAGAGATGATATTGAATCTATCAAATTTGTTGGATTTTTTAATAATTTTAAAACATCGTTTAATACAACTTCCTTTTTAGATAAGTAATTTAAAACTTCGTTTTCAGTTAGTGCCTCTATTCTTCTTACTCCTGATGCAATAGAACTTTCTGATATAATTTTAAAATTTTTAATCTCAAAAGAGTTATTTACATGAGTTCCTCCACACAATTCAATTGAGTCACCAAACTTAATAACCCTAACTTTATCACCATACTTTTCATCAAATAATGCAATAGCTCCTTGATTTAAAGCATCTTTAATTGGTATATTAATCTTCTCAACCATTTTAATTTTTTGATTAATCATTTTGTTGACATGATCCTCTATTTTTTTTATTTCACTTTCGGAAATTTTAGAAAAATGGGAAAAATCAAATCTTAAAATTTTAGAATTAACCATTGAACCCCTTTGATTTACATGATCTCCCAATATATTTCTCAATGCATTATGAAGAATATGAGTACATGTATGGTTTATTGAGGTTAAAAATCTTCTTTCTTTATCTACAATTGCTTTAACTCTTTTCAAGAAAGCCTCTGGCGATTCTTCAGCTATATGAATTATTGAATCATTTTCTTTAATCGTATTTATAATATTAATCTTTTTATTTCCATATTCTAAAATACCTGAATCACCAATTTGTCCTCCTCCCTCAGGATAAAAAGGAGTTTTATCTAATATTATATGATATATATCTTTTTTATTACCTACTGAAACTTCCCTATATTTTCTTACAAAAACTTCTTTAGTTAACGACTTATGACCTTCAAATATCGAATGTTCTCCGTCAGATAATGTAATCCAATCACTAACAATGTTCTTAGTAACTGATCTTGATCTATTTTGTTGAATTTTCATAAAACTTTCAAATTCAATTTCATCAATTAACATATTATTTTCTTTTGCAATTAAGGCAGTTAAATCTTTTGGAAATCCATATGTATCATATAATTTAAAGACATTTTCACCGCTTATTGTATTTGATTTTTCAGTTCTCATAAAATCCTCTAAAATTGACAAACCTTGTTGTAAAGTTTTTAAAAAAGAAATTTCTTCCTCTTTAACAACTTTAGTAACCAAAATTATTTGGCTTGATAATCCAGGAAAATAGTCTGAATAAATTTGAGCAATAACTGGTAAAATTTTGAAAAGGAAAGGGCTGTTTTGATTTAAAAAGGTATATCCATATCGAATTGCCCTTCTTAGAATTCTTCTGATGACATAACCCGGACCATTATTACTTGGTAATTGTCCATCTGAAACAGCAAAAAAAACAGATCTAATATGGTCAGAAATAACTCTTAATGCAATATCAATTTCTTTAGATTTACCGTATTTGCATTTTGTAACTGATTCAATTAGATCAATTATAGGTTTAAATATATCAATATCATAGGTTGATTTCTTATTTTGGAGGACCATGCAAAGTCTTTCAAACCCCATACCTGTATCAACATATTTACTTTTTAATGGAATCAACCTACCATCAGAAAGTCTATTAAATTGAATAAATACTAAATTCCATAATTCAATAACTTCAGGGTGGTCATTGTTAATTAAATTAATTGCAGGAATCTTTTCCTTTTCAATCTTATCTCTGAGATCAATATGAATTTCACTACATGGTCCACATGGTCCATTTTGTCCCATTTCCCAAAAGTTATCTTTCTTTGATCCCTTAATAATTTTATTTTTTGGCAATATTTTTCCCCATAATTCTTTAGTCTCAAAGTCCGCTTTTAATTTGTCCTCATTTGATCCTTCAAAATAGGTTACATAAAGATTTTCAGGATTAATTTTGTATACTTTTGTAAGCAGCTCCCAAGACCAAATAATAGCCTCTTTTTTAAAATAATCACCAAAACTCCAATTTCCAAGCATTTCAAAAAAGGTATGATGGTAAGTGTCTATTCCAACTTCTTCAAGATCATTGTGTTTTCCTGAAACTCTTAAACATTTTTGACTATTTACTATTCGGCCAAATGATGATTTTGAATTTTCTAAAAAAATATCTTTAAACTGATTCATACCTGCATTAGTAAACATTAAAGTAGGATCATTTTTAATTATCAAAGATGCTGATGGAACTAACTTATGCTGTTTGGATTCAAAAAAGTTAAAAAAATTGTCTCTTATTTTTTTTGAATCCATAACCTATTAAAATTTTTCAAATTAAATATTATTATATTTGTGTATTAAATTTTCTACAAAAGAAATCAAAATTTCTCAAAAATAGAAAATACTTTATGGCAAAGATAAAATATCACTTTGATTCTGAAACTTTATCATATGTTCCTGTCGAATCGTCAAGAACTGTAAAAATCTCGCGCCTTCTGATATTTTTTATCTCCTCCTTTTTATTTGGAGGTATAATTTTATTTATTCTACTCAATACAAGTATAGTAAATACCCCTCAAGAACTTCTTTTGAAGAGAGAGGTACAAAATTATCAACTTCAGTTTGATCTTATTAATAGACGTGTTGTTCAAATGGAAAATGTTCTAAAGAATATTGAAGATAGAGATAATAATATTTATAGAGTTTATTTTGAAGCAAGTCCAATTCCTGAGGAACAAAGAAAAGCTGGGTTTGGAGGAGTTAACAGATACAAAGATCTTGAAGGTTTTGATAATTCTAATTTGATAATCAATACCACAAAAAAAATTGACATTTTAACTAAACAACTTGTGATTCAATCAAAATCTCTTGACGAAATTCTTAGCCTAGCTAAAGAAAAAGAAAACCTTTTAGCGTCAATACCTTCAATCCAACCAGTTCAAAATAAAGATCTTAAAAGGATGGCTTCAGGTTATGGATGGAGAATTGACCCATTTACTAAAAAGAGAAGACGTCACTTTGGTATGGATTTTTCTGCTGTTAGGGGAACTCCTATTTATGCTACTGGAAATGGAATAATAAAAAGGGCAGACAATAGAGCTTCAGGTTTTGGAAAACATATTAGAATTGATCATGGTTTTGGTTATGTTAGTATTTATGCTCACTTAGATAAATACAATGTTAAAAGAGGGCAAAAAGTTAAAAGAGGGGAAATTATTGGTTATGTTGGAAACACTGGAAGGTCTGTTGCTCCTCACTTACATTATGAAATTGTAAAGGATGGAAAAAAAATCAATCCAATTAATTTTTATTATGGAAATTTATCTCCAGATGAATTTAATATCTTAGTTCAGCAGGCTTCACAAGAAAACGAATCTTTAGACTAGTATATGGATATAGAATTAAAAAATAAAATTTATTATAATATTGGAGAAGTTTCAAAAGCTTTTAAAGTTAACTCATCATTGTTAAGGTTTTGGGAAAAAGAATTTAAGGAATTGAATCCTAAAAAAAAATCAAATGGAATTAGAAAATATTCTCAAAAAGATATTGATATATTAAAAACAATTTATCATTTATTAAAAGTTGAAAAACTTACAATTGAAGGAGCAAAAAAAAATTTGAACAATGGGTCAAAAGAAATCAAAAGTGATAAAGAAATAGTTCAAAAATTGATTAATATAAAAAATGAATTAGAAAAATTAAAATCTAGTATATAAGATTATTTCTTTCTGAAATATATATTAATTGGACATCCCTGAAAATCATATATATCTCTAATTCTATTTTCAAGAAATCTTCTGTAATTTTCTTTAATATATTGAGGTAAATTACAAAAAAAAGCAAACTGTGGGTATGGTCCAGGTAATTGAGTGCAAAATTTTATATTGATACTTTTTCCTTTTATTGAAGGAGGTGGAGTATTATTTATCACTTCAAGTAAATCAGTATTCAAATCCCTGGTAATTATTTTTTTTACTCTATTTTTAAAAACATGAATGCCTTTTTCAATGGCCTTATGAATTCTTTGTTTATTTATCGAAGAAATAAAAATAATAGGTACATCATCAAACGGTTCAATTCTCTTTTTAATTTTATTAATAAAATCATCAATAGTTCTTGTAGACTTTTTTACTAGGTCCCATTTATTCACTAAAATCACAATCCCTTTGTTATTTTTTTCAGCTAACCAAAAAATATTTTGAACTTGACTATCAAATTCTCTTGTTGCGTCAAAAATCAAGAAGCACACATCAGATCTCTCAATTGATCTTATTGATCTCATAACTGAGTAAAACTCAATATTCTCTTTTACTTTAGATTTTTTTCGAATACCTGCGGTATCAATTAAAATGAATTCAAAACCATACAAATTGTATTTTGTATCTATACTATCTCTGGTTGTTCCAGGTATATCAGTAACTATATATCTTGTTTCACCAATTAATGAATTGATATATGACGATTTACCTGCATTTGGTCTACCTACTACAGCAAACTTGGGGAGATTTTGCTGATTTTCATTTTGGATAGTTGGTAATTTAACAACTACGTCATCTAGTAAATCTCCTGTGCCTGAACCATTAATTGCTGAAATGGGATAAATTTTATCAACTCCAATTTGGTAAAACTCATGAATTTGATTTTGTCTGTAAGAATTATCAACTTTATTTACTGCTAAGAAAAAGGGCTTTTTAGATTTGTATAAAAGTTTAGATACTTCTTGATCCATTCCAATTAGTCCTGATTCTACGTCAACTAAAAAAATTATAAGATCACATTCATCAATTGCCAGTTCAACTTGTTTATCAATTTGTTTTTCAAAAATATCATTACCTCCAACCAAATAACCTCCAGTATCAATAATCGAAAACTCTTTTCCATTCCAATCGCATTTTCCATAATTTCTATCTCTTGTTACACCACTTTCAGAATCAACAATTGCATCTTTTTTTTCTATTAATCTATTGAATAAAGTTGACTTCCCTACATTTGGTCTTCCAACAATTGCTACAATTCCATTCATATTTTAATCAATTATTATAACCAAATTTTTTTAAATACTTTTTATTATTTCTCCAATTCTTTAAAACCTTTACAAAGATTTCAATGTTAATTTTTTTTTCAAAAAAAGCTTGTAATTTTTTTCTTGATCTAATTCCAACTTTTTTTAAAGCCTCTCCTTTGTGTCCAATTAAAATTCCTTTTTGAGTTTGTTTCTCGACATAAATTTCACAACCAATATGAATTATTTTATTTTTTCTAATAAATGAAACAGTATTTACCTCAACAGAGTAAGGTATTTCTTTACTGTATAATCTTAAAATTTCTCCTCTGACTATTTCATTTACGAAAAATCTTTCAGGTTTATCTGTAAATTGATCTTTTGGAAAATATGGCGGTGAGGTCGGAAGATTTTCCACTATTACATTTATTAACTCTTTAACAGAAAAACCTGTCAGAGCAGAAATAGGATATATATCAATATTTGGTAATTTTTCTTTCCAAAAATTAATTGTTTCGTTTAATTTATCCTGATTACCTTTATCAATTTTATTTATTAATAATATTTTAGGTATTTCTGCAGACTTTATTTTTGAAAAAATAACTTCGTCCTTGATATTTTTTTGATTTATTTGAACCATATAAATTAAAAAATCTGAATCAATTATAGCCCCCTTTACAAAATCCATCATTGAGTCTTGTAATCCGTAGTTTGGCTTAATAATTCCTGGTGTATCTGATAAAACAATTTGATAATTTTTGTCGTTTATTAAACCTAAAATTCTATGTCTTGTGGTTTGAGCTTTTTTATTAATTAGAGATAACTGTTCTCCGACTAAAGCATTTATTAAAGTGGATTTACCCACATTTGGGTTACCTAAAATTGTTACAAAACCTGACTTATGATTCTTCATCTCAACAGACAAATTTACACATAAGTATTATTCTATGTTTGCCAATTTTGATAAAGTTTGTATCTTTGACGTCCAATATCGCGGGATAGAGCAGTAGGTAGCTCGTTGGGCTCATAACCCAAAGGTCACCGGTTCGAGTCCGGTTCCCGCTACTA
>TARA_B100000963_G_scaffold358847_1_pt1 | contig 17002 bp, 14 predicted proteins | sample TARA_B100000963 | Tara Oceans TARA_B100000963 (sample SAMEA2622097) | marine metagenome | biome: marine biome (ENVO:00000447); feature: surface water layer (ENVO:00002042); material: "saline water (ENVO:00002010), including plankton (ENVO:xxxxxxxx)" | depth 5 m | reverse complement strand
TCCCTAGTTTTTCCTTTAGGGACATATTTTTTTTTACTAGGTACATCATAACCTCTATATATTAAATTATTTTTAACATATATATTTATGCGAGTACTAAATTTTTCAAATTTACTTTGAAATATATTTGTCTTGTTATCATTTAAATGTGTTTCCATAGAGTTTTCATCTAGTTTATCTAGATTATATTTGTAAATAACGAAATCGTTATTCTCTCTTAATAAAGAAGCTACATATATAAAATTATTATCTAAAGTTGCAGAACATATAATTCTATCTTTAAATTCAGTTAGTTCAACTTTTTCTCCTGTTTCATTATCTATTTTTAGTATAAAGTGGTTGCAATATAGGTCACTTACAGTTTCATGTGTCTTATTATAACCACCTCCACCAATTACATATAAATGTTTATCAGTTGGAATTAGTTTTTTAATTAAGAGAGTAGAGATATTTAAAGTGTTTTCAATTTTATCTTCATAAGTATAAGACCAGACCTCCTCATGATCTTCAATATTATACTTGAAGATTTTGGGTTTAGTTTCATTCTTTTTATTACGAGATAGAGATAAAGGACTTGTAGAAACATATAGATGTTCATTCTCAATTTCCATAGTGCCAATTGATAGTTGTTTTAAAGATAATTCTTTAAAAAACTTTTTGCTCTTGATTGGATCAACCAAATTCTGCACTTGATTTGACATCTTTTATAATAGTTTATATTATTAATTTTGTTTGATTTTAATTCAATTTTTTTTTGATTCAATTCAATTTGTTTGTTATAAAAAAAATTTGAACCTATTTTAAAACTTGTTTTATTTAAATGAAAGGCAATAATTATTTACAATGGTAACTAAAACTCTACTTAATGATGTATGTTGGAATAATATTAATAAATGTGTTCATATTAAAGATTCTACATCATTTTGTGGAAGTGGTAAACAATGTTTATGTGCTTGTATAATAGACACAAAAGACAAAAATTCTGCTAAAATACTTAGTATTGGATTTAATAAATATAATATTGATAATAGATCTTCAGTTGTTGAACCAAATAATTGTCACGCTGAAGTAGATGCTTGTATGAAACTTCAGTTTAATAAAACTCCTGAAAAGAAGATTAAAGTTAATTTGATTGTTTTTAGATCAAATCCAAAAAAAAATAGATTGTTGATGGCAAAACCTTGTAATAATTGTATTAAAACAATGAATTACATGATACATAAAAAAGGATATATTTTGAAAAATGTATATTATACAGATGATAATGGTAATATTTGTAGTCTATAGAGATATTTATAATTATTTATCTCCATCAAGTAGTTCACCTACTATTGGAATTAATTCTTTCATACCTTCTCTATAATTCATAGAATCATATCTAAATGTTAACTCTGTCCCTTTTTTTATTTCTTCTAGTGCATAAATTTCAAATCTCATTTCAGAATGATATGGTACACAACGGCAGTTTGATTTATCACCAAGTGTATTATAATAAAGACCACAACCACTTACTGTTGCTGCAATACTCCTGTCTGTTGTACTCCAACTAAATAAATGATCAGTATCTCTTACATCAATTCCTGGTATATAACAAGCTACTCCCCATTCTACTATATCTCCTTTGCTAATATTTGTATTAGCAAATACACCTAATTGATTTGGAACGATAGTTGATTCCTTACAAATAACTTTACAGCAATTTATTATGTCATTTTCATAATTTTCTTTGCTGATAATATTAAAAAAAGGTTCTAATGCATTTTTAGTCCATCTATGATCATTCATTTAATATTAAATTAAATATAATTAAAATTGTAATTTTAAATAACTTTAAATTTATTAGTTTAAATTTTCTGTTTAAATTTTCTATTTTAGTTTGTAATTTTTTATTTTATCTTGTAATATCTTCATAGGAATATTACCATCTTTTAATACCAAATGATGATATTTTTTGTATAATTGTTCTTTTGAATATTTATTGTTAATTTTTTTATTTTTCTTTTCAAAATCTTTAAATCCGTTTTTAAATATTTGTCTACCAATATAGTAACTTAGTGCTTGTGTAGGTAATGCTATATATCTTTCAAGTTCACGTTTAATCTCTTCATTTGTAATTGGTACATTTTCTCTCATATACTTAAATGCTTTATCATAAGACCAACCATAGTGATTAATTGCTGTATCAACAACTAATCTGGCAGCTCTCAGTATTCTAAATATTAAATAACCATAATAACTTATATCATTTAGACGATAATCATATAGAGTTTCCGCATATAACGCCCATCCTTCCGCATAACAAGTATTATCTCCAATATAGTTTTTATATAATGGTATTTTATACATCATTGGATATGCGTGTTGATAATGATGTCCTGGTGTTGCTTCGTGTATTGATAAAGTTAATGTATTATATGTTTTATGATCATTCATATTTTCAGCATTTAAATAGAAAATTCCTTTTCTTTTATTTTTAGCTGTATGAAAAGTAAGAGGATAATATGATGCTAATGCAGAACCTTTTTCAAACTGTTTAGGAACTATTCTAATTTCATAGTCTAAATTTACATCTCTTGTAAATAATTTATCAGTTATCACTTCATTTACAAATTTTCTTTGATCATTAAAATCTTTTAACATATCTTTTGTGTTCTTATAAGTATATTTTGGTTCATTCAACATATATTCATTAAATTCTATGTATGATTTATCTATGAAACCTAAATCGTCTTTTATTCCTATTATTTTATTTTTGATTGATTCTACTTCTTTTAAACCTAAATTATGTATATCTTCAGCAGAAAATTTATTAGTTGTTAATGTAGAATTAATTAAAGATTGATATATTTCTTTACCATTTGGTAAGTTAAGATAACCTATTTTCGTATTACATTTTGGTAAATAATCTTCTTTTAAGAATTTAATTAATTCATTTAGTTTTTTTAAGTATTGTGGTATTGTATTTTCTAAATAATCTTTATAGTGTTTATTTTTTTTATATTTGCTTTTAACTTTTATTATATAATCTTTTGATTTTACGGCATCTTCAAGTTGTTCAATAACAAGTTTACAAATCATTTTAGATAGAACAATTTTTTCTTGAATACCTTTTTTCATTAATCTAATATAATCATCGAAAGATGGTAAATAACTAATAAAAATTTTATTTATATTTTCTACATCCTTAGTATCACGTATTTTATAAAATGTAGTCATAAATTCAATAAAATAAATTACACTATTATGAAAACTAGATATTGGAATTAGATCTATTTTTGTATTATATTCAGATGATTGTGATGGTGGATTTTTATCACTCGCAATATTTTTAAGATTAAAGTAGTCATCTAATTCATATTTCAATAAAATATTATCTTCGCTCTTTTTATTTTTTTCAGACCTATATAGTTTTCTGTATTTTTTATAAATATCATCAGTTTTTTTAAAATATTCTATACTATATTCATTCTCATAAACATCTAATTTATCTATAAGACCAATATAATATTTACTAGCGTTATCTAATTTTAAAAAATCATAAAAAAAATTTTTTAGTAATGTCATTATTTAATTTAATACATTTTTTATTTTTTGCTATGTTTATTTTTTTGCTATATTTTTTATTTTTTTTATTATAGTTAATTATTTATCTTGGTGTAAAAGGAGGTGCATTTGCTCTTAGTTTATTAGAAGATTCGCCTCTTAAAGATTTTATATGACTATTAAATAATTGTTCTGGTATAGGTACACTATATATTTGTTGTTTACTGAGTGTTAAACAACCGTTTAGATATAAATGATAATTTTTTATGCTGTTATTAGTTGTTATTTCTAATGTAAAATGAGGAAAATCACCAAAAGACCCAATATGTATTGGCAAATCATTTCTTTTACAAACCAGATTAATACTATTAATTTTAATTAGCCCCATATTATAGTTATTGTAATCAATAAAATAATTATCATTATATATTTTATTATCATTTAATGGTGTTGAAATATTAAATAGAAAGTGAAGTAATTTCATTTGCTCATTAAATTCATCTTTATTATTTTCCTTTAATTCTTTACAAGCACTTGTATTTATTTTATATTTTTTAAGAAAATCATCAATATTTACATTCTTAAAGAATTTTTTATGATTATAATCTGTGTAGTATGGAGAATTATACATTTGTTGCATATGTTCTTCTGTTGTCATATTAGTGTCCATTTAATTATATTAAAATAAATTTATTGTTAATTAATATAAATCTAGTAATTTAGAATATAAACTATATTATAGTTAATTTTAAAAAATAAAAAGAATCAAATTTTTTTTTATATTGATAATATCAATCTAAAGAATACCACTTAGTTTCATAGCACGAATCATACGGGTTACACCAATACCGCCTCCAGAACGAGGGAAGAAGTCAAAATCGAGGAAATCATCTAGTTCCTTAAGAACACGCTCGCGTGTAAATTGAGAAAATAGAGTATTAGCGTAAGCACCTTCACTAATAGTCATAAATTGACGACGCATTTCTTCCTTGTCTGTACTTCTTTGAGCAGAACCAATTGTCTCAACACCATGAAGAATTACATCAATCTTGGCAGCAGTTTCACCATCACCATTTTGATGCATATTCCAGAAAGGCGAAGTATAGTTAGGGAAATTCTTTAAGAAAAATACTTTGTGGAAATCAGTTTCAAGAGATTCTTCATGTTCGTGTTCAAGCTCTTTTACACCATACTTAGCAGCTACATCAAGATAATCACCTTGATGAAATTCATCGCGAGAACCAAAGCCAAGATATTCTAGCATCTCAGTTTCAAATTGTTGAAGTTCTTTCATACCACCCTTAATTTCAAATTCAAACATAGGGAATACCTTGTCGTGACGACCAGGTACTGGATTTGGTTCATTACGATAAGATGTAGAAACAGTAAAGAAACCAGGAGCTTCTGGATTTTTAAGAAGTTCGTATTCTAACCACATCTGACCAGTTTGAGGAAGAGGCCATACTTGTCCAGCATAATTGTAAGATGCTAAAGTTTGTGGGTCTTCACATGCTGCTAAAATAGATAATCTAGACTGAGTATGAACTTCTAGAAATCCTTTAGAGACACAAAAGTCTCTCATTTTGGCAACTGCCTTATTAAAATCTTCTGTAGTTAGATTACATACACTTCCTGCTTCCATTTTATAAATAAATAAATATCTTTTTTTTTTAAATAGTTTTCATTCTAATTTTATTTTTAAAAAATTATTAAAATTATTAAAATTCTTAAAATATTTGTTTACGCTTTTGTTGGTTTAAATATATCTAGTATAAAATCAATAAAATTTGGTTGATTTTTATACTCATAATTATCATTATCACCATTTAATACTTTTCTGTCAATCTTTGAATTTATATCACTATCTAAATTATATTTCTTTTTATAATTTACTATATCTTCAAAATTATTTTCATTATTAATTCTAATATGTCTTATTGATTTCAATATTTGTGTTTTCTTATAATTAAAGTCTTCATCATTATTATAATTATAATTATCTAATTTATCTGTTTTTTCAGAACCATAAATTAATCTATTTTCATTTACATAATTTTTTAAAATTAATGAAAAATTATTTGTAATTCTATTAAAAAATTCAATTAAAACTATAACAATTAAAATAGAAATACCTAAGTTAGATGTAAGTGTTTTAATATCTTTTTTATTCTCATTTAAGAAAAAATTAAGTTGTTTCATAGTTGTATTTGACATAATTTATAATTTATATATTAAAATAAATAAATTAAATTATTTAATACAAAAAAAGAATAGTAGTTAATATTAAATAATGACTAGTACAGATTTATTAGAAGATTACAATGTTTTACGTGATATTATTTTTGATGGAATTAAAGGAATTAATGATGATTTAGATTTAAATAATCTAAAAGACGCTAATATTAAAGTTTATTTAAATAATTTAAAAGACGAAATTGGTTCTGATGCGAGTACTTCAACTGCCTACATATATATTGATTCAATATTAAATGAAATAGATAAAATTAATATTTATGATGTTGAGGATGATGATTCAAAAACGGAATTAGAAATTAAAAAACAAACAATTATACAAAAGAAAAAATCTTTAAAAATTTATCAAATGTCTTTAATTGTATTATTTGGTGGTCTTGGTCTATTTATATTTGTAAAAACTATTACAAACTATAGAAATAGTGATAAAAGAAGTAAAACTAATATATTAAGAAATAATAGTAATAATAATACAAAACTTAGTGCTTTAAGAGAATTGAATGAAAATAAAGTAGCATTAACATTTAGCACAATTGATAATATTTGTTACTCATTAGTATTATTTTATATTGCATATTTAGTATATTTTAATTTTAATTATAATATTGAATTAGTTAATGTTGAATATAAAAAATATAGTGATATTAAAAATAATGAAATACGAAAAATTAATAGTTCACTGCGTACTTTAAAGAACATAATAAACAAATTAATTTGCGGTATAGATCCAGATGATGCTGATAGTAATTCTTTTATAAATAATTTTAGCAATAGTATTAATCCTATTTCAGAAAATATACTAGGTTTTAATGAAAATTATAATCTATTAACAGCATCATCTATAGATAATAAATTATCAAAAGAGGATAAAATTAAAGATATTAATATTTTATTTGATAATTTTAAGGATACTATATATAAACAAAATAACAAATTTGATAATATAATTGTTAATAATGAAAAGAATGTAGTATGTTTAATGAATATTCTTTTATATTTAGATGGTACTGGTAATAACGAACCTATTATTTGCAATTTAAATAATAGCGAAGGATTAAAAGGACTTATTGAAAAACAAAAGAATGCTATAGATCCTGATCAAGATAATGTATTTATGAATGGTTTTGAAGATATTGCCGATAATGATGCAAATTTATTATATGATAAAATAACCTCTAATATAATAGATGAAAGTAATAAGTTTGAATTAATGGATATGAAACTATTTACAGCTATTGTTAATATTTTTAAGAACAAAATATATAAATATGATATTAAAAAACATGATTTTATTTTATATATTTATACCCATTTTGAAAATATGGATTTAGAAAAGAATAATATTACCATTAGCAAGTTTGATATTATTAATAATTATAAAACAATAATTAATATTATATATGATGAATATGATACATATAAAAAAATAAAACTTACTAATAAAAAGTTTCCAATATACCAGGTAAGTTTAAATAAATTTAATGAAATAGTAAAAAAAATACCAGTAATAGAAATAAAAGAAACAAATAAACTATTATTAGAAACAATTGATAAAATAGAAGATTTTAAAAATATTTATGGTACAGAAATTTATAATGATATTAAAAAAGAACAAAGATTTAATAAAAGTTTAGAATATCTAATTTATCTTACTATTCTAATTACATTTTTACAAGTAACAAAAATAATGTTTAGTAGTGAATTTAAAGATAATTTTATAGAGGATGCAATAAATGTTGTTAAATATATATCATTAGCATTATTATTTAATGCAATTATATTTTCATATTGGAATAAGAGAAATACTGATACTAATTACAGTGAGATGATTATACGTAATAATGATAATATATTTATTACCGAATTACACGAGTTGAATAGACAAGTTAAAAATGTAGAAATAATAAAAAATTTAGATTCATCGAGTAATGATGTATATAAATTATTAAATAACAAAAAAATATTGGAATCTACAAATGGCAATGGTGATAAAATATATACATTAGATATAGGTGAAGATAAAGTAATATTAGAAAATGATGATATAAAAAATATGATATATGAAGATTATTATGTTCAATTAACAAAAGTGATGGATATTTATGAATGTTGTTCTTTCCTTACAAGAAAAAAGAAAATACCAGTATTCCCATGGACTGATTTCACAATTAATTTAATATTTTATATTATAGTATTCCTAATTATGTTTAATATTTTCTTAATAAATGATGATTTAAATCCATTCACTATTATTACAAATCTTAAATCAAGATTAATTGTTAATAAAACAGATATTAGTAAATTAAAAGATATAGTTGATAAAAATAAAATATCGTTATCATATAATAATTCTAGTTCACAAACAGGTGGTGATACCTATAGAAATGAAATATTTAAACAGAAAAATTTAATAAATTTATTAGTTATATACTTATCAATGTTATATACATACAAAATTTATGAGTCAACATATAGGTATGATGAAAACTTATTTAAATAAAAACAATGATAACAATGATATTAATCATACTTTCCTAATTTATATTTTCTAGTTAATGTATTTAAATCTCTATTATAATCTTCACTAATTTTTTTTATCAAATTTATATTTTGTTTAAATATAATTTTTGTAATCATATTTTTTATTTCATCATCTAAATTTGAATAATTTGTATCCATAAGTAATTTAAAATTTAGCAAAAAGTATATAATATAATAGTTTATAAAATAGTTCAAATTTTATAAATAATGAATATAATAACTTCATATAATATTGATGAAGTATTCAATAATATTAAGATAAAAAAACCTATAAATTTTAATAATAAATATATATTGAATCTATACGATACAAATGATGAACACTTGCTATTTCAAACACCAATTATGTATTTACCAACTAATTACATATACGATGAAACAAGTATACAAAAATTAGACTTGTGTGAATATAATGATATTAAATTTATAACTTTTATGAAATTGTTATTTAGTAAAATCTTAAAAAAAATTAAAAATTATGATAAAACTTTATTTGAAAATAAAAACTATTATTCAAATATTCATTCCCAAAATAAAAATGATATTCACCAATTTTTAAGATTTAAAGAAATATATTTAAGTCAATTAAATATTTATGATTCAAATAATAATCAAATAAGTCTTAAAAAAATAAAAAATGAATCTAAAGTTAAATGTATAATAATGTTAAGGAGTGTATGGATTAATGATAATAATTATGGGTTTAAACTTAATTTGTTGCAAATACAAAATAAAGAATTTATGAATAATAAAATTTTATTTAAAACATCAACTAGTGCAGATGTGTGGGAAAAAATAAATTTAGATAATAACAAAAATTTAAAAGATATTTCTAATTTATCTGCAACACCACCTCCACCGCCTCCACCACCTCCTCCACCACCACTTAAGAAAACATCACAAAAATCAGTATTCGATATAATATCTGAGAATAAAAATAAAAATAAAGGAAATAAAGAAATTAAAAAAGAAAATATGGATGATGTTTTAAAAGAAATAAAAGGTGGAAGTCATAAACTAAATAAAGTTAAAATAGATCATACAAAGAAAAAAAATAATAGTCTTGATTTAATGAGTGAAATGGAAAAAGTTTTAAGAAGAAGATTCAGTTTAATAGATGGTCAATAGAGTATTTGTCAATAGAGTCTTTAATATTCAAAAGTTTTTGCAAAATTTATAACTTCATTTTTAATTTTATTAATTTCAAGAATAGTTGAATTATCTGTTTCAATAAAATTAATAAAATCTTTTAATTTTTTACAATCTTTATCTTGAATTTCTAATGCTAGTTTTACTACTTTATCTAGATAATCTGCAACTTGTATCATATGTTCTTTATTCATTCCTCTTGTAGTTAGACTTGGAGTACCTAATCTTATTCCTCCAGGTGATAATGCAGATTTATCTCCTGGTACAGAATTTTTATTAATTGAGATATTAACTAATTCGCATAATTTCTCAATTTTACTACCAGTTATATTTTTATTATTAAGATCAATTAATACAATATGATTATCTGTACCGCCTGAACATACTTTGTAATCTCTTTTTATTAATTCATTTGCTAAAGTTTGAGCATTCATTTTTACTTTTTTAATATATTGTTTAAATTCTGGTTTAGCAACTTGTTTTAATTGTGTAGCAATAGCAGCAATTTGATGTTCGTGAGGACCACCTTGTAAACTTGGAAAAACTGATTCATTAACTAATTTTTCATATTGTTTCTTACAAAATATTATACCCGCTCTTGGACCTCTTAGAGTTTTATGGGTTGTACTTGTAACAACATCACAAAAATCAAATGGATTACTTAATTCTTCTGTTGCAACAAATCCGCTAAAATGTGCCATATCACATAATAGCAATGAACCATTTATGTCTGCAATCTTTCTAAATCTACTATAATCTAAATCTCTTGAATAAGCAGAATATCCACATATTATTAATTTTGGTTTAAATTTAGTTGCTAATAATTCTACTTCATCATAATCTATATAACCTTCACTATTTACACTATATGGCAATGATTCAAAATATATAGAAGATGCAGATACTTTTTTTTTGTTAGTATAAAATCCATGTGTTAGATGACCACCTGATGGTAAATCTAATCCCATAATTCTATCGTGTGGTTCAAGTAATGCATTGTACACCGCGAAATTAGCAGAACTACCTGAATAAGGTTGAACATTTACAGCCCATTCATCATCAGATAATCTATATGCATTTAGAGCTCTAGTTTTACACAATTCTTCAATTTGATCAATTACTTCATTACCACCATAATATCTTTTACCAGGATAACCTTCTGAATATTTATTTGTTAAAACAGAACCTAGACATTCTAATACTGATGTAGATGTAATATTTTCAGATGCAATTAATTCAAGACCTTCAATCTGTCTTTTTTCTTCTAACTTAATTAAATCGTATAATTCTTTATCACAAGTTTCTAGACTATCCTTTAAAATATTCATATATAAAGTATAAATAAAAAATAATTTTAAATTATAATCTAAAATATAATCTAAAATATAATAACTTAACTTGTTTCTAAATCGTTAAAATGTTTATTTAACATTTCTAATTTATCATTTGCATCTGCAATATCAGCTAATAATTTATCCATTTCTTCTAAGTGTTGTGGGTGTTCACCTATTGCTACTGGATTGCTAAAATATACTAATAGTGTTGCTTTTGCTTGGAGTATTTCTGATTCATATTTAGATTTTAAAGCTTCAAATAAAGTTTTTGTAATAATACTTTGCATTTTAAAATTAAAAAATATTAATTTTAATCATTTTAAACTTATTCACATATTTCAATTTGTTTATGAATATTTTTTAAACAACCTAAAATTTCCTCTTTTCTTCTTCTACAAGAATTTGTTACACAATTCTTTTTATTAATATTTGTATACATTGTTGATATTTTTAAATATTCATATATTAATATATTGCATTCATTATCATTTTTACTAAAATAATATTCATTGTTAGATTTAGAAAATAAACTATTATTTAAATTCATTAATTTCTCCATAAAAATATATAATATTTTATTTTAATTAAATAAATTATGAAAATAGAAGATTTGAAATTTATTAATAATAAAGATAATATCATTAGTATACAAGTATATATACCATTAGGAAGTATTCACGAAAAAAAAGGTCAAAGTGGAATATCCCATTTTTTAGAACATATGAAATTTAAAAGAACTAATAAATATACAAGTAAAAATGATTTTCTTCAAGAATTAAGTAGTTCAACTACTGTAACAAATGCATACACAACAAAAGATCATACATCATACTATATTAGAACATTAGATAAAAATTGGGAAAAAGTAATAAAACTTATGTATGAACTAATATTTAATACAAAATTTAATACAAATGATATAAAACTTGAAAAAAAAGTTATATTGGAAGAAAAATTAACAAGAGAAGGAAATTTAGAGTCAATAAATGATATTGATATTCACTCTGAAACATCTATTTTAGATCCTAAAAATCCTTACTCTAAAAGAGTAATTGGAAGTATGACAGATATAAAAAAAATGACAAAGAAAAATTTACAAGAATATAATAAAAAATATATTGATAATTATTTAATAGTAATAAGTTGTTCAACTACACTTAGGAATAAAATTAAAAATTTATGTTTAAAATTATTTCCAGATTCAACTAATAAAAAACAAGTAGAACTCGAAAATACAAAATCTTTTAAATATAGTTTAACAATAAGAAATCTTGGTTTACCTCAAAATAATATTTATATAGCATTTAAATCTTTTAGTGAAACGGATAATAATAAATATTATTTGGGTTTTATAGAAGATATTCTTGCTAATCAAAGAGATTCAATATTATACAGAAAATTAAGAAAAGATAAAGGATATGTATATGGTGTTCACACAATGAATGAAAGCTATAAAGATTATGGTTGTTTTAGAATATTAATTTCATCCGATGTAAATAATGATATTAATAATATTTTAAATATTTTATTTAGCGAATTATATAATTTAAAAAAAAAAGGTTTAACAGATAAACAACTTGAAAAATATAAAAAACAATTTATTGATAAAAATAGTTATTACTTTAAAGATAATGATGTTATAATTAATACATTTGGTTCTTATCTATATTATGATAGAGATTTTACATTTAAAAAATATACAAATTTAATTAATAAAATTACAAAAAATAAAATATTGGAAATTGTTAATCAATTATTTGATTTTAACAAAATGGGATTTGTTTTATATGGTAATGTAAAAGATATTGATAAAACAAAAAAGAATATTTTAAATATAATTAATAAATATAAGAATTTGGTAAAATAAATTATTAAAATAAATAAATTATTAAAATAAAAAATATAAATATTATGTAAGTTTATTTAATCAAATATTATGAAGTATCAATTATTCCAACAAGTACCCGATGAGGAATTTTTAAAAATATTATTAAATTGTTATGGGATTGAAGACATAGATGATAACAAAGAATTTACAAAAACAGATTTAAATGACATAAATATAATTAATAAAATAGAAGATTTAATACCTGAATTAGTATTATATTATTTACCTTGTAAATATCAAATGTTTTTAACAAATATTACATTGAATAAATGTATAACAATTTTAAGACAAATATTAAGACTATATAAATATCATTTAAAAAAAAGAGAACACGTACATAATAAAAAGAAATCAATATATTATCGTATAGAAAGAATAAATGATAAAAATATTAAAATAGAAAACTCAGTAGATAAATGTGTATTGGACTTTAACTAATTTTTATATTGAACCTAAATTAATTTAAAAAATGATTTAGATTTATAAATTAAATGAAAGAGTATAAATTTATTGAAAAAATAAGTAGTAATAACATTATTTGTTATATTTATTATGTAAAAAGTACAGCTAGTTATGAAATTGTAAAAGAGAACTTACTCAAAATTATACCTTCATTGAAAGATTATGAAAATATTAATATTTCTAAATACTATGAAATAGGTCCTAAGAAAAATTTTAAAACTTCTTGGTGTACAAATGTTATTAATATATTAAATAAATCTAATATATATTCTATTTTTTCTATTGAGAAACATATAGTATACAAAAAATTAATAGAATTTGATAAAATGACTAAATGTATATATAGCAATAATACGTATTTAAAAAAAAATAACTTATGTTTAGAAGATATTAAAGATATTACAAAATATAATAAAAATCATAATTTAGGTTTTGATAAAAATGATATTAGTTTTTATGAAGAATATTTTAAATCAATTAATAGAAATCCTACTAATGTTGAATTATATGATTTATCACAATCAAATAGTGAACACTGTCGTCATTGGTTATTTAAAGGGTCTCTTTTTATGAAAAATGGCGAATACTATTCACAAGAAAAAAATAGTATGATGAATTTAATACAAAAACCATATTATAAATATATTAATAAAAATACAAAACATAATTCATTAATTGCATTTAATGATAATGCAAGTGCAATTAAGGGATACGATACAATAATATTAAAAAATAATAGTAGATTTCAAAGTTGTAATCAGTTAAATAATGACAACGAGTTAAACACTATTAGTAATTTAAAATATGATAAGATACAAATTAAACAAAATGTAACATTCAAAGCAGAAACACATAATTTTCCAACAGCTATTAGCCCATTTCCTGCGGCAGAAACAGGAGTAGGTGGTAGAATAAGAGATACTGTGTGTATTGGAAGGGGAGGAATTAATATTGCCGGTACTGCTGGTTATTGCGTTGGTAATCTAAATATAGATAATTATAATTTAAACTGGGAAGATGGTAAATATAAGAATGGATTATTAGTACCTGCAGATAAAATATTAATTGAAGCAAGTAATGGAGCATCTGATTATGGTAACAAAATAGGTGAACCTATAATAAGTGGTTTTACACGTTCATTTGGTACTGATATTAATTCAGTAAAGAGAGTTGAATGGTTAAAACCAATAATGTTTAGTGGTGGGATTGGTTTTATGTATGATAAAGATATTCATAAAGTTAATACAAAATCAAATATGAAAATCATTAAAATTGGCGGAGATGCTTTTAAAATAGGATTAGGAGGTAGCACAGCATCAAGTATAGAAAATGATACAAATAATTTAGATATATATGAAGGATCTGTTCAAAGAGGTGATGCAGAAATGGAAAATAAAGTTACAAGAGTTATTAGACATTGTATTAATTTAAAAGACAATCCAATTAAAAGTATTCACGATCAAGGTGCCGGAGGATTATCTAATGCTGTAAAAGAAATAATTGAACCTTATGGTGCAAATATATGTTTAGATAATATAATTTTAGGCGATAATACAATGTCTGCACTAGAGATATGGTGTTGTGAATATCAAGAAAATGTAATAATGTTAATAGATAGTGATGATGACTTTAAGACACTAAAAAATATATGCTTGAAAGAAAACGTTTCTTGTATTGAAATAGGTCAAATTAGAGATGATACAATGTTAAAAGTTTATTATAAAGATAAATTAGTTATTAGTTATGATATAAAAAAATTAGAAAGAAACACAAATAAAGAATTTATTATTAATCACGAAACTATTACTATTCCTAAAAAAACTATTAATTATCCAAGTAGTTACAGTAAAAAAAATATATTAGAAGAATCACTAACAAAAGTATTATCTCTATTAAGTGTAGGCTCAAAAAGATTCTTAACGAATAAAGTAGATAGAAGTGTAACAGGGTTAATAGCTCAACAACAATGTGTAGGATATTTACATACTCCCTTATCAAACTATTCTTTAGTTTCTTCTGGATATTATGATTTACACGGTATTGCATCGTCAATTGGCGAGAAACCAATAAATATGCTATTAAATCCAGTATGGGGATCTAGAATGACTATAGGAGAATGTTTAACTAATTTAATGTTTGTAGTAGTATCTAAATTTGAAGATATTAAATTAGCAGGTAATTGGATGTGGCCAGCAAATACTAGCACAGAAAAATATCATTTAAATAATGCAGTAAAAGAAGTTAGTGAATTATTAGTTGAATTAGGTATATGTATAGATGGTGGTAAAGATAGTGTATCAATGAGTACAAAAATAAATGAAAGAATTATTGATTCACCTAGAACTTTAGTAATTAGCAGTTATTGCACCTGTCCAAATATTTTACATAAAATTACACCAGAATTTAAGTGTAATAATTCTGATTTAATTTTTATAGATTTAGGTTATGGGTCTATGAGATTAGGTGGTTCGGCATATAATCAAGTAAATAATAATATTGGTGATTTAACTACAAATTTTGAAAATCCTAAAAAAATTGTAAAAGTTTTTAATATAATACAAAGTCTAATAAAAGATAATAAGATATTATCAGGTCACGACCGTAGTGATGGTGGTTTAATTAGTACAATTTGTGAAATGTCTATTGCATCAAATATTGGTTGTGATATTTTATTAAATGATAATAAAATAATTAATCAAAATAATTATTTAGAATTTTTATTTAATGAGGAATTGGGTTTAGTAATTGAAGTAAATAGAAATGATACTTTAATGATTTTATCAAAATTAGAAAATATTGTTCCTGCAAAAGTTATAGGGAATACTACTAAAAATAAAATAGTAAAAATACAAGGTTATAATGATGAAATGTTATTATCTAAATACATTAAAGATATTAGATCAAAATGGGAAAGAACTAGTTATGAACTTGAAAAGAAACAGATTAATAATGAATTAGCTGAAAAAGAGAATAAATATTTAATTAATTCTAATATAATTGATTATGATTACTATTATCCAGATAAAGTGATAAGTAAATTAAAAAAAATAAATAGTGCTTATAATATATCTAAAAATACAGAAATTAATAATTTAAATAAATTTAATGTTGGTATCATTAGAGATGAGGGTTCAAATGGTGATAGAGAAATGTTAGTTGCATTTGAAATGGCTGGTTTTAATGTTTATAATATTTCTATGAATGACTTATTGGAAAATAATAATTTGTTAAATGATATATCTGGTTTAGCATTTGTTGGAGGATTTAGTTATGCAGATGCACTTGGTTCTTCAAATGGATGGTTTAATGTAATTAAAAATAATAAAGATATTAAGATTGCATTTGATAATTTTTTCAACAGAGATGATACATTTTCATTTGGTGTATGCAATGGGTTTCAATTAATGTGCAAACTTGGTATATTAGATGTAGATTTTAATTTGGTTGAAAATGACAGTAAAAGATTTGAAAGTAGATTTGTAAATGTTCAAGTAGAAAAAAGTAATTCAATATTTTTAAAAGATATGGAAGGTTTAAATATGGGTATATGGATCGCACACGGTGAAGGGAAATTAATGAGTAATGATGTAAGTAATATAAATAAAAATTGTACAATAAGATATTTAAATAATGAATATCCATTAAATCCTAATGGAAGTATAGATAATATAACTGGCATTACTAGTAATAATGGTAGGCATTTTGGATTAATGCCACATCCTGAAAGATGTTTTTTAAATTGGCAACTACCATATATTAGTAATAATATTAAAAAAGAAAATGTTGATTTAAGATTTAGTCCTTGGTTTTTAATATTTAAAAATGCATATGA
>TARA_B100000963_G_scaffold45538_2_pt1 | contig 17034 bp, 8 predicted proteins | sample TARA_B100000963 | Tara Oceans TARA_B100000963 (sample SAMEA2622097) | marine metagenome | biome: marine biome (ENVO:00000447); feature: surface water layer (ENVO:00002042); material: "saline water (ENVO:00002010), including plankton (ENVO:xxxxxxxx)" | depth 5 m | reverse complement strand
TGGGGGTGCATTGGCATATTTTCACCTCACTCCTGCCCCGGGACATAAGTTCCCGCAGGCTTTTCTGTGTATACGTGGAACATACGCTCGGTATTTCCACTTTTGTCCTCGTCATTAAGGAATAGTACGAAAATCCCCAACCAGAGCATGGTGGTGAGGATTGGGACTAGCATTGGAACGCCTAACGCATTCCAGGACCAGCCGCCAGCATTGGTATCTCTCATGGCGCCCGGATCAAATAGATACAGGCGGTAAAGGCCGGCTAGAACGACCTGTAAAACGGCAAGTGGTAGTAAAATTCGCCAGCCAAATTCTAAGATTTGGTCTGTTCTAATTCTTGCCAGCGAGAATCTAGCCCAAACGAATACTAGCAAGAAAACCAGCCAAGACTTCAGCAGAACCACGATAGCACCGGGAATCAAGAGATACAGGTCTCCAAGGAGTGGTATTTGACTGATTAGACCTTGGAATGGCAAATGCCATCCGCCAAGGAAGAAATGAGTGAACAGGAAACATGCTGCATAGGTTCTGATGTATTCGGCCATAAATAGCATGCCAAATCGCATACCGCCATATTCTGTCCACCATCCTTCAACCAGTTCTGCTTCCGCTTCTGGCATGTCAAACGGCACCCTCTCTACCTCAGCAATCATCGTTAGAAGAAATAATCCAGCACCAAGTGGCATCAAGAAAAGATTCCAAGCGCCGGCCGAATGTTGGAAATGCACACTCTCGATTATGTTGAATGTACCTGTCAAGACGGCCACAGAAAGTAAAGTAAGCAATAGGGGTATTTCGTATGCTGTTAATTGTGCGGCAGACCTTATCCCCCCAATCAACGTATACTTGTTATTGGACGACCATCCGGCAAAGAAAACCCCAATTGGGGCGATGCCAAAGATTGCAATTGCATACAGAATCGACAAGTCTGGATTGGTTGCATACATGCCGCTGGATAGTGGAATAATGCCGAGGATTAGAAGAGTCGAGGAGACGATTAAAAATGGCGATACTTCGAAAATTAGCCGGTCAGCACGTTGTGGTACCATGTGTTCTTTCAGTAGAAACTTCATACCGTCTGCAACGTTTTGAAAGAAACCGGGGAAAATAGAGTATCCCATCCAAGAACGATTGTTGACTCGGTCGACTGTTGCAAAGTTCTCATCCCGGTTGCCAAATTTGTTGTTGAGCCATTTGTTGACAGCACCGATTGGCTTACCAAGTCCGAACGGCAACATGTTCCACCAATCTCCAGCTGTTACCCCGTTCTCGCCAACCCATAGTGACCTCAGAGCAGTCGTTGCACCCCTGCGGTCATTCATTCTCGCAACGGCTTTTCGTTCGATCCACAATATGGCGAATTGTGAGAAAAATAACATTAGGAATACGATGTTGACAACAGCAAAGGTCGCTAGTCCAAAGGCAATTGCGCCTGAGCTATCTTCTAGCGGAGTACCGTCGAGTAGTGACGGAATTAGATCTTCGAAGGTCGAAAATATGAGGCCCCTCAAATCATACTTGTCGTCCATCATCTCACCTCAGCGGTCCGTCTCCCCGATACATGGGTCAAAACTACCCATAATTGCTGGAATATCAGCAACTTTGTAGCCAATCATCGTCTTAGCAACGAATGGAATGGTGATAAACATCGGCGACCTAATCGACAGGCGATACGGCATTTTGCCTCTACCCTCGCCGCCGCCAACAACGTAAAACTGTGATGCCCCCCTCGTGCATTCGTAATTGCTGAATCCTGTCGCTCCTTCTGGCGCACGGGTTGGTGCTTTGGTGTAAATCATCTCATCACCATTGGAGTAGTTAGTGTTCTTGCCGCCCGGAATTTTCTCAATCGCATCTAGCAGCATGCGGCATGATTGGCGCATCTCTTCAATCCTTACTCGATACCGATCGTAACAGTCTGCCCCTTTAACCGAGGTTGGTTTCTCAACTGCAGGCTCCCAATCAACCTCATCATACACCGAGTATGGGTGTGCCCATCGAATGTCATAGTTGACACCGGCAGCCCTTACATTAGGCCCTGAGACCCCGGCTTCAACCATTTCCTCTGCATTAGCGTATCCAACGCCTTGTAGCCTGACCAGCCAAATCGTTGATTCGTCAAGCATCATTTCGTATTCTTCTATACGCTTTTCGAATAATTTTACCTTAGCTACCATTCTATCGCCAAAGCCTATTGGTATGTCTCGCTTGACGCCGCCAATTCTTGGGTAATTGTAGTGCATTCTCGACCCGCCTAGTTCTTGCAGCAGGTCAAGGAACATTTCCCGGTCCCTCATACACCAAGTCATCAGAGTTAGATTTCCAATGTCAGGACCGAATGCACCCAACCACATAAGGTGGCTTGCTAGCCTCTGTAATTCTGCAGCAATAAGCCGGATGTACTCTGCCCTTGCTGGTACATCAGCTTCAAGCAAATCCTCAGCAGCATAAATGTAGGAATTTGCCCAAGTCATGGCGCTTACATAGCAAAGCCTGTCACAATAAGGAGTGACCTGCGTGAAATCTCTCGATTCGCAGATTTTTTCTACCCCGCGATGGATGTAACCTAGTTCTGCCTCGGTATCAACGACCGTTTCACCATCGACCTTGACTCTAAGAGTCCACAAACCATGCGTCATCGGGTGTTGAGGACCCATTGTAATCCACATCTGTGCCATGGTAAAACCTCACTTTTTGCGACCCTCGTCCGCCGGTTTTCTGACGAATCCTTGGGCGTCGTCATACATTTCATTGAAATCGTGATAGCGTATTTTGTGCTGCTTTTGTAAAGGATGGAAACCGTCTGGGCTGTCGTGGGGATTGAGAACTCTGAACATATTTTCATGCCCTTCAAAATCAATTCCAACTAAATCCCAAGTCTCCTTTTCATTCCAATCCGCACCAACCCAGACGTGTTGCACTGTTGGGATTGATGGTGAATCATTGTTGGGTAATTCAATGATCACTTCAAACTCAACAGGTATTTGTGCGCCCTGCATCTTTTCCGCAACAAACACAGTGTTGGTATCTGGTATTTGGTTGACTATTGGCTGTCTTAGCAGGTGATAAACAACTTCCCAACCGCGTTCAGCCGGGCCTTCTGGAAAGTGCGTGCCGGTAATCATTGAGCAATAGTTAGCACCAAGTTCAAATTTTAGCCATTTAGCAAGCGCCTGCCAGTGCTGTGGAGGGGCGATTATGCGAACGAATGAATACTTCTTGGCATTGGAGTGTTGAACAATATCAGCAACTACTCCGCTTCCAAAGAATCTGTCATTAATCGAGTCAGCGCACTCGGTGACCGCCATCGCATTCTGTTCTAAGGTGATTTTCATACCCATTACTCATCACCCACAATTATTGGTTTTTCAGAATCACGGCCTGAGCTCGGCGCCCCGCCAATTCGAATAATTTTCTCGCGCAGTAGCCCGAAACCATCGATTAGGGCTTCTGGCCTAGGAGGACAACCTGGAACATATACATCCACTGGGATAACCGTGTCAACGCCCTCCAATATGTTGTAAGATTGGAAATATGGCCCGCCGGAGATTGCGCATTCACCCATGGCTATGCAGTATTTTGGCTCCGGCATCTGCTCCCATAGCCGAACAATTTTGTCAGCAAATTTTTTCGAGATTGGGCCGTTAACAAGCAATACATCTGACTGTCTAGGAGAGGAGCGAAATAATACGCCAAATCGGTCACCGTCGAATCTCGGCGTGGCTGCTGCTGCCATTTCAATGGCACAGCACTTAATACCTAAGTGCAGAGTAAACAGAGACTTTCTGCCGGCCCAGTTGAAAAATCTACCAGCGAGAACACTCAAAAATTGTTTGATTCTAGTTACTTTCAGCGCCTCATCGGTGACTCCACCAACCATCTCAACGAGCGCGCGGCTGTTGAAGGCTGCAAAGTTCTCACCGGTATCCGCCATGGTCCCACCTCAGATGTATATTCTACCTCGTTTCCTAAAAACATACCAAACGCCGAGCGACATGATAGCGAAGTAACCGGTCAACACTAACAACGCATCTTGAGCCTTGGATACCGCTCCACTGCGAGCGCTTTCTTGCAAGTCTTGAGCTGTTGCTTCCGAGGCAACCATGCCGCCTAACACCAAAAACATAAATGCAACATCAAACACTAAAAAGATAATCGCATACCAGTAATACTGGAAATGAAATTGAATCATTGCTTCACCTACTGGCTCACTACCACATTCGAATGTGGTAAGTCTCCTTGGATACAAACTGTGGTCTCTCTCATAGCCTTCTAGCAGATAGGATTTGGTTATGTGAGGGCGGGCCGGATCGACTCTTGGTCTTACCACCCAAGTGATGATGAAATTGGTGAGTGGCATTAGTATCCCTACAACGGTCAAGAAGCCGATTGAGAGGTATGCACTTGGCACTGACTCTAGCCCGGACATCTGTTCACCCAGTGCTCAGCATACGCTTAGCAAACCATCCAATGATTACCCCCCAATAAGGGTTCCCAAATCTTTGATTTTTTTCAACTTCAAGTGCAATTAAATTTTAGCAGTAAAATCAGCTGTTCCAAAATAACAACCATGATTATTTTGTATTTGTAAAAGGGACACTGCTGTCGATTTATCTAATTATGAAGAAATCCTTGTTGCCTTAAGATGCTTCGGAATGTAAATCTGATAAATTCAATCTTGAGCGAGGGCAAAATATACCACAAACATCCAGTAGGTAAATGATATTCATATCAACAGACAACCGGTAGCAATCGTACGGGCACATCAGAAAATAGCATACACTAAGGGTATAGTAAAAACCGTGATGACGGTTAGTCCTTTGGCTTCTTACCAAACATTTGTGAAATTGTCGGGCGCACGGTTCGGTAAGTTATGATAAGGAACAGTAATCCCACAATCAGATAAACTCCGCTGGCGACTTCCTCTTGTGATAAGCCCAAACCTAACAATCCTTGGTCAGGCTCGCCAAGCACTGAAATTTCGATGTTTTCTCGGCCTACAATCATCGGCTCTCCGTCAATCACTGGCTCTACCGATAGAGTGAAGGTGAAATTGTCCTTGATTTCTGCATTGTTTGGTGGTCTAACATTAACTAAAATCTCAGTTGAGGCACCGGTGTCAAGTGTGCACTTCAAGTCTTCATTGAATGTCCGACACTCTGAGTTATCCTCCTCAAGTAGAACTGACCAGCCGCGGAAGCCTTCTGGTGTGTAAATGATGAATTCCGTTCGAGTATTGCCCTGATTGACAATTGGTATCGTAATCGTTTGCTTGTCTGGATATTCTAGATCGTGGTAGAGTTCAACATCGTCACCAAACTGTATATCGTGAATAGTTTGGACTTCTAGATTAAGTATGATCCGGCCCGTGACACGGTCAGCCACATTATTTTGGCTGAAAACCACAATCTCGAGTATGCCGGCATCACCAGTTTGTGCCGTTGGATTTACTTCGACAATCACTTGAACTTTCTGTCTGAATTTCTTTATTGTATGACCGTCCATAGTGAGGTTTTCCGTTTGATTTACGTATCGCTCGAGTTGTTCTGCTGTCGGTCCAACAACTGGCATATCGTCTAAGTATACATATGATTGAGTAGTTTCGTTAAACAATCCGAACTTAGTTGTAACCATTACAGATTCATCAAATAACTTGCCATCTACAAAAATCTGTCTTGTCGCTATACCCTCTAATCCATTGATATCAATAACCGCTGTGTCCTCTCGAGGTACGCCAAATACTTCTTGTGGAGTTCCAACATTTTCAATCCAGAATTCAAACATCATGACACCCTCAGGCGCAAGGACTACGGATGCTGACTTGCCATGGATATCAACAGAATCATACTCGCCGTTACTTATTTCTGCATCCATTAGATAGGTGATGTTGTTCTTGACGGCCCGAATTGTGAATTGCGCTTTGTTATCGGGTAATCCGTCATCATTGTCGTCAGCATTAGTGGAATGTTCAAGATTTGTTATCTCGATTGTGATATCATTATTGTTGTAATTGCCAACATTGGGCACTAGAACATTGACATTAATTTCGACGGTTTGACGCGCCGGGACATTGAATTCCGTCTGCGAATTATCTTGCTGGTCAGTGAATGAAATATCCCAATTAGTGCCGGATGATGGGCGTTGTTGTTTAATGGAGAATCTGAATACATCATCGTTGTTACCTAGATTCTCAACCCGTATCGGGAATACCAGGATGTCGTTGTAGTCACCCGTTTGTGAGATGAAGCCTTGATCGTCTACTGGAATAATTGAACTGGTTGTCATGCCGTGAGTTTCGCTAACAGTCACCGTCAATATCTTGGTTTGATATGCAGCTCCGCCGCCGGCAGGTAATACTGAGAATGTCAGTTCGATACTTTCCGTTGCCAAAGCATCAACGGGAACGCTGACCGAATACTGAACATTGACTGATTTGCCAGAACCATGTCTGCTGTTGACTGTAACGGTCGTCTGATCAAGCTGAATCCCCCAGCCCGACGGCGGAGTGGAGACAGTGATTCGTAGGTTGTCTTGCCCGTTACCAGTATTGGTCACCGTCAGTGAGGATGTCTTGTTTTCACCGGGCTCGATTGGTCCCAGTGAACTGGTCGCTAGACTTAATTGAGCGCCGAAAGATTGTCCTAGGATGATAGTCAAATCTTGGCTACATTTCACTGTATTGCCGTCTTTTGCTTGAATGGTGATTGAGTTTGATGACCCGGCATTTTCTGAATCATCGGGAACAACAATAAGATCGAATGTCTTGGTTCCAGAGCCGTCTGAATATGGCAAGACACCGCTAGATGGTCCGTCAAAAGACACCCAACTAGCGCGCTCTCCGGAACGAGTCATGGTGACCGACCAGTCGCTATTGCCGTCATTGGTCAGGGTAACTGAGAGTGTGCCCTCTTGGTCAGGATTGAGGGAGAGTGACGATTTTGAAAGGGACATAGAACACTCTTTCAGCACTGGAACTTCAAGTTCTAAATCAACTGTATCAGATATTTCCTCAGTTGGATTTGGGGTGGTTACAGTTCCTGTCACCTCCCAACAATAGTCGTCCGCTTCTTGACCATCTGGCACTTCAACTTCAACTTCTACAGTTTCTTTGTTTGCATCTTCATCGTCTTCATCTTCAGTATCTAATGTTACAGTGCTTTTACTCAATTCAGCAGTGAGCTCGCCTGCATTACCGCAGCCACTATCTCCCCGCTCTGCCAGAGTGAGATTAACGGTGGTAGAATTTTGCTGACCGGTATTCTCGACTGTGATATAGTAGGTTAATGTTGATGATGCACCGGTGTAGGTCTCCGTCTTTTGATTGCGGTCCTTCACATTGTCAAAATATAAATCTACACCCCAAATTGCCCCACCTGAGCCATCCCCGGCGGTTGTTATCACTGAATCAGTAGCCGGCTCGCTAGGAGGTTCAGTTCCAGGCGCCCCGATTACCGCAGTAATCGTTGCAGTGACGGTCGTTTCACACTCAGTATCAGGTTCCACAGTCTGAGCAACGGTGATATTCATGGTTGTTTCCTCACTTTGACCGACTTCGATCTGCCCTGGTATTTGGCCGATGGTTGAAGAAAAACCATTGCAGTCCTCTCCCGGTTCATTGCTAGCCTGAAGATTTACTGTAACGGGATTATCACCATCATTTCTGACAATTACGGTATATTCCCCTGAATCGCCGGGATTAACTGTTTGGGCATTTGGAGAGACAAAGACAGAAACACTTTCCGCCGCTGAAACAGGTGTTGCAATCATGGGCAGCAATGCAACTAGCATCAAACTGACCAAGAAAAATGCTGCTCGATTGGAACGACGACCAGTTGTCCTTTGGTTGAGCATAATACGGGGTGAACGACTTAGTATCAAAAGGCTATCCTTTGATGTTCGTTGTCTTGCCTACTACTTTGGCCTACTCGCTGACAAAGGTCGATATTGGTGATTGGCAACTCAGACAGCCCTCGAGGTTGGAAAGTTCACAATCAGTTGACGTATCCCCGCAATACCTTGCGCCACATTTGGGACAGCCGACTATTGCGCCGGTAATTGGTTTTCTGCACTGCCAACAAATTGCCGTTTGAGCCGGCTTTGAGGCTGGTGGTGGAGATACACTTGCGGGAGGAGTGTGGGTTATTGGTAGAATCGGAACCGGGTTTGCTACGACGGGCGGCGATTGACCTCTTCCCGGGCTAAACGGTAGCGGCATTATCGGCATTGATTGTTTTGATGAACGTGATTTTGTAAACAAATTTATGCCGATTAGGATGGCTATTATTGCAAAAATAATTAATGAAACCTCAATTATTGGTAAACCAAATGCTGTCGACTGCGAACTCGTTGCTTCTGCATTGGCGCTGAATGTGTAAGTTGCGTCAGTGGCGTCCTCTGCGCCGGCGAATGTTAGCGTTATATTTGATACACCACCAGTTTTTGGAGTGACTAGTAATTTGATATTTTTTGACTCTCCAATCGCCAAGTCGACAATTCCATTGCCAATAATCTCAACCCCCCAATCTTGATTAGAAGTGCCCGAAATAAGATGATTGAAGGGCAGAGTCCCTGTATTTGTCACCAAAACTTGTATCTCTTTGGCCTCACCTTCTGTGAAACTATTTGAGGTTAATTCAGACCATGAAACCGCTTCATAACCGCCGATGTATAGAGAAAATGATTCCGTATAATCGGCGCCGGCACCACTCAATTTGACCGTGAATGCTGGTTCACTGAAAGGAACAGCAGATATACTTGTGAATACAGTACACGAAAATTCGGTTGACTCTTGGTAGCCAATCATCATGGGCGTATCGCAACTAACTGATAATTGTGAGTCGCTAACTGCTGCGACAACCGGTTGCCATTGTATGTCTGCATCGTTGGTTAACTCCCATGTAAAGCGCAGTTCTGAGCCGGCAGGATGAGAGCCGGAGCCGTAAAACGATGTGGTGTATATTTCACCATTAGGGTAAGTGACTCGAGTGAATTGTAAACTCGGTTGCGGGAAAATTTCGATATCAAGATTATCCGTCCAAGTAAATCTATCGGAGCCATTGTCTAAATGCAGTATTGCGGGTCCTGATTTAGCACTATTTCCGAGCTGGAAGGTAACCAAGTATAGTTTTGATTCCCCAATTGCTAAGTCAACTGAACCAGAGGAACTGATCACTTGAACTCCCTGAGGCAGACTAAATGTGGGGGATAACCTAGTTGCAACATTTCCTTTGTTTTCAATGCTAAACACTGTGACCAGTTCTGAATTGGGCAGCAAATTTGTCAGTGGAGTATCAGTTCTAATCGCAACCGATTTAACGGCTTCAACTTCGATTGGCAAGTCAACTAACCAATTAACAACTGGATCGGTCTGGGAATTGACACTAATAGTGAGTGCCGCTTGAAAACCAGAATTTGGCACTACTGGCGGAGGTTTGATCACCAGTTCTATAATTTCAGAATCACCCGGTGGGATAAGAGAACTACTAGCAAATGGGCTTTCAGTGAAGTCCTGAATGAAGTAGGCCTCCCAGCCATTTGGTGGCTGAACTTGTAAATCATAACCAATTTGCGTGTTACCATAATTATACACATAAAGTGGAATTATAGTGGAATCTATTGGGCTCACCGGAATAACCTCATAATCTGAATCCAAGGCAATGTTTGGAATTTCCCCAACTACCATGTCCAAGTCCAGTGTTGTAGATAGAGAATTATCCAAATCCGCCGCAGTTAAAACAAGCCGGTAGGTTCCGGGCGCTGGTGATTTTGGATGTACAACAGTAACCGTTAATCCTACAACCTCGTTCCCTAGAAGTGAATACTGTGAGCCAGATAAACCAACATACCAATTCAATTCTGTATCGTCGTCGACAAATTTCACGGTCGATTCACTAATCGAGGCATTGGTACTAAGTAAGCCGGTATTTTGCAGGTTAACTTGCCAAGTGGTTGAGGTTTGCTCGGAGTTTTGCATCTGTTGAACCGCTTGAGAAGAGGTAATTGCTACGCCGGGTTGGGAGACGTTGACCAGTACGTCTTGGCGATTGTTGGTCTCTAGAGTTTCAGTAACCTGATTTGCTTTGTCGATGATAAACGAAACCGTGTTTTCACCAGCGGCCTGTGGAGTCCATGACCACACCAAAGTTCGCTGCGTTCCGCCACTGAGTTCTAATGACTGAGTTGCGATCTCTGTGCCATCTACTTCAAGAGTAACATCAAACGGGTCAGAGCGAATATTGCCCGTATTTCCAACCACACAGGTCAACTCAGTTTCCTCACCAACGCTAGGGATAGCAATGTCGATGGAATAGCCGTCTGCAATCATCACTAAATCCGGTTTCAAGTCATTAATGCCGTGTCCCATTACCGCTAGAGCAAACGGCTGCCCCCTGCTGCCGCCGTGATTTACATCAATCACTTCCACTGTCCACGTCCCAACCATTGCCGAATCTATCAAAACCACTTCAACATTGTTTAGTGAGTCTGCACTGCCCCCCGTGGTCGAACGCCCATTGACAAAATCATTGCCTAGGTAGGTCACACCGTTTGGATCGGTGACCTCAAGGTTGAGATTGTTAACCAACTGGGTCGACGACCAGGTTGATGCCGCCTCGTCTGACCAACTTAGCACTGCTTTGAATTGGTCCCCGCTTTGATCGATATCGAAGGTATACAATTTGGAATTGCCTGTTGCAGATAGTAGCGACCTATCATCTACCCAGACTCCTTGACCGTCAGGTGGCGCCAGTGAATTACGCAGATTTACTCTACCCCACCCTTCATTATTGTTCGGTATGTCACGACTACCAACATCCTCGGCGCCAAGAATCAGTAGTGCTTTGACTAACGCACCTTGTGGCGACTCTCGCAACGCGATTTCTTCCAGATATTCACGAATCATGGCTGCCGCGCCTGCTGCATTAGGCGTTGCCATTGAAGTTCCGGTGTATTCGAGATACCAAGTTGAAGAACCCGATGCACTGCCTGTGTCAGCTGCTTCCTGAGCACGGCAAGACCAAACATAGCCGCCGGGAGCCAAGACATCTGGCTTGATTCGACCGTCATCAACCGGTCCTCTAGATGAGCCCTGCATGATGTAATCAGGCGCTCCTTGATACCTATTTTGATGCATACCAACCGTTACGACATTCTTAGCAGTCGCCGGCGGACTGACAGTATCGGAATCTGGGCCGTCATTACCAGCCGCAAAGAGGACGGTCAAGCCCTCGCCACCGGAGTAATATCGATCGTAGGTGTTCGCTCGATCATCAACATCTCTGCTCTCCGAAGAATATTGACCAAATCCACCATTATTACCCCAAGAGTTGGTGTGAGTTCTTGCTCCAGCATTGTATGCTGAATTTATTAAACTGTTAAGAGATGGAGATTGGAAGTTGCCAGTATTGTCATTTTCCATTGCTTGAAAGTATAGCTGCGCTGCTGGAGCCACGCCGGCATATCCACCTCGAAATCCATCACCAAGGACTGTGCATGACACATGTGTTCCATGACCTGACCACCGGTCGGCAGTTGAACCGTCATTTATCACGTCATTATTGGCAATAACTCGAGAGCCAAAGTCACCGTGGTCCTCATCAAGACCAGAATCGGCAACTGCAACGATTTGTCCTGAGCCATCTAAATCTGTGGTAAAATACGACTGCATATTGTTGGTTTTCATGTGACTCCTGGCATTATTATTATGAATTTCAAAAACCGGGTTGTAACGGATTACATTCACTGATGGTTGTAATGCTAGCGACACGATATCTGCGTTATTTAGAGTGCCTTCATAACGTCCTTCGTCCCACTCTATTATGTCAGCAAGATATTGCTCTGCAATTGTAGCTATGTCTTGTTTTACAACCTCTGAAACGGTGTCGAATGAAATTGTACGCTCGGGACCACCAGCACCAAACCAACCCTCAATGCGTAACCTTTCGCCAAGCAGTGCTGATTCACTGCCTTCCAAAAGGAGTATATCCTGCAACTCTGATTGGAGAATCAGCGCGATTGGTATGTGATGAACAACAGCGACAGAATCTAGGGAGGCTGCAGCAGAAAGTGCTGATGGGGTGCCTTGTATTACTAAGCCAGACGGAGGCAGGTATTCCCTTATCACCAAGCCTGGAATTTCATTTATCGCCCCACGAGCCTCAAGGATGTTGATTTCGTTATCTACCAGCAAAAGTAGCAAATCACTCCTTGGTTGCAGCCATTCAGCACTTACCGGCCGGGATAGTTCCAATCCAAATTCGTCAAATGTACCGATTATTGTATCGGCCTCCAACGCCCTTATTTCTGCTATTAGCGTCGAGTGATAGACCCCTAATGCATCATGATAAACACCGTCACGCAATTCAAAGTGAACGCGTTCTATTTGATTTAATTCGTTGATTATCTCAACTTCATCATACTCATTGATTAGTAATTGAGACATGCTTTGTAATACAAACAGGCCAACAAGGAACATCACAGCCCCCGCAGAATGCCTGCTTTGCATGGTTAAGTCCTAATTCCGGTGCGCTTTATTGCTTGGGGTAATGTGTGAGATATTGTTTAATTTCTGTCTTTGAACTCTTCCCATGCCCAATCACCGACCTCATGTGTAACAACGAGGAACTGCAAATCGCCCCGAAAGTCGGTATATTTGAGATCGACTGCAATCACGTAATTATCCCAGACTGTGTAACCTACGATTAGCATCTCTAAGTCATCACCAGCAATAGAAGAATGTGCTGATATCGAGTCGGCTTCTATGCCCATGGTCTCTAACACTTCACCATCAAGCGATTGAAAACTGACTTGTATCTCAACGTCAGTAATCTCCCTACTACCAGTATTGTGAATTTCTGACATTACCAAGTGGCCACTACGCTGTAAATATAGGGTCTCAACCATCACCGAATCACGGGGAATAACCCAATACCAAGTGCTAAACACAGCACCTAGCAATAGTAATAGAATTAAGCCTGCAGTTGCCACTCTGCTCGGCGTGATTTCTTTTTGTAGCTCTTTGACAAATTCGGCAGCATCTTTAGAAGCCTGCAAAACGGCTAAATCTTCTACGGACAGCGTCATAGTGTCAGTAATTGAGTCTTCATGAAGCAAGAGTTCCCCCTCATCATTCACGATAACTCCGTTTTCCTCTTCGACCATTCTATCACCCCAACATAGCTAACGTGCTTGCAACCATTGAAGTCACTGGCTCAACTAACAAAATGTGCCTGGTTTCGACATTGCCACCGGTAATTGTCCCGATTAGACTCAGGTCGGAAACCATGCCATTTACCCCAAGTGATGACGATACCGGAACAATACCAGTGAATTGCGTATCAAGCATAACTGCTCTACCGTCAAACTCTGTCTCACCGAAGAAATCAACGTAATAACCCGGCTGAGTAGTTACTTGTGAGCTAGCGACAATACGCCCCGAGGTAATCTCATCGAGAATTATTACCGGATATTCATATGGACCTCGCTTGATGTTAATCACTGCTGATTTTAGGTCCTCTCCTATGAGTTCCAATCTGTTTACAGTCACACCAGGCTGGACTGGTACGTTCTCTTGTTTCATGTATAGACTCTTTACCCCATCACCTGAAGACGCAACGCGCATTCCCCAATCTTTGGTTGGTTCAAGTTTGAATGTCGAAGGTAATCCCTGAGCAATCATTAGCACATCGCCGCGGAAATCAACCGCCTGGCCGCTCGCTTCGAGGTAAAGATCCAAATTATCTTGATTCGATGAGTAATCTAATGTCATCATCCCTTGGAACGATGTGTCCTTGCGGATATCAAAGTCATTTGCCGGAACCGCAGAGAGGGACATTACGCTTGGTAGATTGCGCATGAATGTCGTTGCCGGATACCACTCGCCATCAACAAACCGCATTTGTTGAATCATCAGTTTCTCGGCGGAAAATTTACCTTGGGTTCTGAAATTTTCTGGTACATTCATGGTGATATTGAAGATGTCGCCAATAGTTGCTGAAAAGTCCATTGACTGCGCCACATCGATAAATAGTGCTTCGACTCTTGTTTGCTCGATTCGATCGATAAAGGTCGCATAAACTGAGTCGAGATTAGAGCCGAAGTCATAAGTCATAATGACATTGAATCGGGGCACAATCAAATCGTCTTGAGTGAAAAACACTGCATTAGCGCTAATATCGTTTGGAGTCGTTACATCGAGACCATCGATTACCAGATCCATGTCTCTGCCTTGTAAACCGTTTACTACAATGCTGATTTGGTCACGAAGTGGTTTCCATTGGCCGAAGAACAGGTCAAATTCGTATTGCGGTATTTCCCCGACCATTCTGAAATCATACTCAAGCGATATTCGTCCTGCCGGGAGTTGTGGCAACCATAATCGGTTGTGCCAGGCACGTCTAAACTCAAGGGTTATGCCCTCTTCTTCTAACAATGTCTGATTTAAGGAATTTAATTCAACATCGAATATCACACCATCCTCTAGCGCATCAATTAATTTTACCGCCTCAGTGATATTGGAACGAGTCAAAATATCAAGAGCAGAGGCGCGTTCTGATTCATCAATTTTATAGTCTGCTAAAATTAGGTTTGAGTCAATCATGTCAGACTGGGTTAACACCGGTAGTCTAGTGAGATTGAAATTCAGTCTAGTTGCTTCATAGACATTCATTCCTACACCGTGAGACCATTCTGGTTCATTAGCAACATTGCTGCCCTTCCGCATATCAACTGTGAGATTAAATGCCTCTCCTGTCAGTAATTCCAAGCCTAAAGCAAAGTCTTCATCATCGCCATCTGTGCCCACTAAATCTTTGGTGAAATCATAAATTAGGTCATTTACCGAACTACCAAAATCAACTAAATCACCCAAGAAGAAAGAGAGCGATTCGATACCCTCTCCCTCATCAAAACTCGGTAGTTCAAGCCCTGAAGAATCTACTGTTGAGGGGAAGGCAACAGAAATATTTGATGGCAGTGGTTGCAAAATTGCTCGGCCATTCATGCCGAGGAATTCATCAGCATACTGTGATTCATCTTCAAACATAATGTAGAATGGCGAGGATTGGCTTCTCACCATTTCAATTTGTGAGTTACCCTCTGGGCCTACGGCATCAGCAATCTGTGGTGAAAATCTCGTTAGGCTGATGATGTTGGAAATTTTCAGACTCATACTGGCTTCAGCAGTGTCTTGATTAACCCAGAATCGGAAGTGATCGCCGTCCATAGTTTTTGGTTCACTTGCATTAGTAAGTTGAATGATTATGGAATCGATTGGTTGATTGCCTGTGTAACCGAGAGTGTCACCCAGAGTTAGCGAAAAGTCAGAAGGCAGACCGTTTAGTTGAATCGAGTTCTGCTGAGCAGGACTCTTGCCTCCATAGGTTATCGATTGAATCGGTTCGCTGGCTTGATAGGTCAAGGCGCTGGATGTTTGTATTATCTTCAGGGTTTCTGGCCGATTGGAAATCAGTGCAGACTGAGTTATGGCATTACTCTGATCGCCATCAGAGTGCTTGATGTGCCCAACGAGAATCGATTCACCTGTTGAGCCGATAATCTCAATGTCTCTAACATCGGTATCTGGATTGAATTTCTGAATGACATCCGAGATTCCAGAAACCCGCAATGATATTGCAACCGGCACCAGCGGTTTAGTCGGTTGACCATCCCGGCCGATGACCTGATTGATGTTGGTATCCTCAGCAAGCAGAATGTGATCTTGGTCTGGCATTACTGGATTATCACTGCTAGAAAATGCCAATTCAACAAGTCCGATTTGCATGACCTCACGTAAGTCGCCACCGAGGTTTCCTGTAATCTGATCATAACAATGTACCTCTAAAGTTCCCCCATCCGAGCCAGTGGTACTAATGATTGAATCTGGTAATGAATTGACGATGTCGCCAATATCTAATACCACTTGGACAACAGTCAACAATGCATTATCAAATATCTGCGCGATAGTGTTCAAATTTGGGTTATCATAGTTTACCCTGTCAACACCTGTTGGTGACACGAGGAAACTACCCTCAATTAATACCGCATTTGGTAAGTCCTCCACCGTTATTTCCAACGAAGAGCGATCTGTTGCCACTCCACCTCTTTCAAATGTCGATTTGTATTCCAAACGGTCTATTGATTCAGTGCCAACAATTGCAATCAGGGTATTTGGTGCATCGCTTGGATTAACTGGCAATGTCGGGTCATTGACATTTTGTGATGAATCTCCTGAGAAATTTTTGATGGCAATTATAAGCGAAAGTCGATCTGGTATGTCGCCGGGTAGGTTTACTGAATTCGGTGCTTCGCCAATCATGGTAAATATCGAATTTATTTCGTCCTGCGGCATGCTTCCGGCCGGCAGACCGTGTATCCACGCGCGTGCATCGGTAACATTGCCAAACTCTGATTCGCCATCTTGCACATTAGCTCTATTTTCGTAATAGTGTAAGTAAACATCTGAGCCCTTGTCCGAGTAGATTTCAACCGAGTCAAACGAGTTCTCGCCTATGTTATCATTTCTGATGGTGATATCCACTTCCTCTGGTAATTCAGTCTCTCCAATCTCTGGATGGAAACCAGCGTCAAGATAACTCATCTCCAATACCGGCGCTGTTGAACCACCACCATCTCCGTCGAAGCGGATATAGCCAACCCCAATACCAAAACCGCATTTATGTTCATGACTTGGTACCTCATTATCGGCTACTGGATCATAATAAGACTCGTCTTCGCAATCCGTCTGAATATCGGTTCCTGGAGCATTTGGATTACGAACTTGAACCGAGTAAGGGGCTGTTATGGAAGACAAAGAAAATTCACTTGAATTAATGTTACCAATAAACAGTGATGCTAGGAAGGATATCAAATCCTGTGGTGCAATGTTAAATTCTATTCGCTCGATACCAACGCCGAGAGTAAATTCATGAGGTGGTTGAGTAAAACGAGTGTCAATAACAATAGCATATGATTCAGAATTATCTAACGTTATGTCGAAAGCCAAGCCTTTCATCAAACTTATTTCCAGATGCTGCAGAG
>TARA_B100000963_G_scaffold361805_1_pt1 | contig 17048 bp, 14 predicted proteins | sample TARA_B100000963 | Tara Oceans TARA_B100000963 (sample SAMEA2622097) | marine metagenome | biome: marine biome (ENVO:00000447); feature: surface water layer (ENVO:00002042); material: "saline water (ENVO:00002010), including plankton (ENVO:xxxxxxxx)" | depth 5 m | reverse complement strand
CCGTTTGCTAATTCAGACATGCATTGATAAAGGCATTAATATTATACCTGTTCCGGGTGTTTCCTCAATTGTTTCTGCAATGAGTGTTTCAGGGTTTAAAGATCAATTCTTTTTTTATGGTTTTTTACCTAAAACAGAAAATGAAGTAAAAAAAACTTTACTATCACTTTCTGAACTTACTTGTTCGCTAGTTTTTTTTATTCCAGCAAAAAAAATCAACTTTTACTTAAAAAGATTCAAAACTTTTTTTTTAGGTCGAAAAATATTGATTGCCAAAGAAATAACTAAGCTTCATGAAACGTTCTACAGAGAAAATTTAGATCAAATAAAATTGTTCAAAACTCCAATTAAAGGTGAGTTAACAGTTGTAATATCAGAAAAAAATACTAAAGATAAAATCTTCGATAAAGATAAAATTATAAAAAAAGCAAAAGTATATTTGAAAAAGTATACTTTGAAAGATGTTGTTGAATTATTATTTGAATCAGAACAAGTAAATAAAAAAAAGATATACCAAATATGTTTAGATATAAAAAGGAAAGATGAAAAAAATTTTTAGCTTATTATTAATATTATTTATAGTTTCTTGCACCTCGGTAACCAGATTTGGCACTGGTGTTGATATAACATTTGATCCTAGAACTATTGGAATGCAAATTGATGATACAATTATGCAAAAAAATCTCACTGCAAGACTAGCGTTGACCGATAAAAAGTATTTTTTAACAATTCAATCAGAGGTTATCGATGGGCGTATATTTTTATCAGGTAAGGTAGCGGCTCCTGAAGATAAAATAAAGATTACAAAAATTGCATGGGAAACCAAAGGAGTTAGATCAGTAAAAAATGCAATTACTATTAAAGGACAAACTAACTTCAAAGGTACAGCAAAAGATATTCTTATCACAAGCCAATTGAGATCAGCCTTAATATTTAATAAAAAAACAAAATCTAGAAACTATACTTTAGAAACAATAAATAAGAATATCTATATTTTTGGTATTGCAATGGATGAAAATGAGAAAAAAGAAGTTATTAATGAAGCTAACAAAATTTATGATGTAAAAGAAATTTTTCCTTCAATTTATTTAGCGTCAGAGTTAAGTAGGAATAAACTTTAGTTTGAATAGTCAATAACATCTGAGGAATAAGCAGCAACTGAAGCTAAGTTTAGTATGTCAGATGTACTTGATCTTAGTGGTGCTACCTCAATTGGTAAACCTAAGCCAATTAGTAAAGGACCAATTAGTTTTGCCCCTCCATAAACTTTCATTAATTTAGTTGAAATAGCTGCGCTGTGTAGGGCGGGCATAATTAGTATGTTAGCGTTACCTACGATTTTGGAGAAAGGATATGTTTCTTGATAAATTGGGTTCAAAGCCACGTCAGGTTGCATTTCTCCATCAAAATCAAAATCTACTTTTTCTTTTTTTAAAATCTCAATAGCATCCCTAACGTGTTTCGTATTTTTAGATATTGGATTACCGAATGTTGAATGTGAAAGAAATGCAACTTTAGGATCAAATCCAAACAATCTAGAAACACGCACGCATGATTTTGAAACATTAACAAGTCTTTGTGCTGACGGAAAGTCTTGTACATTAGTATCTGCTACTAAAATTGTTTTCCCTTTAGAATTTATCATAGTCATTCCAAAAATTTCTTCTCCAGGTCTAGGTTCAACAACTTTTTTCAATTTCTCAATCGATGCTGCATAATGTCTAATATTGCCAGTAACCATCGCATCAGCATCTTTGCATGCTATCATTGAAGATCCCCAAGCAATACGATCATTTCTTACCAGTCGATCAACGTCTCTTTCTAATTGCCCTTCTCTTTGTAATTTTTTATAAAGGTGTTTGACGTATTTATTTCTTTTTTCCTTATCGGTAGAATTAACTATTTCTATTTGATGATTTTCATCTAAACCAATTTTTTTTAATTGTTCCCTAATTCTTTTTTCAGCACCTATAAGAATAGGTGTACCAAGTTTGTTTTTTCCAAACTCAATTGCGGCTTTAAGCATGTTTTCATCTTCACCCTCAGCAAATATTACTCTTTTCGGATTTTTCCTTACCTTTGAGTTGATTCCTTGCATTAAGGACATAGATGGATCTAAACGATTGGTTAGTTCATCCTTATAGCTATCAAAATCTTTTATTTTTTTTCTTGCTACACCGCTTTTTATAGCTGCCTCAGCTACAGCAGATGGTATAACACTAATTAATCTAGGATCAAATGTTGACGGTATGATATAATTTTTTCCATATTTTGGTCGATCACCACCATATGCTGAAACAACTTCATCTGGCACATCCTCTCTAGCCAAAGAGGCAATTGCTTTCGCAGCTGCAACTTTCATTTTCTCGTTTATTATCTTTGCTCTCACATCCAACGCTCCCCTAAATATATAAGGGAAACCAATTAAATTGTTTACTTGATTTGGGTAATCTGATCTCCCAGTTGCTACAATTGCATCAGATCTAACTTCGTTAATAATTTCAGGTTTAATTTCTGGGTCAGGGTTTGCACATGCAAAAATAATAGGATTTTTTGCCATTGATTTTATCATTTCTTTTGAAACAACATCTTTAGCTGACAATCCTAAAAAGACATCTGCACCTTTCATTGCCTCCTCTAATGTTCTTAACTTAGTATTAGCTGCAAAGGCTGATTTAAATTGATCTATATTTTTTCTTCCTTGATAAATTATTCCTTTGCTATCACACATGATAATATTTTCACTTTTAACACCAGAACTTTTAAACAAGTTTGTACAAGCTTGAGCTGAAGCACCAGCTCCATTGACTACTATTTTTACATTTTCAATTTTTTTATTTGAAATATCTAATGCATTTATCAAAGCCGCTAAAGTGATTATTGCCGTACCATGTTGGTCATCATGAAAAATTGGTATATCTAAAGTTTCTTTGAGCTTTTGTTCTATAACAAAACAATCTGGAGCAGCAATATCTTCAAGATTTATTCCACCAAAGGTTCCACTTATATTTTTAATAGTTTCAACAATTGAATTTACATCGTTACTATTAATTTCAATATCAATAGAGTCAATATCAGCAAATCTTTTAAATAAAACTGACTTTCCTTCCATCACAGGTTTTGAGGCAAGAGATCCAAGATTCCCTAAGCCCAGAATTGCGGATCCATTGCTTATAACTGCAACTAAATTTCCTTTACTAGTATAGTCGTAAGCAAGTTCAGGGTTTTTTGCAATTTCTCTAACCGGGGCTGCAACACCTGGCGAATAGGCTAAAGACAAATCTCTTTTTGTTGTTAAAGGCTTAGACGAAGAAATCTCAATTTTGCCTGACTTTCCTTTTATATGAAAATCTAATGCTTCTTTATCTGAATAATGATCTATTTTAGATTTTTTTGTCATTTATATTATGAGTATGTAATATAACTTTATTTGTGGCTTAATTTAGAAATAATATGAATCTGTTATCTTCAACATATATTTTTAGTTTTTTTACTTTATTAAGTAGAGTTTTAGGCTATCTCAGAGATATACTAATTGCAATATTTTTAGGAGCGTCAATTTTCGCAGATGCATTTTTTGTGGCGTTTAGACTTCCTAATACATTTAGAAGGTTATTTGCTGAAGGCACGTTTAATGCAGCGTTTATCCCAAGTTATACCTCAGCAAAAATGGACGGAAGAGTAAAAGGTAAAAATTTTGCTGATGATGTCTTAAGTTTTTTAATTTTAATTTTGCTATTTATAGTTTTAATAGCTGAAATATTTACACCCTACTTAATATATTTAATTGCACCTGGTTTTTTGGAAAATAACCAAAAATTCAACCTAGCAGTTGAACTTACTAGAATAACGTTTCCGTTTTTATTATTTGTAAGTCTTTCTTCTTTTTTTTCAGGCATATTAAACTCAAACAATAAATTTGGAGCAGCAGCCTCAGCTCCAATTATACTTAATATCATATTGATATTAAGCTTAGTAACCTCATATGCTTACAATTTAAATTATGAAAAACAACTATCCTATGGTGTGACTTTAGCAGGGATTATTCAAATGATTTATTTAATATTTTTTACTACAAAATATTATAAGCCAACTTTTGCCTTTAAAATTAAATTAAGCAAAAAAGTAAAATTATTTTTTAAAAAACTTCTCCCAAGTATTTTATCCTCCGGAGTTACCCAAATAAATATTTTGGTAGGTACAATTATTGCATCTTTTGAAGCTAGTGCAGTTTCGTATTTATACTATGCCGACCGTATATATCAAATTAATCTAGCAATAGCTGGAGTAGCAGTAGGAACTGTTTCATTGCCAGTTTTATCTAAAGCTTTTAAACAAAAGAATATTTTAAAAATTTCTGATATACAAAGTAAATCAGTTGAACTATCTCTTTTATTTTCTATACCAGCAAGCCTAGGTTTGATTTTAGCTTCTCATGAAATTGTGAATGCACTATTCGGATATGGATCTTTTAATACAGAAGATATTAAGATGACAGCTTCAGCGTTAATGTATTTTGGTTACGGAATACCAGCTTTTGCTTTAGTAAAAATTTTTTCTAATTTCTTTTTTGCACGAAATAATACTAAAACGCCATTTTATGTTTCAAGTTTTATCGTTTTTTTAAATATAATTATTAGCATAACTTTTTTTAGTAAACTTGGATTCATTATCATTCCAATAGCTACTTCTTTATCAACATGGGTTGGAGTGTTGATATACATTTTCTTGCTTAATATTAAAAATTATTTACTACTTAAAGCTTATTTACAAAAAAGTATTTTAAAAATAATTTTTTCAACAATTTTAATGTCTTTTCTGCTTGTTTTTGCTTTAAATCATTATTCAATTTATTTAGATTATACATATAAATTGAAGTCTGTTTATTTAATTGCAATTGTTGGTTTTGTTGCCAGTATTTATTTGATATCGTGTTATCTTACTGGGGTTTTAAAAAAAAGTAATTTTAAAGAATATTAAAATGAATAATAAAAAGTTAGTATTTTCAGGTGTACAGCCGACAGGAAATCTACATCTAGGAAACTATCTCGGGGCTTTAAAAAATTTTGTTTTGTTACAGAAAGAGTCGGAATGCATTTATTGCGTTGTAGATCTTCATGCAATAACTATTTTTCAAAAACCTGAAGCACTTAGAAACAATATTTTAGAGACTACTGCGGGTTTTATCGCATCTGGACTAAACCCTGAGAAAAGTATTATTTTTAATCAATCATCTGTATCAGGTCATTCAGAACTTGCGTGGATTTTTAATTGTGTATCTAGACTAGGTTGGTTAAATAGAATGACGCAATTTAAGGATAAAGCTGGTTCTGATAAGGAAAAAGCTAGTGCAGGCCTTTATATTTATCCAAATTTGATGGCAGCAGATATTTTGTTATATAAAGCGACCCATGTTCCTGTTGGCGCAGATCAAAAACAACACTTAGAATTATCACGTGATATTGCACAAAAGTTTAACAAAGATTTCAGTTGTGACGGATTTTTTCCATTACCTGAACCTTTAATTCCAAAAAATGTTTCTAGAGTAATGAGTTTAAGAGATGGCACTAAAAAGATGAGTAAATCTGAGGAGTCGGACTATTCTAGAATTAACTTAAAAGATAGTGCCGAAGAAATTGAAAAAAAGATAAAAAAAGCAAAATCAGACTCAAGTGTTGTACCAGAAAACATCAAGTCTTTAGAGAACAAACCTGAAGCACTCAATTTATTAAACATTTATTCTGAAGTATCGAAAATAAGTTTAGATAAAGTTTTAAAAGAAATGTCTGGAAAAGAATATTCCTATGTAAAAAAAAACCTCACAGATCTTTTAGTAAGTGAAATATGCCCAGTTGGTAAAGAAATAAAAAAATTGATGGGCGATAAGACGCATTTAAAAAATACCCTTAAAAAAGGCTCAGAAAAAGCCAAAATAATGGCTGAGGAAAACTTAAAAAATATACGTGAAAAAATTGGCCTGATATAATATAAAAAATTATGATCCAAATTGAACCGACTCCTAACCCTGATTCATTAAAGTTTTTATCAGATAATATTATATCTTCGATTGGAACTGAGGAATTTCAAAAAAAAGAAATTAATAAGATAACTAATCCATTTATAAAAGAGTTACTAAGCTTCAAAGGTGTAGAATTAGTTTTACTTTCTGAAAATTTTTTGTCAGTTAAAAAAAATAAAGATATAACGTGGAATGAATTAAAACCAATGGTAATTTCACATTTAAATCATTATTTTGAAGGTAATAACAAACCTATATTAACAAAAGAAAAATCTAAAAAACTTGACAATAAAGACGAAAACAACGAAGTTGTGAAAAAAATAGTTGAAGTATTGGATACAAAAATAAGACCAGCTGTAGCTAGGGATGGCGGAGATATTAAATTCAAGTCTTTTGAGGATGGTGTTGTAAAAGTTGAATTGCAAGGAAGTTGTTCTGGATGTCCAAGCTCTTTAATGACTCTTAAACAAGGTGTTCAAAATCTTTTAAAACATTATGTTAAAGAGGTTAACTCGGTTGAGGCGATTTAAATGAAGAAAAATTTAACTTATAGAGATAAATTATTAGAACTAGCACAAATTTATGGTGTTAAAGAAATTCAAGAATACATTAAAAGACGAAAAAACTTAACCACAGGTCAATTAGAATTAATTTTAAGAAAAAATAAAATTATAATTCCAAAAGATTTTAAGACAAATTTTTTTAAAGAAAACTTTTCAAAGCCTTTATCAAAAGTTTCTAAACAAATCGACAATTTTAAGGAGGAGTCTTCAAGAACAGCTAGTAAAGTTTCAAGAAGAATAACATACTTTAAAGAGGACAGTTCAAGATCAGTATCTAGCTTTTTTTATAACTTATGGAGATTAATAGGAAAAGCTGGTATTGGTTTTTTAAATATTATACCTAAATTAGGTCGAACTTATTATAATTTTTTTGTTGAGATATTCACAGACTTATTTCATGGAATTTATAGTCAGCAAATAAGCAAAGGAAAAAAAGTTGGTCAAGTTATAGCAGTTTTTTTTGTAGTTGCTGGTGTAATTACTATTATAATATCTGGCGTTTCCACATACAAAGATTTTAATAATATTGAAAAAAAGCAAATAGTTAAAAAAGAGCTTCCTAAACCTAATAATGAAATAAAAAAACCGAAACTAGAGAAAGAAACTAAAAAACCGAAACCTAAAAAAGAAGTTAAAAAAGAAGTAAAGAAATTAAAACCCAAGGCTAAAAGTAAAGAAAAAGTATCTGAAGTAATCTTGCCTGACTTAAATTTAAAAACCCAAACTGTTCTAAATTTGTTTGAAGATGTAAACTATGACCTTAAAAAAGTCAGAATTAAAAAAAGAGTGAAACCAATATATTTCACACAATTCCCAAAAGATTTAGATGAAATACAAAGCGTTCAATTGAAGAAAGAAACTTTTATCAAAATTGTACTTCCTTTAATTGTGGCAGAGAATGAAAAAATATTAGATGACAGATATAAGCTTAACAAAATTACATCTAGAAAAATTACAACAGACGAAGAAAAACAGTGGTTGAGACAAAAATTTTTAGAGTACAAGGTTAAGAAAGGTAGTGTTGAAGAATTGAAAAATAGAATGGATGTAATTCCTGTTTCTATAGCTTTAGCCCAAGCAGCAAAAGAAAGTGGGTGGGGCACATCTCGATTTGCCTTGGAGGGAAATGCAATATTTGGACAGTGGACTTGGACAGGAAAAGGAATTGAACCTTTATTAAGAGACAAATCCAAAAATCATAAAATACTTAGATTCCCAATTTTGAGAGCATCTGTTAAATCATATAAAAATAATCTAAATACGCATAAAAGCTACAAGGAATTTAGAGCTAAAAGACGAGATATGAGAGATAGAAATAAGAAGATTTCAGGTTTAGAATTGACAAACACACTAGACAATTATGCGCAAACAGGTAATGAATATACAAAAATTTTAAAGCAAATCATCATCCAAAATAAATTAACTGATTTTGAACTAGTCAGATTAGAAAATTCAATTGAAAAAAAAGAATTGAACTTATAAATATTATTTTTCGGCAACAACAAATTGAATTCCAAGCCATCTCCAAAATCCATCATAAACTTTTAAAGAGCAGTTAATTCTACCACGTTCTCCAATAAATTTTTCAGCAATTTTAATTTCTAGAACATTTTTTCCAACAAAGGAAATTTTAGAATTTCTCCATTTGTTACCCTCGTTTGAAAAGCAATTGATATTTTTTAGATTATCGATGTTATCGTTGAAAAATATTTTTACATTAGGAGGATTTTGAGATTGTAATAAATATTTATCTTCAGGAATAATTTTTTGATATTTAAAAGGCAATGTTTTCATCAAAGTTTTGAATCTTTTTATTTCACCGTACTTTTCATTAATTGGAAATCTTGGAAGTTCCCATAAATCTTTTGTTTCATCAATTACACCTGAATGTTGACCAAAAGCATAATTAAAACCAAGTTCCTTTATTATTTTTTTAAACTCTTCACTATATTCACCAAATGGATATGAAAAGAATTTTGATTGTTTTCCCAACTTGTTATTAAAAATTTCAATTGATTTTAAAATATCGTCTTTTATTACTTCTGGGCTTTCATCTACTAAGTACTCGTGTGAATGGCTATGGTTCCCAATCTCTACGTTCTCTGTTTCATGAAGTTCAATTATTTGCTTCCAATCCATATAATTAAAAGATCCAACTTCTCTGGTATTAACAAAGAGAATAAATGGTATTTTTTTTTCTTTTAAAATTGGCCAGGCATTTTGATAAAATGACGATAAACCGTCATCAATAGTAAGTAAAATTTTTCTTTCATTTTTTTCTTTATACAAACTTTCTTCGAAATCATCAGGATTGATAAATTTTATTCCTTCTCTTTCAATTATTTCTAATTGTTCTTTAAATACTTCTAATTTAATATTTGTGGATGGGTATTTGCTTTCATTAAATCTGTGATACATTATTGATATTAAGCCATAATCATCAATTGTTTTCGCAACTAAATTTGAATAGTAATTGTTATGAGGAAATAAAAAAAATACAGTTATAAAAATGATTAGAGATTTTTTAATAATAAATTGCACTGGCAAAGACGACAAAGTTGGTTTAAAAATGAATAATAATTTTTTTGTTCATACTTTTCAAAATAGAATAAATAAAAATGACATTTTAGTGTCAACCATATTAGATTTAACAACTAAGCACAAAGCAAAAATCGATGAAGATTTTTCTATACTTGTAAATAAAGGCCCAGGTAGTTTTTCAACACTAAGGATAGCTATATCTGTTGCAAAAGGAATTAAAATATCAAATAAAATAAAACTATTTGGATTTAAAAATTCAGATTTACCTCAATTTAACCTTGAAAATATTGAGATTTTAATTAATCAAAATTTAATAGAAAAAAAATTGATAAAACCTCTGTATTTAAGTTAAATAGGTAAAATTTATGAATTCAATAGAAGAAAAATGTAAATTAAAAGGGGTTAGGTTAACTGATCAAAGAAAAATAATAGCCCAAGTTATATCAGACTCGAAAGAAAAATATGGTTCTAAAGATCATCCTGATGTCGATGAATTACACAAAAGAGTAAGTGAAATAGACAACAAGATCAGTATCGCAACAGTTTATAGAACAGTAAAATTATTTGAAGAGTCAGGGATTGTTGAAAAACACGACTTTAAAGGGGGCAAGGCGAGATACGAACAAACTTTTGACGAACATCATGATCACCTAATAGATATTAACAGCGGTGAAATAGTAGAATTCGTAGACAAGGAGATTGAAAAATTACAACATGAAGTAGCAAAAAAATTAGGCTACAAACTTGTTGATCATAAACTAGAATTATACGGTTCAAAAATTAAAAAATAAATTGTCAAAAAAAATTTTCATCAAAACTCTAGGCTGTCAAATGAATGAATATGATAGCAGCCGCATATTGGATTTAGTTAAAAAAAATAATTATGAGTCTACTAATGATATCCAAAAGGCTGACTGTTATATTTTAAATACATGCCATATTAGAGAAAAAGCTACAGATAAAGTTTATCACGAGGTCGGAAGAGTTAAGAAAGTATTCAAGAGTAAGAAAAAACCGATTATAATAATTGCCGGATGCGTAGCTCAAGCAGAGGGAGAGATTCTTCTAGAAAAAGAAAAATATATAGACGGGGTAGTTGGACCTCAGTCCTATCATGAAATAAATAAAATAATTTCAGGTTTAGAAATAAAAGGTAAAAGAATTAATGAAACAGAGTTTGAAGCTGTTGCAAAATTTGATCAATTAGAATTGGTGCATAATACCAATAATGATATATCTTCTTTTTTAACAATTCAGGAAGGATGTGATAAATTTTGTAAATTTTGTGTAGTCCCTTATACCAGGGGACCTGAATTTTCAAGGCCACCAGCACAAATTATATCTGAAGCAAAAAAACTAGTAGATAATGGTTGTAAAGAAATTATTTTACTAGGACAAAACGTAAATGCTTATAATTATGAAAGTCAAAAACTTTCTGATTTATTAAATTCTTTAAGTGGGATAAAAAATCTAAAAAGAATTAGGTATACCACTTCTCATCCCAACGACTTCACAGAAGACTTAATCGAGGTTCACGGCACTTGTAAGAAACTGATGCCGCTTCTTCACCTACCAGTACAAAGTGGATCAACAGAAATTTTAAAGAGCATGAATCGAAATCATTCTGTTGAAGAATATTTAGAAGTAATTGAGAAATTAAAAGCAAAAAATCCCTCTATGAAATTTTCAAGCGATTTTATAATAGCTTACCCAGGTGAAACAGAAAATGATTTCAATAAAACATTGAAATTAATGAAACAAGTTGAATTTATAAATTCATATTCGTTTATACATAGTGCGAGACCTGGAACGCCTGCAGCAAATTTAGAAAAAGTTGATTTAGAAATTGCTAAAGAAAGATTATCTATTTTTCAAGAGGTTGCTGACCGAATTAAAAGCATCTACAGAAACGGGCTTATTAACTCTAATGCGAAGGTATTGTTCGAAAACACTGCAAGAAGTGAGACTAAATATTTTGGAAGAGACGAGTATTTTAACTCTGTAATTGTGCATAGTAATGAAGATCTATCAGGCACGATTAGAACAGTAAAAATTAAGAGTTGTAACCACAACACTTTATTCGGTGAGGTTATTTCACATGATAAACAAAGAGAATACGCAGCTTAATATTTATGTCGGAAATTAGTAAATTAAATCAAGATTTAACTATAAGAAAAATAGACACTGAAACAATCAACATCCAAATTAATAATAATACGATGCTAATGTCAATTGTCGGTCAATTCGATCAGAATTTGAAAGAATTAAGTAAATTAACCGATACTAACGTATTTTTTAGAGGAAATTCTATTACCTGCAAAGGAAAAACGGGAAATTTGAAAGATTTTTCGGAAGCAATTAAATTTTTAGTTAATAAATATCTTTTGACTAATCTTATTGAAAAAGGCGATATTATGTTATCAGTTAAAAAAAATATGAAGTTAAAAGAATCGAACGTTAAATCTTTCCAGCAACTAATCAAAACTCCGAGAAAGTCAGTAATTGCTAGATCTGAAAAACAATCGGATTATATAAAAGCTCTTAAAGAAAATGATATTATCATGTCGCTAGGGCCAGCTGGTACTGGAAAAAGTTTTTTAGCAGTTTCTGTAGCAGTAACTTTATTGATGGAAAAAAAAATTGAGAGAGTAATTTTATCAAGGCCAGCGGTTGAAGCAGGCGAAAAATTAGGTTTTTTACCGGGAGACATGAAAGAGAAAGTAGATCCATATTTAAGACCTTTATACGATGCACTTTATGAACTATTTGGAGCAGAAAAAATAGATAAGAGAATTGAAACTGGTGAAATAGAAATAGCTCCCTTAGCATTTATGAGGGGCAGAACATTAAAAAATTGTTTTGCTATTTTAGATGAGGCACAAAATGCTACTGAAACTCAAATAAAAATGTTTTTAACAAGAATTGGTGAGAATTCTAAATTGGTCGTTAATGGCGACCCGTCCCAAATAGATTTAATGAATAAATCTCATTCTGGATTAATAAAATCCAAAAACATTTTACAGGATTTAAAAGAAATTAAGATTATAGAATTCGATCATACAGATGTAGTAAGACATCCATTAGTTTCAAAGATTATTCGGGCTTATCAAAAAAAAAGCACTGATGATAAAAATTAATGTTATTTCAAATAACAAAAGTTGGAAAAAATATTTAAGAAATCCAAATAGTTATTTTGATAAGAAAACAAAGTTACTTAATAAAAAAAGTAAACTATATAAGAATAAGCGTTTAATATGTAGTTTACTATTGTCTGATTCACCATATATAAAAAAGTTGAATAAGAAATTTAGAAATAAGAATAAATCTACTGATGTACTGTCTTTTCCTTTTTATGAGAAAAGAAAATTAAAAAATGTTTTAAAAAATAATAAAGAAATATACCTAGGAGATATAATTATTAATTTAAGCAAAGTTAAAAACAAAAATGATAAGAAAAATTTTAAGCTCGAGCTTAATAAATTATGGATTCATGGTCTTGTTCATTTATTTGGCTATAAACATAAATTGAAAAAAGATTTTAATTCTATGAGTAAAATAGAAGAAAAATACTTTAGATATATTAGTTAAATGTTTGAAAAGGTATTAAATAGTCGTATTTTTATTCTGTACTTAATTCCTTTTTGTTTTGGATTACTCTCGGTTTTAGGTTTTCAACCTTTTAATTTTTCTTTTATCAATTTTATAATACTACCAATTTTTTTTTTACTGTTAGTTTATATAAAAAATAGATCAAAAAGTGTTTATAGAAAAAAACCATACCGTAGAAATTTATTTATTTTTGGTTGTGTTTTTGGATTTGGTTTCTATCTAGGTGGAATTTACTGGATCACATATTCCCTCACATTTGATGAAAGCTTTAAATTTTTAATTCCATTTTCTTTAATTTTGATACCACTTTTTTTGAGTCTTTTTACAGGCCTTACCACTTTAATTGTTGGTCAATTTGTAAATTATAATATTTCATCTGTATTACTTTTTTCAGGGTCACTTGCTATTTCGGATTACGTTAGAGGAAAGATTTTAACCGGGTTCCCATGGAATCTCTGGGGATATAGTTGGTCGTGGTTTACTGAAATTTTGCAAGTATTAAATTTTTTAGGTCTCTATGCTTTTAATTTAATTTCTATAACTATATTTACTATTCCTGTAGCTTTATTTTTTAGATATAGCCCTAGTAAAAAGATTTTTATATTAAGCTCTCTATTTCTATTTGTTTTCCTTACTTATATTTACGGAACATTTTCAATTAATAAAAATAAAGCTGTAATAGATTATTTAAGTAAAAACGAAAGTTTTTATACAAAAGTTGTTTCACCAGATTTCAAACTAAAATACGATCTTTCTATTGAAGAAGTAGAAATTAAGATTAGAAAATTAATCAAATATAGTGATCCGGATCTGAATAGAAAAACTCTATTTATTTGGCCTGAGGGAGTTTTTACTGGCTATAATTACAATGAGATTTTACAATTTAGAAATTTGATAAAAGAAAACTTTAGTGAAAAACATTTAATTTTACTTGGGTTAAATACATTTGATAAAGTTTCATCATCCTATTTTAACAGCTTAATTTTAGTAAATAATAAATTTGAAATTATTTATAAATATAATAAAAAAAAACTTGTTCCATTTGGTGAGTTTTTACCTTTTAATAAATTTTTGACTAATTTTGGTCTGAAAAAAATCACAGAAGGATATAGTTCTTTCTCAAAAGGAAAAGTTCAAGAAAATATAATAATTAATAATGTAAATATTTTACCACTAATATGCTACGAAATAATTTTTCCGGAATTGACCCAAAACGCTGATGATAAAACAAATCTTATTGTAAATATTTCCGAAGATGGGTGGTTTGGTAATTCAATAGGTCCTCATCAGCACTTTGCTAAAGCAATATTTAGATCTATAGAAAATAACTCATTTCTAGTGAGGTCAGCAAATAAAGGTATTAGTGCAATTATCAACAATAAAGGTGAAATAGTAAAGAAATTAAATATTAAAGAGGCAGGGAATATAGAAATGGAAATTCCTTTACTTAATTCAAAATATAAAAATAAAAATGATTTGATATTTTTTTCTCTTTTATTTACATATCTATTTATCTTTTTAATTTTTAAAAATAAGAAATAATGCAAAATAATAAATATTTATTTACCAGCGAGTCAGTTTCTGAAGGTCATCCTGATAAAGTTTGTGATAGGATTTCAGATATGGTTGTTGATACATATTTGTCTAATGATCCATTTTCTCGAGTTGCTTGTGAAACCTTAACAACAACTAATAAAGTTGTACTTGCTGGAGAAGTAAGGGGTCCAAAAATCGATAAAGATGAAATTATAAGTAAAGTAAGAAACTGCATTAAAGATATAGGTTATGATCAAAAAGGCTTCAGTTGGAAAACAGCTAACATCGAAACTTTTTTACACGAGCAATCCTCGGATATAGCTATGGGCGTTGACTCAAAAGATAATAAAGATGAAGGTGCAGGCGACCAAGGAATTATGTTTGGATATGCATGCAAAGAAACAGAGGATTTAATGCCTGCTCCAATTTACTATTCTCATAAAATTTTAAGATTAATGGCTGAAGATAGAAAAAAAGGAATTCTTAAAGGAATAGAACCAGACTCAAAAAGTCAAATAACAATGCTTTATGAAAATAATAAACCTAATAAAGTTACATCATTGGTGATATCTACTCAACACTCAAAAGATTTAAATCAGGAACAGGTAAAAGATTTAATCATACCTTATATTAAAAAATCTATCCCAGAAAATTTTGTTAAAGAGTTAGATTCAAAAGAAATTTATATTAACCCAACAGGTCAGTTTATAATTGGTGGACCAGATGGTGATACCGGTTTAACAGGAAGAAAAATCATAGTTGATACTTATGGAGGAGCAGCTCCACATGGAGGTGGAGCTTTTTCAGGTAAGGATCCGACTAAAGTTGATAGATCCGCCGCTTATGCTGCAAGATACTTATCCAAAAACATAGTTGCAGCAGGAGTTTCTGATAAATGCCTAATTCAATTAGCTTATGCTATTGGAGTTTCTAAACCTTTATCAATTTTCATAAAACTTGCAGAGGGAGACGAAGATAAAATTCAAACAATCAAAAAAATTATAGATGAAAACTTTAATTTGTCTCCAAGAGGAATAAGAGAAATGTTAAAGTTAAATAACCCGATATATGAAATTACCTCAGCTTACGGTCATTTTGGTAGGAAACCCACAAATAATGGTCAATTTACTTGGGAAAAAACCGATAAGTCAGATTTATTTAAATTGTAATCTTGAAAAAACCATAATTTTCACTATTATTAGAATATTGTTGGATTAATTCAAAATGGGCACTAGCCCATTTTTTTTTAGGAGCATATAAAATGTTAAATAGAGGATTAGATAAATTAGAACTACTAAGAATAGTGGACGCAGTTGCCAATGAAAAATCTATAGATAAAGAATTAGTTATTGGTTCAATGGAAAGTGCTATTCAAAAAGCAGCTCTTACTAAATTTGGAAATGACAATAATATTGAAGTTATTATTGATAGAGAAAGTGGTGATATTAAGATTCAAAAAGTCTTAGATATAGTAGAAAAAGTTGAAGACCCTTCAAAAGAAATAAATTTAAATGATGCTAAAAAAATAAATTTAACTAGTAACGATTTGAAAGTTGGAGATAAAATTTATGAAGAATTACCCCAGGTAGATTTTGGTAGAATTGCAGCCCAAAGCGCTAAGCAAGTTATTAGTTCTAGAGTTCGTGAAGCTGAAAAAAATAGGCAGTATGAAGATTTCATTGATAAACAAGGACAAATTCTTAGTGGAATCATAAAGCGTTTAGAATACGGAAATGTTATTGTTGATTTAGGTAAAGCCGAAGGTGTAATCAAAAAAGATGAGCTTATTCCAAGAGAAGTTCTTAAAAATGGGGATAGAGTAAAAGCTTACTGTTACGAGGTGAAAAAAGAAATAAAAGGACATCAAATATTCTTATCTAGAGCGCACCCTCAGTTTTTAGCTAGACTTTTTTTTCAAGAAGTTCCCGAAATTTATGAAGGAACTATAGAGATAAAATCTGTTGCTAGAGATCCTGGAAGTAGAGCTAAAATATGTGTTCACTCCCAAGACTCTTCAATAGATCCTGTAGGAGCTTGTGTTGGAATGAGGGGTAGCAGAGTGCAAACAATAGTCAACGAGCTACACGGTGAGAAGATAGACATAATCAAGTGGACAGAGGATTTACCAACTTTGATTTCAGAGTCACTTTCTCCAGCTGAAATCCAAAAGGTTTTGATTGATCAAGAAAATAAAAGAATAGATATTATTTTAACTGAGGAAAACTTAAGCAAAGCTATTGGACGAAGAGGACAGAATGTGAGGTTAGCATCTAAATTAACAAATTATGAGATAGACATCCTAACAGACAAAGAGGACTCCGAGAGAAGACAAGCTGAGTTTAAAGATAGAACAGAAACTTTAGTTAAAAATTTGGAAGTAGACGAGACTCTAGGTCAACTTTTAGTGTCAGAAGGATTTACTAGTATCGAAGATATAGCGCAATCTACACCTGAAGATATTTCAAAGATAGATGCTATTGATGAGGAGACAGCGAAAGAATTAATTAGTAGATCTAAAGATACTTTGATTAAAGAAAAAGAGGAGGTTGCTCAGAAACTCAAAGAACTTGGAGTCGAAGAGTCTTTAATTAATTTAAAAGGCATGACTCAAGGTATGTTAGTAATTTTAGGACAGAAAAATATAAAAAAACTAAATGACTTTGCTGACCTATCTTCAGATGAATTGATTGGTGGGTTTGATGAAATTAAAGGTAAAAAAATTAGAATAGAAGGATACTTAGAAGAATTTTCTTTGTCTAGAAAAGAGGCAGACCAACTAA
>TARA_B100000963_G_scaffold47747_2_pt1 | contig 17060 bp, 19 predicted proteins | sample TARA_B100000963 | Tara Oceans TARA_B100000963 (sample SAMEA2622097) | marine metagenome | biome: marine biome (ENVO:00000447); feature: surface water layer (ENVO:00002042); material: "saline water (ENVO:00002010), including plankton (ENVO:xxxxxxxx)" | depth 5 m | reverse complement strand
CCAGCAGTGACCTCGTCAACTGCAACATCGAAACTTATCACTTCTAAATCTCTAGTAGCCAACCGCCTTTGGAGATTACGGCGTAATAACAACAAGGTTTCCTCGTAATCAAGTTTGGTAGAAATGGTGGCAACAATCGCACACTCATCACCTTCTGGTGTAACACACGACGCCCATGCAACTCCCGCACAAGCGCTCGCACCGTCATAGGCGTATGAGGTTGCCATGTGACATTCAACCAATGTCCCCATCGGTAATGGGCGCGGCGGGGTTGCTTCAAAATTTAGTGGAAGCATTGCGCCTTTTGCTTCAATTAGCCGTGTGTCACCAAGACCCAGTTCAACAAGACCTTGGTCATATGCATCTTCGGAGTTTTCACCCCAAGGTGCAACTGCGGTCATCAGCCATCCATGGCAACTTCTGGGAACTCTACCAGGCTTCATGATTCAAGACAGTCGCAAGAGGTTCTTGAATGAAATGGTTATCGGATATCATGGTCCGAATAACGAAACTGCTGATTTTTATGTCGGCTTTAGGTTTGGTCATATTTGGGTTAATGACCGATAGTAGTGGAACTGTTGCTTCATTTTCAACCATTTTTCTAGTATTTTTGATTGTTACAATATTTTCCATTTATTGGAACTCGTTTAGTAATCAATACAAAAAAAGAGATAACTCCACTCCCGGGGTAGGGTATGAACAAACTACTGGTTCTCAAAGTAAAACAGCAGACTGGAGTGAAAATGATAACTTACCAAATCCCCTAGATTCTGATATTGATATACCATTGATGTAATCATAACAATCTGATTGTCTCGAGATTTCTCGGCGCATATGTCCGGCACTTATACCGTTCTCTTAGGGTATGCCCAAGTTCATTACACTTGTGATAATCTCCATGGTGACAGATTATATTACGCGGTTTTGGATGGATTTGTTCAACAAACTCTAGCAGTTGGCGTCGGTCAGAATGGCCCGAAAATCCGTCAATAGTAGCCATTTCACAACCCACTTTCACAATCTCTGTCTGACCATTTATTACCATGGGAACTTCGCTAAATCCCTTCTGCAATCTTCTGCCGAGCGTCCCTTCTGCCTGATAGCCAACAAAACACAATGAGTTGCGTTCGCTGTGTGCCCAGTTTTTGAAATACTCTACTACTGGTCCAGCATTCATCATACCCGATGTGGCCAACACAATACATGGAGAGGTATCCATGAGTATGTTCTCGCGCAGATCTCGACTCTTCACTGGCCTGAACCACTCATTACTAAACGGGTTCCCTCCATCATCTTTCAATAAGGATTTTCTTAAACTACTTGTGAGATAATTTGGATGAGCAGCATGAATAGCTGTTGCCTCTTGAATCATCCCATCTAACCAAACAGGCACGGGTTTCACAGTGCCTGAGCGAAATAATTCGTCGATAGCAATCATAACTTCTTGGCTTCGACCAACTGCAAAAACTGGGAAGATAATTTTGCCACCTCGGTTTATTGTGCGCGAAACTATATCCATTAACTCTTGATTTGCTTCTTGTCTAGATGGTTGATAGTCGCCCTCGGAGCCGTATGTTGATTCAAGAACCAGTGATTCGACACGGGGAAATCGCGTATTTGCGGCATCAAACAACCACGACTTCTCATATTTCTGGTCACCGCTAAAGAGTAGATTGTGCTTCCCGTCCCCGATGTGTAAGTGTACTGCTGATGAACCAATTATGTGACCTGAATTTGAAAAAGTCATCTTTATGTCCGGTGCGATATCAGTTGTCTGGTCCCATGGAACATCGACAACATGTTTTTGACAGGTCCTGATATCTTCCATGCTGTAAGGTGCCATCCGCCCTTCAGAACCACTAATTTTGAGATAATCAGTCTGTAGTAGTAGCATCAAGTCCCTAGTTGGGGGAGTACAAAAAACAGGTCCACGATACCCGTATTTGAACAGGACAGGCAACATACCAGCATGGTCTAAATGTGCATGGGTCAATATCACAGCGTCTATTTTTTCGATCGGAAGCGCTTCTGGAGCGTTGAAAAAGGGCATTGGATCTAATTCATTTGCTACGTTAACACCCACATCAATCATTATCCTTGATTCATTAGTTGTCACCAAATGGCATGCTCTACCGACTTCTCGATACGAGCCCAGAGCAGTTATTCTTGCCCAGGTTGAGCCGGGGCGTTGTGGACGGTGCATGTTCAAACCAAAGTCCTTCAACAATTTCTTTCTCTCCACAGCGTTGGCCTGACGATATCCTCTAATATCGTGAACGGTTTTTGAGAGCAATGGTGGGGTTCTCTCAACAATTGGAATCCATCCAGCTTTATCCCTTATTTCACTCACATTAGCACCCCTCCTGCCAACGGCTTCGCCTGGATTCTTGCACTGAATTATAACCTCACTGAAGCAGGCGTCAAAATACATTTGAGTGATTTCTGCTGACTCGGGTATCACCGATTCTATGATTGCTCTTGCTTCTTGCTCCGGTTTGACGATTTTTGGATCTGGTCGAATCTTTATCTTGCGCTTGATTTTTTTGGCGATTTTTCCAACCAACCCGTCGCCACCACCGAATTTTTGTGGCGAGTCGGTAACAATTGCAATATCTCCAGCCTCCAAATCAACTTTGTAATCTATCGATTTAGGGACTAACTTGGCTATTTCATCTTTCAGTTCTTTAAATGTGAGGCGCACTTTACCACCCTTTGATTCCCGAGTCTATCGACCAGTGTGACAAGCACATTGCAGTATACTGCGGGAAATTAATATCAAGATAGTAACTTGCTGATTTGGTCTTGTGTTTGCAATACAAAGCCATCTTTTTCAGTTATTACGGCGAGGTCCATGCCATTGCCGGAGGCTGCGTCACGTTGTCCTGACGCATGTAATGCTCGGGCTGCAAGTCTTAATGCTTCGGACTCTGTCATATCGGGCTTGAATCCGTCTTCAAGGACACCATACATGTAAGGAGAGCCTGAACCAGTTGCGCAATAAACATCGGGAATCGAACCCCCTGCTGAGTCGATGGAATAAACATGCCCACCGTCATCATCTACTCCTACAATCAGCAACTGAACCCAATGTGGTCTTCCTGAGAGAATGTTTGCGGTTAAAGTTGCAGCACCTTTCACCGTCATCGGTTGCTGACGCCTTAGCTCAAATAGTGCGACCTCTGCCGAAAGCGTGCGGGATAGCGATTGCGCGTGTCCGACAAGACCAGCAGTCGTAAGCGCTAATTTATCGCCAATTTTGAATAATTTTTGGACTGATTTGTTCGCAATGAAATGTCCCATAGTAGCTCTATGATCCGCACCAACAACGACTCCACCTTTGAAAGTAATACCAAGCGTACTGGTTCCGGTCTTTAGCACATTTGCATTGTTCTCCATCATCATTTACAACCCCGTAGACGGCACCTTTTGAACATTGGTGCGTAATAGGCTGAAGCACAATCTATTTCAATATTGATATTCGTTCGTAAAACAAGGATTGGAAAACCCATCATTTGTATCTAAATCAACGCAGTATTATTGTGATAGATACATCTAGCGCCTAATATGAAGCGTAAGAAGGATGAAGACCCTCATCAATCTTCACTCGATTCATTTGCGAACATCTCGCTTCCAAGCATGCCTGATTTAGACAAACTCGCTAAGGCAGATAAAATGCTGAAACAGGCCGATGATGCACAAAACTCAACAAAAAAATCCTCGCTAAATACTTTTGATATGCCGAGTATGTCGAGAGTCGAAAAACAAAACCAAGTACCATCAAAATTAATCTTTCATAACTTAGCAAACAAATATCCTGACCCACCCATAACCTCTTCTGAAACCGGTCTAGTTGTCCATAGAGCAGTGTTAAATGACATAACTGGAACATCAACCTTACTGGATTGGTTATCAGATGGACATGCTTCGATTGTTGAGATGGGTAGACTAATCAAGCGCGAAACAGAGTTCAGTGCTGCTCTAGATGCGATGCATACATTCATTGAAGGCGATTTAGGAGGGCAAATTATACAACTTACTGATACCAGATTAATGCTACTGCCTCCCGGCTGTCGAGGTCTAAAGGGAGTCGAGATGGAAGCTTTCGCCGCCAGTGCTGAAGAGTTAGGTCGGAGAAGGTTGTAATGCAAGAGTCTCCGGTAGACATCCCATGCCCTGTTTGCCAAAAAACGGGGGAAGTTTACATGATTGCACATATAGATGAAATACCATATTTTGGCGAGCATACCCAAGTAACTGTAATGTGCCACTCTTGCGGCTGGAAGCAAACAGATTTCATTCCTGCAGAAGGTAACAAAGCAGGCTGCTGGTCAATCAGTTTGGTCAATACCTCGCAACTAAAATCTCGAGTCGTGCGTTCATCTTCGTGTACTATAAGAATACCAGAATTAGACTTACAAGTAAACCCTGGCACTAACTCAACCGGTTATGTGTCTAACGTTGAGGGCGTTATCAATCGTTTCTTGGAGGTAATTAATATGGTTTTGAGGGATTTACGCCATGATATAACTAATTTGTATGGTGAAGAGACAAGTGACGACATATCCAAAACGATGGAAGATGTTGTAAAGTTAGAGGGCTTAATCGATCGCCTAAACGGCATTGGTCAGGAAGGGTGTGCTCCGCTAACTATTGAGTTTCTAGATCCACACGGTCATTCGATGATAATTGATGATACAGCGGTTGAAAGGGATTTGACAGAAGAGGAAATATTGACTCTACCAACCGGCCCTGAACCAGCCGTATTTTCGCCTTAGTTACAAAGCGTCACCAGCAAGGAAATCGTTTGTTAAGTGTTGAGTTTGGGCTTTCATTTCTTGATGATTTATCATCCATTCAGATGCCTTATCAACGCATATTTGTTTCATTTCACCGGCTAAAATCTTACCGTTTCGATAATCCTTGTTAATCTCTGATAAGTAATCATCATCAGTTTCAAAGAAATACATCAAATATTGATAAGCAACATCAACATCTGGATTGCCACCCAATCTCCGATGCTCCTCAATGGTAGATTGGCCGCCAGAATATGCACGCTTAATCTTCTTGGTTATTGTTGATATGTCGTCATCCAGAAATATAGTTGTCTTTGGCTTGCTACTGCTCATTTTCTGTCCGGTCAAACCCACGGCAAAATGATGGTAGGTAGAGGACGGCGCAAGCAATCCCAAGCCTCCAAGTTTCCGCTCAAGATTTAGTAACTTCATTCTTATCGCAGTTATATCTTTTTTTGTCGCACTGGGGACTACAATTGTTCCTTGTTTAGGATTTGAATTAATATCTGAAAAACCTAAATCGGTCAGAGATTGAACAATCATGTTGAATATTTCTGCAACCTTACCTTTGTCGATTCTACCGTTAGGTTGTTGCCCTAACAATTCTGCGTTATCTTCTTGCACAGACAAACCAATTAGAATACCTGGCCCAGTGTTATCTTTGAGGTTAAACCAATTTGATTTAGACGCAATGCCTCTGGTGAGCCTTAGATGTGGGTCTTGGTCTACACCTACTGGTACGACAATAGGCCTCAAGCCGCCAAATTCTTCGGTTTGAGGATGAAGAATATCACCAACCTGAACCATCGGTGCCTGAATATGAGCGAGATTAGTATCGCCTTTGAAACCATAAATTGATTCGAATTCGCTGAGATTAGTGCGGGTGCCAAGTTGAAACCCAAGACGTTGAACTTGGGAGCGAGAAGACTGGAAATAGACATCGGTGCTGTCTGAATCTAGGCCCAAAGCAGCATAATTAGCAATATACTCTTCTAGAGCAATTTTCCGGCCTCTAGTCAAGTTAATGCCGCGCGTAGCTTGGCTTTCTAGATCAGCGACTGCAATGGTCACATCGCCGCCGATCTTCTGCAACCACTTAACTTGCTCAATTACCATGGAGTGTCCCAAATGCATTCGGCCGCTAGGCATTAGTCCTGTCAAAACACCAAACGAGTCACCAGTTTTCTGAGCATTTAGTATTAAGTCAAAGTCTCGGTGAGCAAAGACGATACCTCTCCTGTGTAGATGAGAGGGGTTTGGCAAAGTCAGGTTGTTGAAATTTGATAAGCCAAATTGATCGATAATTCTGGAATAGTCTGTAGATTGCGTGCTGCTCCACGGGTCGATGTTTAATTTGTCTTCGACCACTTTGTTCCCTCGGTTCTAACTCAATAGCCTTATCACATCAAGCCTTCGATAGTTACGACGAGATTGTTGCTTTATTGAACCGGTTCTCGCTTTTTCGCAAGGGGTCCTAGACCCTCGCGCTTCAACACAAGCATCATACCCAAAACGGCAGTTGCACCAACTGCGACAGCAGCATATGGTAACCAATCAGCGCTGTCGACCGCCCTTGGCTCAAGCAACCAGGTGAACACTAGGTTATCTTGGTCAACAAATCGCTTTGACCACTTGAATAAGTCAGTAGTCTCATGAGCAGCTATTGTGATTGCCGATGAATGATTATTCCAAAATTCAGCGATTCCCATGACATCATAGTAACTATCATCAACGGTTATTTCTACTTGGTTGCCATCCAAAATACTCAGGTGTAAGTAGCCACTGTTAACCTTACTATAACCTTGTTTTGTACGGCGTTCGTCGGTTATATCCGCAAGTTCTGAATTGTTAGAGGTTATCGAAATAATATCAGATTCCCCAATGTCTAATTTCCATGTTATAGGCAAGTTCCAGCGCTCAGGGAATAGTTGTGTGCATTGTTCGGTTATTAATGACTCAAACCTAATTACATAGTTGCCTCCTGTAGGTTCGATGGAATGGTTAAACTCATAACATCTGCTTTTTGCCCAATAAGACCAAGCCTGTCCCCAAGTTGTTAACCAAGCCTCTGCCTCGTTAGCGATGTAATCTTCAATATCCGAATCATGTCTAATAGTCGCTTCATTAACTCGGCCAATCCAGTACATATTTACCAAGCCACCCTCATCTACCGCAGTTTGTAACTCTGACACTGAGCCGATTATTTGCTCTAAACTACCCCCACGACGACCTAGATTGTACCAATCCCAGAGGTCGGTTGGACTATCACTTGAATTATGCCATGCTGTGTAATCTAATCCGTTTTTATCACCATGAACGGTAAAACCTTGGTCGGCTATTACCTGATGTTGCGCCATTGTCAAACCATTTGGCGTGTAAGTTGAGAGTGGGTTGTTGCCCCAATTGCTTGAAAGTGTTCGCTCCTGTATATACTCTCGACAAACACCAGCAACGGCACCAGGATCTGCACCCCAAGATAAACCTGGAATACCATAGCAACCGAATTCATCGCCGACATTCAACCGCTCTTGGACCAGATTTGTGTTCAACCATCCATCCTCTTTCCATTCACTGCTCGCCACAACAACTGGTGAAAACACAAGACCTGCAATTATTGCAAGAACAGAAAATGTCGAAATGGCATGTCTCAAATTTCCACTACCCGGCTGTTATTTGCTCAAATAACATGTTTTTGATACTTCGTATTTCGTTCTGAATGATTGATTAACAAAATGGGACAATGCAACTAAATTCAAAGTAACTATCAAAGAGTCAACCATATTACATAGTTTATGGACAAACAACCCGACCCTGTTGAACATGCATGGCAGTTGTTGGAGAAGCATTGGAAAATCCAACCACGCAATGGGGGGATTTCCTACACACCCGGATACTCTATGATTAGGTTTATTTTTTCGCCGATAATTCGTGGTTTGGCAAGAATCAGAGCCTCTGGGGCAGAGCATATTCCAGGTCATGGTCCGACAATTCTTGCAGCAAATCATCTGTCGCACGTCGACCCAATACTTGTCATAGCATCATCTCGAAGAAAAGTACATTATCTTGCTAAAGACGCACATTTCAAGAATTTTTTTCTAAGATTATTTATGAATCTAACCGGACAGATAGAGACCCACAGAGAAGAAGGGGGGGATGAGGCTCTCGCAGCAGCTGCCGATGTTTTAGTAGATAATGCAGCCTTGGGAATTTTTCCAGAGGGGACTAGATCGAAACGAACAGAAAAACCATACTTGCTACCGGGAAAAACCGGTATTGCTCGCTTAGCGGCATCGTTTCCTACCGCTAAAGTAATTCCAATTGCCCTAGTTGGTACAAGAGAAATGATGTCGCCACAAAAAGATAAATTTCCAAAATTCTGGCGCTCCGTAGAGGTTAATTATGGTCGTTCAATAACTTGGTTTGAGTGGTTAGTTAATGATAAAGGTGGGGCGATGACTGCCAATAAAATCACTCAGATATCCAAATTAGAGGAACACGAAATAAAAACGGAAATAGCCAAACTATATCGCAAATTTACTGACCAGTTAATGCAGAGTATGACCTCCTTAGGCGCCCCTTGATTTTTGACTGCCAAGACAATTATCAAAGACTGGCTACAGTTAGTCGGCACGGTGATAGTGTGGAAGAGTATCTCAACCTGATGCGGAGAATTCTCGAGGAAGGAGAACAGAAAGGGGACCGAACCGGAACAGGAACGTTATCTGTATTTGGACACCAAATGAGATTCAATTTACAGGATGGGTTTCCAATGGTAACAACCAAGAAATTGCACCTAAAATCAATTGTTTACGAATTATTATGGTTTTTAAAAGGCGACACCAATGTAGGATATCTTCAACAAAACGGGGTAAGAATATGGAATGAATGGGCTGATGAGAATGGTGACTTAGGCCCGGTATATGGCAAACAATGGCGACAATGGGAAGCAAAAGATGGTCGAATAATCGATCAGGTAGAAGCTGCTATTGCGATGATTAGAACCAACCCCAACAGTAGAAGAATCATTGTCTCAGCATGGAATGTTGGCGAACTGGACCAGATGGCACTGATGCCTTGTCATGCTTTTTTCCAGTTTCATGTTGCGAACGGCAAACTCAATTGCCAACTTTATCAAAGAAGTGCTGATGTGTTCCTAGGCGTGCCCTTCAACATTGCCTCATACGCACTTCTAACTCACATGATGGCACAAATCTGTGACTTGAAACCCGGTGTGTTTGTCCATACTATTGGCGATGCCCATCTGTACAACAATCATCTCGAGCAGGCAAGACTTCAGGTAAGCAGAACACCACTGAAACTCCCAACTCTCAGACTCAACCCTAATATTAGGAAAATCGACGACTTCAAATTTGAAGACATCGAGATCCTAGATTACCAACATCACCCACACATTTCTGCTCCAATCTCAATTTGAGTGATCTTATGCTGACAATGATATTCGCATGTGACCTTGATAACGCCATTGGCAAAAATGGTGATTTGCCATGGCGTCAATCAACAGACCTTCAACATTTCAAACAAATTACCATCGGGGGAACAATCGTAATGGGAAGGAAAACATGGGATAGTCTTCCGGGAGTGTTACCTAATCGTCGACACCTAGTTATGTCTAGAAATAATCTCGATGCTGTCGAAACGATAACTTTTGATGGGGTATTAAAGTTGAGTGAAACCGACGAGATTTTCATAATTGGTGGTGGTGAAATCTACTCACTGTTTTTACCGCACGCTGATAAAATACATCGAACAATTATTCATTGTAAAGTCAATAATGCGGACACCTACGCACCAATGATTGATTATGAGGAGTTTATCGTTAAGAATTCAAAATTTGTGGAGAAATCTGCTCGGGATGACCATGACATGACGTTTGAGTTACTGGTAAGAATTGATTAATTATTCCTTAATATTATACTCTGTTACCCTTACACCTAGTCTACCGGTAAGTGCCTTTCTTTGCATTATGCGATGATATTTTTTCTCGAACGCTGCTTTCAAATCAAGCTTCATGGCAATTGAATGGCCCATTAACAGAATCAGAACATCTGCCATTTCCTCTGCGCATTCTTCAATCGGCTTACCCTTGGTAATTGCCGCTGATAATTCCCCTAATTCTTCAACAGTTAATGCGATTCTGTAGCCCATATCATGACCATTTTTACCTGCAAAGTCATGCTTGTGATGGAACTCCGCTACTTTTTTCATCATAATCTCCCATTCATCTTTCGGGACATGGGACACCCAATCAAGTACTGACATTCCTTCCATGAAGGCGACTTTGTGCAGACAAGGAATATACCTTTCCTTAGAACTGCAATAGTCTTAGTACGCTTAGAATAACAGGGTTTAGCCGATCATTGGCTTGAGATGCCACTAAGTTATGCGATAATTCGGCGCTGGGATCTCCTGGTTCTCGTCCAGCTGCCCAGTTTGATGAAATACAAATTGCCGAGTATGGTATCATGATTTCATTGGCTAACTTAACCTCCCTTGCCATAGTCATACCAACCATATGACCTCCTAACTTATCGATTGCATCTACTTCTGCTCGTGTTTCAAAATGAGGGCCTTGAGCAAGCCAGTACGTGTAATACATCTTTTCTGAGTCATCAAAACCCTGAGCATCTCGAAGGCTCTTCTCAATCATACTGTTTAATTCACGGGAAAATGGTTCGGTTACGGAAGTGAATACGGCAAACGTATCATTGTAACTTGTTGCGACACCTGTGAAGTCAATGTATTGATCAGCGAGACCCACTTTCCCCGGTGGAAAGTCTGCTGCAAGTGTACCGATTGAACAAACCGAAATAATAACCTCACAAGCAGAATTTTGCAAAGCCTTGATATTTGCTTTGTGATTTATCATGTGCGGTGGTTTGTTGGCACTTCCATTATTGTGATGACGCTGTAGGAAGACCAATTCCTTTTGTTTGCCTTGGCAATTGACAGTAATGCACTTGAGTGGAACATTACCAAATTCAGTATCAACTGTGACTTCATCACTCCGTATGACACTGATTTGGAGTTGTTCTAGTTCAGAACGATAGTCCGACTCTAAATTGATTGACACTAACCCAGTACCGCCGATTATGCCGATTCGGTCCATATGCCGAACACCTCGATTTGATTATTCTTGGAGTCTGGCAATTAATTCCGCTTTTTTGCCGGAGACAGGCTTTCCTGCTGCTTTCAATTGCTCTTTCAATTCAGCTACAGTCATGCTTGAGTAATCAACATCTTGAGCATCGGCAGCAGCATCTTCTGAAATTGATTCCACCTGTTCTGATACTTCCTCCGACTCGGTGTCGTTCAAAGGTTCGATTTTTTCGGATTCCGGTTCCATTGCTTCAGCAGCATCTAAAATTGATGGAGATTCTTCTTCTTCCATTGCAGCAGCAAGCGCAGCGGCCTTTTTAGCCTTGACTTCGGCAGCAATTCTTGCTTCTTCGGCATGGATTTCATCAAGTGTGGGACCTTTTTCTGTGACCACTCCAGATTGCAAAAGTTGGCTCTTTCTAATCGAGACGGACTTGATTGGATAAACAGGCTTCACAGCCTTTCTGATGTCTTCTTCGAGTTCTCCACCAAGAATAGACTCTTGCAACTTTGCGTAGGTATTTTTGGCTGCATAGCCTAAGAGTAAGTCTCTCGTTTTCGAGCGCATTGCTTGCTTTACAGATGTTTGGACTCGCTTTTGGGTTATAATTAGAGGTTTTAATCTAACCAGATATCCATCGGTTGTTACAACATCAACGACATCATCAATCTTCCCGCGATAACGCCTTATTTGTCGACGTGTGTGGTCAGTCTGGTGGTGATGTCCAATAAATGTCGTGAGCGCATCTTGCCCAACACATTCGTCTACTCTAAATCGCAGTATTACATGCATCTTGGTGAAATCACCGTTGAATTCTTGCAGGGTCATTTCGTAGACCCTACCCATTATGTGGTCATCTGACTCACCGATTGTTTCACCGATATGCTTGAAGTCCCAAGGGTGGCGTGGTGCCCTGATGGTATACCATCGTTTCATCTTCCATTTATCACGCTGTTTTCGTGCTGCCGCACGCGCCTTTGCACTCACTTTTTTTGCCATCGGTATCAACTCGGTTAGTCTTGCGGGGGCTACCCCACTTGCAGGTTGCCGACATACCCCCCCTATTTGAAAGACCCTGTTGAGGGTGCTGAGGTTATTTCCTGATTGACAAACCTCATGAACAACAATACCAACCGTCTACCATGGCCATTCACCACATTAATTGTCGAGCCACGGCCAGCGGACTGGATAACCTAGCAGCGATTTTCGACGCTATGGCGTGGCTGTCTGGTGACAAAGACCAAATCATGGTTGACCAAACTACTTCGTATCACGGTTCTATCATAAACATTGTAACAGTAAAAATAGAAAAAAATCGCCAAATTAAACAATTCACTGAAAAGTTAAGGCTTGGGGATCTGGACCAGATTATTCAGGGCATTTCTGAAAGAATTGATGACAGCAATACACTACACCTGAGATTATGTTTAGACTCCCTAGTCAATCAGCAGATTGAATTTATTACTTCAAATAAAAAAAGCGTAAAATGCACTATGAAAATTAAGGTCTATCCCGGCCAAGACCCTATCGATAACATTACACAGTATCTGTCGGGCCAGCATTGAGATACTAAGTATATTCAGATGTGGTAAATCACAAGAGGTTAAGTATCCCTAATTAGCGCCTACAATGGGGAGATACATTGCCGCATGTAGTTACTTCATCGTGTGTTAATCACAAGTTTCAGGATTGTGTGGCTGTCTGCCCTGTTGACGCCTTCAGAGAAGCACACACTTACCTTGTTATCGACCCTGAAGAATGCATAGATTGTGGCGCATGCGCTACAGAATGCCCTGTTGAGGCAATTTACCTAGATGATAATGTTCCATTAAATGAAATCGAGTGGATTGACAGAAATGCAAATGAGTCGATAGACTCAGATGTTGCTAATGGCGGCTCGCTGATACTTGGAAAATTAAGGTAGGAGTAGATATTATGGGTGATTTGGATTTTAATAAATTTCGTGGCGGTAGTGAGTTATTGAAGCGAGGTTTTGCAAGAATGCAGCAAGGCGGCGTGATAATGGATGTTGTTGACCCGGAACAAGCCGCCGTTGCTGAAGATGCCGGTGCTGTTGCGGTCATGGCTCTGGAGAGAGTCCCTGCCGACATCAGAAAACAAGGCGGCGTTGCGCGCATGAGTCATCCGGACATGATTCAGGGGATTCTAGACTGCACATCTATTCCAGTCATGGCCAAATCAAGGATTGGCCACGAAGGTGAATCCCGAGTTCTCGAGTCCATGGGTGTCGATATGATTGATGAATCCGAGGTTTTAACCCCAGCAGACCCATACTTTCACATCAATAAAAAGGATTTTGAAATACCATTTGTTTGTGGAGCAACCGAACTTTCAGAAGCAGTGCGTCGAATATACGAAGGTGCAGCCATGATTAGAACCAAAGGTGAGGCTGGCACAGGCAATGTAGTTGCAGCCGTCACACATGCGAGAATAATCGACCAAGAAATTAAACAACTAAAAAATCTTGATGAAGACAAGTTATCCATTGCTGCGGATTCAATAATATCCAGATACAGTGTGCTAGCAGAGCAATCATCGCTACCCGGAACTCACGATGTTACGCCGTTTGGCCCAATAGATGATACAATGCATTCTGAGGTTGTCGAAATTCTAAAAGAGGTAAAATCGATACAAAGACTCCCAGTAGTGACATTCTCTGCCGGAGGTATTGCTACACCAGCTGACGCCTCACTAATGATGAGGATGGGAATGGATGGAGTGTTTGTCGGTTCTGGCATATTCAAGTCAGATGACCCAAAAACTATGGCAGATGCCATAGTTCTCGCTACAGCGCATTACGACGACGGAGCCAAGGTAGCTGAAGCAATGGCCATGACGCAAGGCGACCCCATGAAAGGGGATGAGTTGGAAACGCTCGAAGTCCGATTGGACCAACGGGGATGGTGAGGTCTACTCCAGCGGTGTCTCAACTCCTGATTCACCAAGGGTCCACTTTAGAGTTTTGACGACACCCTGTAATGCCTTATGATTTCTCGCGGCTTCCTTCATGCCCTCCAGGTCTCCGTTCCTACGACACTGGTCATACCAATTCTTCCACTGCACTAGGCGATCCTCAGCATTTTCTAGCATTGATTCTATTTCGGCCCAAGTTCTACTGTAAGACCTGACAGGTTTATTGGTTTCATCAGTCATTGCAACAAATTGGCCAGATACAAGTTCTATTTATCCTGTATGATTCTATGGCCGTTGGAAACTTTTTCTTCAGTCAATATTGAACCGGCTGGAATCTTAACATTGTCTCCAATCACGCAATTAATGAGGCTACAGTCATCTCCGATGCTAGAATTTTGACCGACAATTGACGAGATTATGCTACACCGGTCTCCTACTTTGGAGGTTTTCATCAACAAGCTTTCTATGCACTCTGTGTTTTTACCCAAGAAAGCATTCTCACATAAAACAGAATCAACAACTGGGGATTCTGAATGTGATGATTGCAAAAGATAACCACCATCCTTGGTCAACTCCCCAATCGGTAATTTGAATGGTAACTCTGCTGAATTATGCACAAGGTAATTCTGCGCTTTAATCAACTCACCCGGTGTCCCGACATCAAACCACACTCCATTCAATTTAATTCCATACATAGTATATCCTTCTTGTAGCAAGTGCGGAAATAATTCCTTGCTGAAATCAAATTTCTTCCCACGTGGAATATGGTTTATCACTTCTGGCTCAATAACATACAATCCAGCGTTGATAACATTACTAAATGCATCAGTTGGTGATGGCTTTTCCAGAAATTTTGTAATATAGCCCTCACTTAGTTTACCGTTGATGATGCCACCCTTAGTTTCGGACAACCCGACAATCCCATACTCTGTTGGGTTATCTACTTCCCACAGAGCCATTGTTACCGCAGCATTACTATCCCTATGTGCTTTCAATACCATTGCCAAATCCGAGGATAAGATTGAATCACCGGAAGCAACAACAAAAGTTTTTTTCAACTTATCCTCGAGCAGCTTTACGCTGCCAGCGGTGCCCATTGGGTTGGCCTCTTGATTAACAGAGCATACGAAATCAGAGTTTCGGTTCCACGAATAAACTAACTCAGCCAAGCTGTCACCTTGATAACCGGTTGTGACAATTATTTCATCGATTGACAACTTAGTCAGTGCATCTTTAACATAGTTGATGACAGGTATCCCAAGGACATCAACTAACGGTTTCGGTCTATATTCGGTAAGTGGAAACAGTCTACTACCTTTCCCGCCCGCCATAATTATGCCAAGCACCGACTCACCCTATCTTCGTCTGGCAGAGTTGACATCTATCCTTCGCATGTTCTTTTTCTTGTTAGATTTGCGAGATTTGTTTTTGGTTGCAAAATCTTCTTGGCTTATTCCACCGAAAGTTATACTCCCATTGGACAACAATGATTGAGCAAGATTTTCTGCTACTTTCTCTGATTGAGCGCCGGTTTGCATTTCCTTAGCAACAGCCGCATTGTGATCTGTTAACCATGATTTTCTTTCCTCACGAACAGATTTTAACTCATCTCTCGCCTTGTTGACATCAACCATCAACTCCTCAATTTTAGCGTGAACTTCATTCGCCTTTTCTTTTAGTTCGACGAATTCTGTATGGAATCTATCGCCCTCAGACTTCAAGAAGTCACGATGTGCAAACGCCTCATCCACCTCTGGCGTCTTCAGATTAAGTCGCTCTACTGCTTGTATCATTTCGTTATGGGCGGCATCCGCCTCAGCCTTCAATGTTTTAATGGCAGTATCAATGTCAGACATATCCACCTCTACCATCTTGAATTTGGTGACCTCTGGCTCTAATTCTTCAATACGTTTGGAAAATTCTTTGATTTTCTTGACCATTTCCTTCTCTTTGTTTACCCCAACAGAGGTTGTTTCGAATTTCCTTTCCAGAGCGTCAACCTGTTGTTTTAAGTCTGCATATTCTGCAGTAGCTGATCGCTTGCTATTATGATCCTTACGCTTGCCCTTTATTTGAGAGATTAAATCACGCATTTGACTCTGTATTGTATTACGTTTTTCCTTGAACGACTTGATTTCCGCTCTCATCGCCCTTACCTCAGCAACTAGCAACTCAATTTTACCGCGATGTTCCTTGTATTGGCTTTGCACGGAATTGCGTTTCTCAGCAGATACCTTAGCCTGAGCATTGAAATTATTTCTTGTTTCACGCATCTTGCGGACTTTAGTTTCCATAGCGTGCAATCTTTCGCGTAGGTCTGCATCGGGCCTCTCATCGCCGTCATTCATTCTACCGCGCATGGTGTGTGGTATAGGTCCACCATTTCAAAATTATGCTTTGGTAAAAATACTCAAACTATGATATAGGTGAGCAACGATGAAGATAACAGTGTTCCGAGAATGCCAATCATGTTCAATACAACTGACGACGAAGACCTAATCTTTTCCTTGAATACCGAACGGATTCTTACATTCATTTGGGAACCGACTATTAATTCCCCACTTACTTCTTCCAATCGAACACTAACCGTCGCTTCACCAAATCGCTCGGGCAATAAAGTCTGCCACGCTACAGTTCCGTCGCGTAGCAAAGCGGACATAATCGCAAGAATATCATCGTTGCCTGATTGACTTAGTGGAACGCCAAACTCTGGCCATATTTTGGCCTCGCCCGGCTGCAACAGGTAAGTCATTGCTAGGTCGTGTGGCCTAAAATCAGGTGATTGAACTCGCAAAACCACCATCCTTGGTTCTTCAGATAGATTATGCATGTAGGTAAATAGATTAGCCTTTCCATGAACAACATTTTCCATGTCGACTTCAAAGATAATGTTGTCACTTACTAGTTTTCTTCCTGAGGCTAAACCTTCCTCAATTCTACCAATCATACGGAAAAATGCTGGACATTTATTTCTTAAGTGGTCAATAATAACCAACCACTCTTCGATGGTAAATATATCATGTTCTCTAACATATTCCACACCGGCTTTTGTAAATATCTCAGCAAATTCATTAAACACAGAGGATAAATCCAGACCTTGAGAGTGCTTGTATAGAGTCATCATCATTTTTTCTCTGGCAAACCTTGGGTCTACCCCTCGCTTCACTTTGCCCTCTAGCTCACTGACAAATTTTTCATATTCTGATTTCAACAAC
>TARA_B100000963_G_scaffold80696_1_pt1 | contig 17061 bp, 15 predicted proteins | sample TARA_B100000963 | Tara Oceans TARA_B100000963 (sample SAMEA2622097) | marine metagenome | biome: marine biome (ENVO:00000447); feature: surface water layer (ENVO:00002042); material: "saline water (ENVO:00002010), including plankton (ENVO:xxxxxxxx)" | depth 5 m | reverse complement strand
GAAATTAATCCAAATAATGAAGATTATTTGTTTGCATATGCAAAAATCAATGAAAAAATAGGTCTTAATAGAGAAGCTGAAATTGCATATAAAAAAGTTTTGGAAATAAATGAATTAGATCATCAGTCTTGGCTCAACTATTCAATTTTACTATCTAAAGATGAATCTATAAATGAAGCTATAGAAGTACTAAAAAAAGTAGTCATTATGAATCCAAAAAATGCTGAACTTTTATATGTACTTTCTATATATCTTTTCAAATCAGGCAATGAACATCAAGCACTATCAATTATTAAAAAAGCTCTTTCTATCGATTATGAACTACACACAACCTTTTTTGAATATATACCCAACCATAAAAAAAACAAAAATCTACTAAAATTGCTGAAAGAACATTAAAAGATTAATATGAATTTTAACTTACCAAATCTTCCAAATAGGGCATCTAAACCTCGTACAAATGGTCTGACCATGATGATGGATAAAGGCTTAAGTATTAGACAAGTGGAAGATTTCATAGAAACTGCTGGTGAACTCACAGATATGGTTAAGTTCGGTTTTGGTACATCTATTATTTCACCCAATTTGGCTGACAAGATTAAACTTTATCAAAATGCCAATATTGACGTTTATCTAGGGGGAACACTTTTTGAAGCCTTTGTTGCTAGAAATAAATTTGATGATTATCAAAGAATGCTTGATAAATATAATATTAACACCGTTGAAGTTTCTGATGGTTCAATAGAAATATCACACTCAAAAAAGTGTAATTTTATTTCTAAACTTAATAAAAACTATAAAGTACTTTCAGAAGTCGGTTCAAAAGATGCGAGCAAATTAATTCCTCCTTACAAATGGATAGAATTAATGCAAAAAGAACTTGATGCTGGTTCATGGAAAGTTATTGCCGAAGCTCGTGAAGGAGGTAACGTTGGTATATTTAGAGGAAGTGGTGAAGTTCGTTCTGATTTAATTGAAGAAATATTAACAAAAATTAACAATGATCAAGTTATTTGGGAATCACCCCAAAAAACTCAGCAAGTATGGTTTATTAAATTGATGGGTTCTAACGTAAACCTAGGTAACATTTCATATAACGAAGTTATACCTCTAGAATGTCTTAGACTTGGTTTAAGAGGGGACACTTTTTTCGACCATCTTCCAAAATAATAGTTTAAAATGAAAGTTAAAGAGCTCAAGCTTTTAATAGATGGAAATGTAGATATTACCGTTGTTGATATAAGAGAAGCCTATGAATGTGAAGATGGCGCAATTTGTAAATTAAACATTCCACTGGCTCAATTTTTAAGCAGAATTGATGAGATACCCAAAGACAAACCTGTTGTATTATATTGTAATAGTGGAAAAAGAAGTAAATCATTAAAATATATGGTTGAAAAACTTCACTTTTACGACAACCTTAATCATCTTGAAGGTGGTTTTCAAGAATGGCAAAAACAAGTTGTAGAGCTATAATTATGAAAACGTTTTTTTTACGATTATTTAAAGGTGTAGCAATGGGAGCTGCAAACGTAATTCCTGGTGTTTCTGGTGGAACAATAGCTCTCATAACAAACATCTATGAAGAATTGATTGAATCTCTGACATCCTTCAACTTTAGTACTTTAAAACTAATTTTCAAATTTAAATTCAAACCATTATACTGTAAATTAAACTTAAATTTTCTAATACCTGTTATGTTGGGTATAGTGTTTAGTATTTTAAGTTTAGCAAAATTATTTGATTACCTTTTAGTAGAATATCCTTCATATACTTGGGCATATTTTTTTGGCTTAGTGTTAGCATCTGTTTACTATGTAGGACTAAAAGTCAAACATTGGGATTGGAAAACAATAGCAATACTAATAATAGGTGCTTTAATCGCTTTTACAATTTCTATTACGTCCCCATCTCCTACTGAAAACACTTCTTATTTCTACATTTTCATTTGTGGATTAATTGGAGTATGCGGTATGATACTGCCAGGACTATCTGGTTCTTACATTTTGATGCTTATGGGAAATTATCATCTATTGATGGTAAAATCCATTAATAGTATTTCAGAATTTACTCGAGCATTAATAAGCGGTAATCTTACTGCTTTTTTTTCGAGTTCAGAATTCGATTTACTGATTTACTTTTTGATATTTCTTGTTGGGTCTATAGTAGGTTTAGTTGCTTTTTCAAATATCATTTCATGGGTGTTTCATGAATATCATGATGCAACACTAGCAATTCTTACTGGATTTATTTTTGGATCTTTAAGTATAATATGGCCATGGAAAAAAGAAAATTTTAGTAATGAAATAATTGATAGACAAGGAGAGCCTCTACTAATAGGTTACGAACGCTATTTTCCAGATGAATTTGGAATAAATGAACTATTCGTAGTTGTAATGATGCTCATTGGATTACTTTCAATAATATCTATAGAATATTTAGCTAAACAAGAATAATGAAATCCTTTGGACTTATTGGATACCCTTTAGAACATTCTTTTTCAAAATTCTATTTTGAAAATAAGTTTTTTAATGAAAATATAAAAAATGTAGAGTATCTAAATATAGAATGCAAAGATTTAGATGAATTAGTCAATTCTAAGCAATTAATAAAATTAGATGGCTTTAATGTTACTATACCACATAAAGAAACAATCATTAACTATTTAGATGAATTAAGCCCTGAGGCTCAGCTTATTGGGGCGATAAATTGTGTAAAGAATAATGGAGGTAGGCTAGTAGGACACAATACAGACTATTTAGGTTTTTTGAAATCTCTTAAACCAATTTTAAAGCCTCATCATGAAAGTGCATTAGTACTTGGAAATGGCGGAGCTACAAAAGCTGTCATTTATGCTTTAAAAAAGCTAAATATTACATTTGAAATAGTTTCTAGAAATTCTTCATTTGATTATGATGACATAAATAAAAAGTGTTTGGAGAAACACCGTATAATTATTAATTGTACACCATTGGGAAGCTATCCTAAAATCGATAGTTTTCCTAATATACCCTATAAATTTTTAACAGAAAAACATATTCTCTATGATTTAGTTTACAATCCTAAAATAAGTCGTTTTCTTTTTTATGGAAAAGAGAAAAATTGTACGGTTAAAAATGGAATGGAAATGTTAACTATTCAAGCAGATCTAGCATGGAAAATATGGAAATGTAAAAAATAAACCTATTAATATTTTAATGTTAAATTTGTACTAATCTAATCAATAGAAAAGATGACCCAAGATTCAAACGAGGTTGAAAAAGAAATCATTAACCAAGAGTTAGCCAATGTAGATACTGTGATTGAAATTGACTATAACTCAATTACACCTCAAGAATTACAGCAACAATTATCCAAATTAATTACAACTAAAAATATATATTCAGTTGTTAAGAATATTGATGCAATCAAAGCGGTATTTTATAAAAAAATAAATGCCGAAAAAGAGGTCCATAAACAAGAGTATTTAAAAAACGAAGGCCTTGAAGAGGAATACAAATTTATCCACCCATTAGAGAAAAATTTTAAAAAGCTACTTAGCGAATTTCGTAATAAGAAAGCCGAATACAGAGAGAAAATAGAGTTGGACTTTGCTAAAAACCTTAAGATAAAAACTCAAATCATTAAGGACATAGAGTGTATTATTAGTAATGAAGAGACCATCAAAGAGACATTTGAAAAGTTTAGAGCGTTACAAGATAAATGGAGAGCCACAGGAGAAGTCGCTATAGGTTACAGAAACGACATTTGGAAGTCATACCACCATAAAGTTGAAAAATTCTATGATTTCATAAAGATTAATAACGACTTACGAGATTTAGATTTTGATAGAAACCTCAAGCAAAAAACTAGCATGTGTGAGCAGGCAGAAGCCTTAATGGAAGAAAAATCCATTAATAAGGTACACACTGAATTACAACTTCTTCATGAAAAATGGAAAGACATTGGACCAGTCAAAAGAGAGCTTAGGGAAATAATATGGGAACGTTTCAAAGAAGCTACACATAAATTACACAAAAGAAGAAACGAACATTTCCTTAATTTAAAAGAAAATGGGAAACAATCCTTTGAGAATAAAACAATAATTTGTCAAAAAATTGCTAATCTTACTAAAAGAGAAGTGAAATCTCATTACGAATGGAATAATTTAACTTTACAAGTACAAGAGTTAGAAGCCGAATGGAAGAAACAAGCTCCAATGAGTAAAGACAATAATAAAATAGCATGGAAACTTTTAAGAGAAACCCTCTCTAATTTTTATGCTAAGAAAAACGAATTTTACAAAGAGAAGAAGCAAGAAAACAAACAAATTTCGCAAAACAAAGTTATCTTGTGTGAAAAAGCAGAAGAATTAGTCAATTCAGAAGTTAGTTGGAAAGAAAAAACAGATAAAATCAATAAACTTAATGAAGACTGGAAGAAAAGTGGATACCTACCTAAATCTCAATCGGATAAACTATGGAAAAGATTTAGAACTGCTATGGATAATTTCTATGATAATAAAAAAAACTTCTTTAAAGAACTAGACAAAGAAAAAGCTAATAACCTAGCTAAAAAAGAAAAATTCTTAAAAACAGTTCTCAAATTCAAGCTTTCTGAAGATAAGAAAGAAAACCTTAATGTTCTAGAAGACTTTCAGAAAGAGTGGCGGACTTTCGGCTATGTTCCTAGAGACAAAAATCAAATAGAAGATGATTTTAGAAGATCTATTGAAAGCTTATACAAAGAAATGAAAGTTAATAAGAAAGAACTCAACGATATTAAGTTCAAGAACAAACTAGAAATTTTAAAAGCTAAATCTGATTTAATCACCATAGATAAAGAAAAGCAATTGATTAGAAATAAAATTAATGATTTACAAAAAGAAGTTAATCAATACGAAACTAACGTATCCTTCTTTGGCTCATCTAAAGAGGCCGATAAACTCAAATCGAAGATAGAAAAGAAGATAGACAATGGAAAAGCTGAAATAAACTCACTAAAATACAAACTAAAACAGCTTAACTCCCTCTAAATGGGATTCAAAGTAGTATCGGATTTTAGCCCTATGGGCGACCAGCCTACAGCAATAAAACAGCTGGTTGAGGGTATAGACAATGGGGAATCACATCAGACTTTACTAGGAGTCACCGGTTCAGGTAAAACCTTTACAGTAGCTAATGTTATTAAAGAGGTTCAAAAGCCAACTCTAGTTCTTAGTCACAACAAAACACTAGCAGCACAATTATACAGTGAGTTCAAGCAATTCTTTCCTCATAATGCCGTAGAATACTTTGTATCCTATTACGATTACTATCAGCCAGAGGCATATATACCAAGTAGTGGCACCTACATAGAAAAAGATTTATCTATTAATCAAGAAATTGAAAAGCTAAGATTGAGTACCACCTCTACCCTTTTATCAGGCAGAAAAGATATTATTGTTGTTGCTTCTGTATCGTGCATTTATGGTATCGGAAACCCCGATGAATTCAACAATAACGTTATTGAAATAGAGCAAAATCAAAAGATAAGTCGTAATAAGTTACTCAATCAACTAGTATCCTCACTTTATTCAAGATCAGACATAGAATTCGAACGAGGTAATTTTAAAGTTCAAGGAGATACTATTTCTGTTTTTCCTGCCTATGCCGATATAGCATATAAAATTCACTTTTGGGGCGATGAAATTGAAGAAATAGAAAGTTTTGACCCTCTAAATAACACTATATTAAAAAAGTTCGAATACTTGCGCATTTTTCCAGCAACTATTTTTGTTGCTTCTAAAGACCGTATCCAAAGTGCTATTCATCAGATACAAGATGATTTGATGGATCAGGTACAGTTTTTAAAAAATACTGATAGAAAGCTAGAGGCTAAACGGTTAGATGAGCGTGTTAATTACGATTTGGAAATGATTAGAGAACTTGGTTATTGTTCGGGAATAGAAAATTATTCACGCTACTTTGATGGTCGTATGCCAGGAACACGTCCGTTCTGCCTAATCGACTATTTCCCAAAAGATTTCTTGACTGTTATAGATGAAAGTCATGTGACATTACCTCAGATAAGAGCTATGTTTGGTGGCGACCGTTCAAGAAAAGAAAACCTCGTAGAGTATGGCTTTCGCTTGCCTGCAGCAATGGACAATAGACCATTGAAATTTGAAGAATTTGAGAACATTAACAATCAATTTATTTATGTTAGTGCTACCCCATCCGATTATGAGCTAGAACAATCTGGTGGTGTGGTAGCTGAACAAGTCATTCGCCCTACAGGCTTATTAGACCCAAATATAGATGTCAGACCTTCTCTGAATCAAATAGACGACTTACTTGAAGAAATTAAACTGAGAGTTGATAAAGACGAACGAACACTAGTAACCACACTTACTAAGCGAATGGCTGAGGAATTGACTAAGTATTTCATACGTTTTAATATTCGTTGCCGTTACATACACTCAGATGTTGACACCCTAGAGCGTGTAGAAATACTACATGAACTGAGAGAAGGTCTGTTTGATGTCTTAGTGGGTGTTAATCTTCTTAGAGAAGGGTTGGATTTACCTGAAGTTAGCTTAGTAGCTATTCTAGATGCCGACAAAGAGGGTTTTTTAAGGTCGGAACGCTCACTTACTCAAACAGCAGGTAGAGCTGCAAGAAATATCTGTGGTTTGGTTATTATGTATGCCGATAAAATAACACGCTCTATGAAACTCACTATTGACGAAACAAATAGACGTAGAGAAAAACAAATTACTTACAATAAAGAGAACGGTTTGGTACCTACCCCATTAAATAAAAAGAAAGACAATGTACTAGCTAAGAGTCTTAATCCATACGAAGTAAAAGTAGGTATGAGTATGGCAGCTGATAAAGAAACAGATTACTCCAATCCAAAAGAATTAGAAAAAGCCATTAAAAACACCAAAAGACAAATGGAAAAAGCGGCTCAAGATTTAGATTTTTTAGAAGCTGTAAAATTGAGAGATAAGCTTATTGATCTAAAAAAAATGAGAGAATAATTCTACTCGTATCCCCAACGATGAATATCATTATTAGCCTCTTCTATATCGTCTTTTACTAATTTGATACGCTGAGCTAGAATAGCAAACAACTTGTCATTATCCATAAGCCAAAGCATTTGTTCTTTATCGTTATCAGCTGCTTTTGCTAACTTTGCTAACAAATTAAAACCATTAATTTCTAGCCAACGAATAGCATCTTTCTTTCCCTCTACTCCTTTAATTGTAGCAAGAAGATGAGGGGCGTTTTTCATCAACCAATTGGAAGCACTTTTATCGAAATAGAGTGCGTGACAAAACAAACCCAGTTCAGGATAATTATTTTTCATTAGCCAATCTCTAATTTCAAGATTACCTGAAATGGCTTCACCCCAAGCAACAACTATTTTTTCTGGATATTTTTTCATAAAAAAGCCTCTAATTAAGAGGCTTTAAATTTTACTTATTTAGGTAGCTGGATAAATTATTATTTTTAAAAAAATATCGACCATTTTCTACTGCAACTAGCTCCCATCTTTTTTCTCCTAAAAAATTTAGAACATCAATTATAGAGTTTAAATGTTTAACTGATTTGTGTATTTTATCAGAATATTTAACATCAAAAGATTTAAATTTCAAATTAAAACTTTTTTCCTGCTTTTTTTGGTTAATTTCTTCAACATCCATTGACATGTAAACGAAAGGTATAGGTTTTTTAGCTTTAATAATGTTTTCTCTAGCTACAGGTTTTTCATTTGTTTTTTTTGGCATTGGTCTAGTTTGAGCTAAAATTGTAATAGGTAAAATAAAGCTCGCTAAAATTAGAATTTTTCTCATGGTATAAATTTTTTAAAATTATAATTGAATATTTATTTGTCACCACCAAGTATTATAGGTAAGTCACCTTCCCCATTACCTATTACAATAACTTTGCTGTTAGGTGATTTAGATAATTCTTGAGTGGTTTCAATACCCTTCCACTTAAGTAGTTGAGGAGTAATTGTTTTAGTAACAATACGTTGAAAATCAGAGATGCCTTCAGCCTCAATTCGCTTTCTTTCGGCTTCTTTAGATTCTTTCAATAATTTGAACTCATATTCTAACGCTTCTTGCTCTTGTCTTAGTTTATTTTCAATAGCTGCTTGAAGGGTTTGAGGAAGTGTAACATCTCTAATTAGAATAGCATCTAAAAATAAATATTTATCAGCAATCGAATTAGATGTAATTTTGAAGATCTTGTCTTCAACTTCTTCTCTTTTTGTTGAATATAATTCTTCAGGTAAATACTCGCCAATTACCTCTCTAGTTACGGAACGTATTTCAGGTCGAATAATACTCTCTAGATAATCCTCACCAACTAAATCATGAAGATATCCTAATTGAGAAACATTAGGAGTAAATCTAAAAGATAAATCTATTTTAATAGAAAGACCATTTTTAGAAAGAACTTCCATAGCCTCATAGTCTTCTTGTATCTTTACATTATAAATGTACACTTTGTTCCAAGGAGCAACGAAATGAAAGCCTTGTGGAACAACCAAGTCCTTATCTAGACCGCCTCCAAATCTTTTGAAAACAACAGCCTTTTCACCGGGATTTACTGTATAAAACATATTACCTCCGGTAATTAATAAAAAAATAATTGCTATGAATCCTAAAACAAAAAACCTTGGTAATTTTGGGTTGAATCCACCTGAATTGTTAGTATCGAACATGATATAATAATTAAGTTGTTAAATATTTGTAGTCCTTTTTCTTAAAAACCACTCTAGTGACAAAAATACAAATAATAAAGTGAATAACCATTTCAAGTTAATAAAATCAATCTGCGATTCTTCTTTATAACTTAAATTTTGTGATTCTATTGCTGACAATTCATTTTTGAGTTCAGAAAATTGTGATTTATCATAGGATTTACCTCCATATTTTTGTGATAAATTATAAAGAATTTGAGGATTAGCTTGTGAAGATATTTTCTCTAATTCTAAAGGAAGTACTGAAAACTTACCCTTGTTTAATAACTCTTTACCATTTAATATTACCTTAGCCTCATAACTGTAATTGCCAACTTTTAACTCATTTAACTCTAATGTGTAGCTGATAGCTGTTTTATTAAATGAAAAATTGTATTCATTTTCATTTTCATCTTTCATCAAAAGACTCACCTCAGCACTATTGACTAACTCATAGTTAGCATCGTATAAATCCGCCTCAATTAACAAAGGCTCGTTCTCATAGATAAGTTTTTCATGTCGCAATCTAAAAGGTCTTTTATCTTCTTTGATAGATAAGAATTGAACGCTTTTGTTGATTAATTCATCGAATAGCTGATGATTATTAGTTTTTAAAAACTCATACAAACGCCATTTCCACAAGCCTTCAACAGCACAAACAGCTTGTCTGTTTTCTGCTTGCTTACTGAATGTAAAGATGGGGTTTTGAGTAGTTATACCCAATATATTTTGAGTAAAAAGATGATGATGTTCAGAGTTAAAAGTATATTCTGCTAGAGGACTATATAAGGGTGGTAGTTCTTCCAACCACAAATTCCATTTATCATTCAATGAGAATAAAGAAAAGGAATTGTAATCGGAATTAACCTGATTGAGTATACTTTTAGACGGTAAATAACTAAACCACTCTAAAGATAGAGTTTGACTTGAATTTCCTATAAAATAAAAGGTAGGAATATTAGGTTCAGTAATACTTAACTGAAAAGCGATTAGCAAACTGTAAGGACTATAATCACCTTTAAATTCTGATGTGTTTTGTACAACTAACTCATAATTTTCATTTGACTGTATAGATTTACTTATGGCAGCTATATCAGGGTGTGAGATATCACTCAACAAAAGTATTTTCTGCTTACTTTCTAGTACATCTACAAAGATATTTTGAGTGTTGTTTAAGGTGTTTTGTTCTCCCTCTACAGCTTTGACTTCAATTCTGTAATTGTGAATACCAGCGCTTTGAGCACTTAGTTTATAGTCAAAAGAAATAATCTCATCATTATGATTTATTAACTTCTCTTTTTTATCAAGTAAAACATCTCCTTCATAAATACTAACTTCTAGTCTCTCTCCTTTGGAATATTGAGATAAAACTGTAGTTGATACAGGAAAATAATTACCCAAATATGCAATTTCATTGTATGAAACTGACGTCAATTCTAAATCTTTCTTGGCAATGGTATCCCCTAAGCATATGGTATATAAAGGAGCATTAAAAGGATAATTGGCATACAAAGGATTAGACCCCGAGTTATATATTCCATCAGAGGCAATGACATTAGCTACCACATTACGATTAGAATATATGTCAGAAACCTCATTAAGATAATCTGATAAATTTGTTTTTCTGTCTTTAAAATCAAAAATTGGATTCCTTTCAACCTTTTCACCAAAAGCATAAATCTCAACTTGAAAATCTTCCTCAAATTCAGCTTTTAAATCATTCAGCTCATTAACAAAATTTGTGGAGTAATAAAGACTATCTTCATTGGCAATTAGAGAAGATGAATTATCAACCCCAACTAAAATTATTGCTTGTTCTTTATGCGAAACAAACTGATTTATGTAAGGTTTGAGCAATAAAAAAGTAAGAATAAAAAAGGTCGCAAAGCGTAGGGCGAATAAAAATCTTCTCAGCCATAAAGCGGATTTAAAGACTCCTTTACTATACAGAACATAAGATACAGCTATGGAAAGGGCAATACAACCCACAATCCATAGCAATGACCATTCTGTAGTAATGTAATTCATTAAGTGAGCATTCCTCCACAAACATTTAACACTTGTCCTGAAATATATGCTGACATATCAGAAGCTAAAAAGACAGTTGCATTAGCAATATCTTCGGGGGTTCCTCCACGTTTCAATGGAATACTATCTGTCCAGCCTTTCACAATGTTTTCATCTAACTTAGCCGTCATTTCTGTCTCTATAAAACCAGGAGCAATAACGTTACAACGGATATTTCTAGAGCCCAATTCTAGAGCTGTAGATTTTGAAAAACCTATGATACCAGCTTTTGAAGCCGAATAATTAGCTTGACCAGCATTACCTTTTACACCAACAACAGAGCTCATGTTTATTATAGAACCTGAACGTTGTTTAAGCATAGGTCTTAAAACAGCTTTTGTTAAGTTAAAAATAGACTTCATATTAACCTCCATGACCGTATCAAAGTCTTCTTCACTCATGCGCATTAACAGGTTATCTTTGGTAATACCTGCATTGTTTACTAATACATCAATGCTACCAAAAGTTTCCATGACTTGGTCGGCCAAATCTTGAGCAGCTTCAAATTTTGAAGCGTCCGATTTGAAGCCTTTAGCTTTTATTCCAAAAGCTGATAATTCTTCTTCTAGAGCTTTGGCTTTTTCTTCAGATGACAAATACGTAAAAGCAATATTGGCTCCTTGCTTGGCAAAGGTTAATGCTATTCCTTTTCCTATTCCTCTTGAGGCACCAGTGATTATGGCCGTTTTACCTTCTAATAATTTCATTGTTTTTTAAATTTAAATGCTAAAATAATAGTATTCCAATAAAAAAGACGCTTAAAGCGTCTTTTCTACTAATTTTTATCGTTTGAGTTAGGCATTAACACCCATCAATTCGGCCATTTTAGAGCCAATTTTTGCAGGAGAAGCTACGACATGAATACCACATTCGCTAAGGATTCTCATTTTAGCCTCTGCCGTATCGTCTTCACCACCTACTATTGCACCAGCATGTCCCATAGTTCTTCCCTTAGGAGCAGTCTGACCAGCTATAAAACCAACTACTGGTTTTGTGCCATTTGCTTTAATCCAATATGCAGCATCAGCTTCTAACTGTCCACCTATCTCACCAATCATGATAATAGCATCTGTTTCAGGGTCGTTCATCAATAATTCAACAGCCTCTTTTGTAGTCGTACCAATGATGGGGTCACCACCAATACCAATAGCGGTAGAAATTCCCATTCCTGCCTTAACCACTTGATCAGCCGCCTCATAGGTTAGTGTTCCTGATTTAGAAACAACCCCTATTCTACCCGATTCAAAAACAAAGCCTGGCATAATACCGCATTTGGCTTCTCCTGGCGTAATAACACCTGGACAGTTTGGGCCCACCAAACGGCAATCTTTATCAGATAAATATTCTTTTACTATAATCATATCTTTGGTAGGAATACCTTCGGTTATGCATATAATCACTTGAATACCTGCTGCTGCTGCCTCCATAATAGCATCGGCTGCGAAAGCTGGTGGTACAAAAATTAAAGACGTATTAGCACCTACTTTTTCTACTGCTTCAACAACAGTATTAAAAACAGGTCTATCAAGATGAGTTTGACCACCTTTGCCTGGTGTTACACCACCAACAACATTTGTGCCATACTCTATCATTTGACCGGCATGGAAAGTACCTTCACTACCTGTAAAACCTTGAACAATAACTTTAGAATCTTTGTTTACTAATACGCTCATTTTTGATTTATATTTATTTCGCTGCAAATTTATAATGAAATATGGATTAGTAAAACAAAAAAGCAAAAGACTTTCTATCTTTGTCAAATGTTTATCAACAATGATACTATTTGCGCCTTAGCAACTTCGTCTGGTCAAAGTGCTATTTCTGTGATACGACTTTCAGGTCCTCAAGCTATTCCTATTTGTAATGCCTTTTTTATCAATAAAGACTTGACTAAAGTAGATAGTCATACCCTACATTTTGGCACGATTAGAAAAGACCATAAAATTTTAGACGAAGTGGTGGTTAGTGTTTTTAGAAATCCACACTCTTACACTGGTGAAGATGTCATAGAGGTATCTTGTCACGGCTCAGTTTATATCCAAAACCAACTCATACAGTTGTTTATTGGTGCTGGTGCTAGAATGGCTAAGGCAGGTGAATTTACTTTAAGGGCATTTGCCAATGGTAAAATGGACTTATCACAAGCCGAGGCCGTGGCTGATTTAATAGCTTCAGAAAGTGAATCAGCTCACCAAGTGGCTATGCATCAAATGCGTGGTGGTTTTTCTAGCGATTTAAAAGAGTTAAGACAAGAGCTTATCAATTTCGCTGCTTTGATAGAATTGGAGTTGGACTTTGGTGAAGAAGATGTAGAATTTGCCGATAGAGAAAGATTTAACCTACTGTTAGAAAAAATAAAAAAGGTTATTCAAAACCTTATTGATTCGTTTGCTATTGGTAACGTTCTAAAAAATGGTGTGCCAGTAGCCATAATTGGGCAACCCAACGTAGGGAAATCTACCTTACTTAATGCTTTACTAAAAGAAGACAGAGCCATCGTTTCAGAAATTGCAGGAACAACTAGGGACACCATAGAAGATGTCATTATTTTAGGCGGCATACAATTCCGTTTTATAGATACTGCTGGTTTAAGAGAAACTCAAGACAGCATTGAAAAGATTGGTATAGAAAAGGCTGTTGAGAAAGCCCTAAGCGCTCAAATTATTGTATTCATCATTGACGCCTCACAAAACCTTAACGAACAGCTTCGTGAGTTAGAAATACTTAAAGAAAAAGGGCTAAAAGAACCGTTGGTCGTAGTTAATAAAATTGACTTGAATGGCGATTTAAATGAAAAATTACCAAATGCCATTTACATATCTGCTAAACACAATAAGGGCATAGAAGCATTTTCACAACAAATAATCGATTTAGTCAACACTTCATCATCAGACAATAGTACTTTAATAAGCAACAGTAGACACTTAGAGTCATTGACCCTTTCATTAGAAAATATCATCAAAACCAGCAATGGCCTAAAAGATGGAACAAGTGGAGATTTCTTGGCTATGGACGTTCGTCAAGCGCTACAACACATAGGTGAAATTACTGGCGAAATTTCTTCCGATGATTTGTTAGAAAATATTTTCTCCAACTTCTGTATTGGAAAATAAGAGCCACAATAGCTAGCCAAAAGCTATAAAAAATATGTGTGTCAAATTGTTTTTTTTAAGATATTAGCTGAATGATGAAAAACTTCTTTTTCATTTTATCCTTTTCTCGTTCTGGCAGTACAACTCTGGGGCAAAAATTAAACGACCATTCGGATGTAGATGTAATCAACGAAAGTTGGATTTTCAACCTATTAGGTGTTTTAAAATGGAAAAAATTAAGCCCATTGAGGCAAAAGTATATTCTGAATCAACTGAATAAAGGAAAAAAATCCATCACTAACATACAAGCAAACGAAATTAAAGACGATAATATTTCTGTTGAGCATTTTTTCCAAGCTATTTTTCCAACAGTATCTAATTTTATTGGCGAAAAAACACCTACTAATCTTTTTTATTACCCCTATTTAAAGGCACAATTTAAATCGGCAAAATTTTTATTTCTAAAAAGACACCCCTTAGCTATTTGCTCCTCCTACTTCAATCGATGGTATTCTTCCATTTATGACGATAAATTTATTATCGAAACTGTAGATGTTATTAAGGCATACTTTAATAAGTTCGAATCAATTGAAGAAAAAGATGAAATTCTACAATTGAAATATGAAGATTTAGTTAGCGATAGCAAACTATGGCTAACTGCAATTGCTGAACATATTGGCTCTAAATTCGAGGAAAATATGCTTACAGAATCTGAGGTAAAACTTTTTGAAAATTCTGAAGACGAAAAACACCATCAAGACTCCCACAAGTCTCTAAACACAAGTCATATTGACAAATACAAAAGCGTATTTACACCCCTACAATTGCAAGAGCTAAGCTATCTGCTTAGAGAAGAAATCAATGCATTAGGCTATTCTGTAAAAGAAATTACACCCAACCCAAGACTTTTGCGTTTGGAAAAAAGAATTGGCTTAAAACGTTCACCAGCAAGCCTCTTTTATAGAACAAAAGTAAGGCTCATAAAAACCAAATTATCTTACCTTAAATTCATATTAGAACAAGGATTTAGATAATGTTCATTCAAAATAATTTATTTGACTAAATTACTTCGCTTTCTGTTTTAGAATTTATTAGATTTGTAACGATTTAAAACACAAAGAAAATATGAATTTTGATGTCATTGTTATAGGAAGTGGACCAGGAGGATATGTTACTGCCATTCGCGCTTCACAATTAGGTTTAAAAACAGCTATCGTAGAAAAAGAATCTCTAGGTGGTGTGTGTTTAAACTGGGGATGTATTCCTACCAAAGCCTTGTTGAAATCAGCACAAGTATTTGAATACATTCAACACGCTGAGGATTTCGGTATAAATGTAAAAGATGCTGATGCAGATTTTGGCTCTGTTATTAAACGTTCAAGAGGCGTTGCTGATGGCATGAGTAAAGGAATTGACTTCTTGATGAAGAAGAATAAGATAGAAGTGATAATGGGAACAGCTAAAGTAAAAGCTGGTAAAAAAGTAGATGTAGTAGATGCTGATGGCAAAACTACAGAGTATAGTGCTTCAAACATCATTATTGCTACAGGTGCTCGTTCTAGAGAATTACCAAACCTACCACAAGATGGAAAGAAAATTATTGGCTACAGAAAAGCTATGACTTTAAATAAAAAACCATCTAAAATGGTAGTTGTAGGTTCTGGGGCAATTGGCGTAGAATTTGCTTATTTCTATAATTCCATGGGGGTTGATGTAACCTTAGTTGAATACATGGCTAATATTGTTCCTGTCGAAGATGAGGAGGTTTCTAAACAATTAGCTCGTTCGTTCAAAAAATCTGGTATTAAAGTATTGACCAATTCATCAGTTGAAAGCGTGGATACTTCCAAAAAAGGTTGTATAGTTAGTGTCAAAACTAAAAAAGGTGAAGAAACCATAGAGTGTGATGTTGTTCTTTCTGCAGTTGGTATCATAGCCAACATTGAAAATATAGGTTTGGAAGATGTCGGCATTGTTACTGATAAAGGCAAAATACTAGTCAACGACTTTTATCAAACTAATATTCCAGGCTATTATGCAATTGGTGATATATTGCCAACTCAAGCATTAGCTCACGTAGCATCTGCTGAAGGTATTATATGTATAGAAAAAATATCAGGGCTTAATCCTGATCCTCTTGACTACAATAATATTCCAGGTTGTACGTATTGTTCACCAGAAATATCTTCTGTGGGCTACACTGAAAAAGCCGCTAAAGATGCTGGATTCGATGTAAAGGTTGGTAAATTCCCATTCTCCGCATCAGGAAAAGCTTCAGCTGCAGGACACAAAGACGGCTTTGTTAAGGTTGTTTTTGATGCTAAATATGGTGAGTGGCTAGGCTGTCACATGATTGGCTACAATGTGACTGAAATGATTGCCGAAGCCGTTGTAGCACGTAAACTGGAAACTACAGGTCATGAAATTCTAAAAGCAGTACACCCTCACCCAACTATGAGTGAGGCAGTAATGGAAGCTGTTGCTGCTGCTTACGATGAAGTGATACATATGTAAAAAGATTTAATCTTATCATTAAAAAGCCCCGCAAAAATGCAGGGCTTTTTAATGAATTTACACGCTTATTAAGAATTTAATCTGCTATTGAAATTAACTCTACTTCAAAAATTAGTGTTGCATTTGGGCCAATAGAACCACCAGCACCTCTTTCACCGTAAGCCAAATTTGATGGGATAAATAATTTGTACTTAGCACCAGGCTTCATCAATTGTAAAGCCTCAACCCATCCTGGAATAACTCCATTTACTGGGAATGTTGCTGGCTGACCTCTATCAACAGAACTATCAAATACAGTACCATCAATTAACGTTCCATGATAATGAACTGTTACTTGGTCAGTTTCTTTAGGAGAATCACCAGAACCTTCTGCCAATACTTCATACTGCAATCCAGTAGCTGTCGTTGTTACGCCTTCTCTTTTGGCATTTTCAGCTAAAAACTTTTCTCCAACCTCTACATTAGCAGACTTAGCTTCTTTAGCTATTTTACCAAAGTAATCTTGTAAAATAATATTAGATTCTTGTTCAGAAATCTTTAATTCATTTCCTTCAAATACGTCAGTAAACGCTTGAGCAATAGCCTTAGAGTCAATACTTTCTAATCCTTGATTTTTAACGCTTTTGGCTACGTTGACACCCAAACTGTAACTTACTTTTTCCATTTCTGTGTT
>TARA_B100000963_G_scaffold357273_1_pt1 | contig 17069 bp, 18 predicted proteins | sample TARA_B100000963 | Tara Oceans TARA_B100000963 (sample SAMEA2622097) | marine metagenome | biome: marine biome (ENVO:00000447); feature: surface water layer (ENVO:00002042); material: "saline water (ENVO:00002010), including plankton (ENVO:xxxxxxxx)" | depth 5 m | reverse complement strand
GCTGTTGTAGTAGTCCTAATCTCAACGATCATTGCTTTCTTTTTAGAAATGGCGGAGATGTACGAGAATAGAGATATTACTTTAGCAGATCTTCTTTTGATGTTCATCTATATAGAAGTTATTGGTTTAGTAAGATCTTACTGGGAAACACGGGCAGTCAGAATTACTTATCCTCTTGTTATTGCCATAACGGCTTTAGCACGATTTATTATATTACAAGATAAAGAAAGTGACCCTGCTAATTTAATTTATATCTCCCTAGCAATTTTAATTGTTGCATTAGCCACTGTGATAATCCGTTTTAGAAATAGTCGATATTTGAAAATTGATAAATCTAAATCTGGCGAGCTTTAAAACACTCCAAAGTATTTTTTAACAAACACGCAATAGTCATTGGGCCGACCCCACCCGGCACAGGTGTTATTGCTTTTGTTTTATCTTTTAACTCATCAAATTTTACGTCTCCGACGATTTTTTCTCCTACTTTGTTAATACCAACATCTATAACAACTGCGTTATCTTTTACCCAATCTCTTTTAACCAGATTTGGAACCCCGGCTGCGGCTACTAATATATCTGCATTGAGACACTCCTTTTGTAAATTTTTTGTCCTGGAATGAACAATTGTTACGGAGCAATTTTCTTTAAGTAATAGTTGGGCCATTGGTTTACCGTTTAGATTAGATCTTCCAATTATTACTGCGTGCTTACCGGATAAATTTTTTTCAATACTTTTAATCAACAATAAGCATCCCATAGGCGTACATGGCACAATTGATTTATAACCCGAAGAGAGATTGCCTACATTAATTGGGTTAAAGCCATCTACATCTTTTGAAGGATGGATTGCGTTAATAATTTTTTCTTTACTTATCTGTTCAGGGAGAGGAAGTTGAACCAAAATTCCGGAAATATTTTCATCTTTATTGAGTTCATCAATTTTAGTTAGAACTTCTTTTTCACTAATATTTTTCGGATATTTTATTATTTTTGAATTTATTCCAACCTCTAAAGCGCTTTTTTCTTTATTCTTTACGTAAATTTTGCTTGGTGCAAAATCTCCTATTAAAATAACTGTGAGACTTGGTGCTTTCTTTGTTTTTAATTTAATTTTTGAAATTTCTTTTTTAATTTCGTCTCGAATGATTGCGGCTTCTTTTTTTCCATCAATAATCATCTTAAAAACAATCCTGGTGCAAACATTTCAAAAACTAAATTTCTAAAAAACATTAAACCTAAAATTAATATCACTGGAGAAATATCGATCGATCCTAAATTAGGTAAAAACCTCCTAATAAAATTTAAAGGGGGCGAGGTTAGTTTGTAGGAAATATCCAAAACAGAATAAACAAATCGATTACTAGTATTTAAAACATTAAAGGCAACTAACCAGCTAAATATTACATGAATAATTAATACCCAAATATAAAGATTAACTACATTGTCAAATAAGATTAATATAGATTTCATTAATTTTTCTCCACGTAAATCGATGTACTTGGAAAAGCAAACGATGCTTTATTTTTTTCAACGATGTTTTTAATTTCGATTGCTAGAATATCTTTCACTTTCATCCATTCCAAATAATATTTAGTTTTAGTAAAGCATATTAACTTAATATCTATAGAGCTAGCAGCGAACTGATCGATTTTGACTGATAGAATTGTATTGTCAGAGGTTGTGAAAAGATCACTGTTTTTAATATATTCTTCAATTTCTTTTTTTATATCAGTAAGTTGTTTGCTCGAGGTTCTATATTCTAGACCAATAATCCAACTTATTCGTCTATTTGTTATCTGTGAATTATTAATCACAGCTTTTTCTGCAAATTGAAAATTTGGAATCGTTGCTAAAGATTTATCAAATCTTCTTACTACAGTTGATCTAAAACCAATAGACTCAACGGTACCCTCTATAACATCTTCGACAAAAATCCAATCACCAACTTGAAATCTTCTTTCTACTAAAACCAAGATGCCTGAAATCAAATTCTTAAATAAATCTTGTGCGCCTAAAGCTACTGCCACACCAAATAAACCTAAACCGGCTATAATAGGACCAATTTTAATACCCCAAAGTTCTAAAACTGCTGCAACACCTAATATAAAAATTAAAACTTTAATTGCTTTTATAATCCAGTTTACTAGATCTCGAGAAATTAAATCCCCTACTGATTTTATAACAACTGAAAGAGGTCCAATTATTTGGTGAAATGTCCAAAAAATCAAAATTGTTATAAGTGAACGATTTATGGTTTCAAGAAATTCTGCTGCTTGGGATTCAATAGTCAAGTAGCTAGTAGATACAAAAAAACCTAAAACAATCGGAAAGAATTTTGCAGGTCCCTCCATTGAAAATACCAGTGAATTGTCAAAATTGTTTGTTGTTTTTGACACGTAGCTTTCCAATCTCTTTATAACAAATTTTGAGAAAATGCCTCTTAAAAAGAGAAAAAATAGAAATATTAAAAGAGCAATAACAATTTCAGAAATATTGACTCCGGAAATTCCTCTTTTCCAAACATCAAAAAACAAATCTTTAAAATTTTCTAGTACTTGCATTTATATATTATTTATTTTCTTTAATTCATCTCCAGCTTCAAATATCTCTATTTTTTTCCAACCGGATTGCTTAAAAACATTAAAAACTTTTTCACTTATACACATAACTATTGAGTCTGTCATCAGCCGTTTGAGTGAATATTTTTTTGTTATTTCAATGAAGCTTTCTGCACTTCTTTTTGAATAAACAAAAATTATGTCAGGAGGGTGATTTTTTATAAGATTATTAGTATCTTGATTTAATTCTTTAATTTTATCTGATCTGTAATTTACAATTTTTTCAATTTGAAAACCCTCTTTTTTTAATTCTATATCTAATTCTGAAGTTATGTTATCCCCGCATATATACGCCAAGACTTTACTTTTATCTAGTTTTTCAGAATTAATAATAATGTTTTTAAGAGCGTTAACTGTCCCACCAGCTGAGATTGTGTTTATGTAACCTTTTTGCCTAACAATTTTTTCTGTAATAGCGCCGACACAAAAGCAAAGTTTTTTATTATCAAGGCTTTCCAGTTTGAGACTTTTAATTGCATTTGCACTGGTAAATATAAATGCATTGTATTTTTCTGGGTCAATTGGTTTCATTTTTGTGGAAGAGATTTTTAAAGTTGGAACATGAATAATTTTATGGCCTAGAGAAAACAATTTTTCCATTAAATCTTCAGAATCTAAAAGTGGTCTAGTTATCAAAATATTCATTTTTTTTTAAATTTTTTTCCTGCAAGATTTAATAATTTTTCTCCTACACTTTTTCCAATTAAAGCAGCGTCCTTATCTTTTCCAATAAGCTCATATTCAAAGCTTTCGTCCCCGCTATCTGAGAATAGTTGAGCTTTTAATATCAATTTATTATTTTTTATTTCAGCTAACGCTCCAACCGCGGTGTCGCAGTCACCTTCTAGTGTTTGAAGCAATTTTCTCTCAGCTATAGCGCAAAGGTTTGTTTCGCTATCATTTATTCTTTTTATAAAATTTTTTATTTTATCATCTCTCCTGCATTGGACTGCAATAATTCCTTGTCCTGCAGCAGGTAAAATTTGTTCACTTTCCAAAATAAAGCCGATCTTCTTATTAAGTTTTAGTGATTTAACACCAGCAGCGGCAAGTATTATGCCGTCAAGATTATTTTCACTAATTTTACCTATTCTTGTATCGATATTACCGCGTATATTAATTATTGATATTTTATTATTAATTTTTTTTAATTGTAATTCTCTCCTTCTTGAACTTGAACCAATTTTAACTCCATCTTTAAGATCTCTGATGTTTTTAATAGTTTCACTTATTATTGCATCTCGAAAATCGTTTCGCCTAATGTATGCTCCTATAAGGAGTTTATTATTTTCCATAGACTCCATATCTTTTAGCGAGTGTACGGCAATATCTATTTCACTTGATATTAAACTTTCCTCAATTTCTTTACAAAATAAATTTTTTCCTCCAATTTCAGAGATTTTTTTATCTAAATTTAAATCACCTGATGTTTTTATCGCCTTAAATTCTATGTTATCCTCTTTTAGTTCGATATTATTTTTAATAAGTAATTCTTTAACTACAGCTACATAAGCCAAAGAAAGTTTACTACCACGAGCTCCAATTGTAATTTTTGTCATTAATTGATTATATATTTGATAGAACTATTTTATACTAATTTTAATTACAAAAAGAGATGACAAAAATGATTACATTTTTAGGAATTGAAACAAGTTGCGACGAAACTGCTGCAGCGGTTATTAGGGAAAATTCTAGTGGCACAGCAGATATTTTATCTAATATTGTATCAAGTCAAATTGCAGAGCATAAAAAGTTTGGAGGTGTGGTGCCAGAGTTGGCTGCTAGAGCTCACTTAGAGAATATTGACTTCATTATTAATAAAGCCGTTGATGAAAGTAAAATTTCTTTAGAGGAAGTTGATGGTATTGCAGCAACTGCAGGCCCCGGTTTAATTGTATGTTTAACAGTTGGTCTTAACATTGGGAAATCTATCGCAGCATTTTCTGGAAAACCTTTTGTGGGGGTAAATCATTTAGAGGGTCATGCTTTAAGCCCAGGCTTAGAAAAAAAAATAAAATTTCCTTATTTGTTATTATTGATTTCAGGTGGGCATACCCAGTTTTTAATTGTTAAAGATGTTAACCAATACGAGCAATTAGGAACTACGATAGACGATGCTTTAGGTGAAGCTTTTGATAAAACAGCCAAAATGTTAGATTTAGGTTATCCAGGGGGAATAAATGTTGAAAAATTTTCTAAGTTAGGAGATAAAAACTTTTTTCAATTACCAGAACCGATAATCAATAAAGCCGGGTGTAATTTATCTTTTGCCGGATTGAAAACTGCTGTTTTAAGAGAAGCAAAAAAAATTAAGGATGATAAAAAAATGAAATACAATCTCGCAGCATCCTTTCAAAATACAATTAATAAAATTTTGTACAAAAAAACAAGAATAGCAATAGATATATTTAAAAACAAAACACAAATTTCTGATATAAATTTTGTTGTGGCTGGCGGTGTAGCTGCTAATAAATCAATAAGAGAAAATTTGACCTCATTAGCTAAGGAAATGAAATTTCAAATTAATTTTCCAGATAGAAAATATTGTGGTGATAACGCAGCTATGATTGCATGGGCTGGGATAAATCGATATAAGAAAAATTTAATTGATAATATTAATATTTCAGCAAAATCTAGATGGCCTTTAGATGGATCTGCTCCATATATGAAGGGTCCCGGGTTAAAAATTGAATGAAAAAAATATTTAAACTTTTACTTGAGTCTACTTTGATATTCTTAATTTCTTTTTTAATTATAGATTTAGTTATAAGTAATACATTTCTGAATTTAAAAGATAAAGACTGTAACTCTTTTGAAAAGTACTATTTAGAGTTAAAAAAGAATTGTGAAGGAAAAAAAAAACTAAAACCTAATTTGCCAGCAATAAGTATATTCACAGACAATGAAGGTATGCGTATTAGAGAAAACCACAAACGCACTAATAAAGAAAAAATTTTTATATTTGGATCATCTTTTATTTTTGGAGAAGGAGTAAGTTATGAAAAAAGTGTTATTGGTATTTTGGAAAATAGACATAATAAATTTGAATTTTATAATTTTGCTTTACCCTATGGAAGTCCGACTTATCATTTATCTAAGTTAAGAGAAAAAATTAATAAACAAGAAATTCCAAAAAAAATTGTATTAGTTTTATCAATGTCAGATTTACTTAATGAAATAAGTGTTTGGGGAGATTATTCAGAAAACGGCAAACCTTTTTTATTAAATGATGGAATTTTTAAGAAAAGTAAAAAAAAGGAACAATTTCATAAAAGAAACTTTAGACTATCCAGATCAATCGCTCTAAATATTAGAGATAAAATTAGAATGATCAGAGATGAAGAAAATAGTGTTAAAAAAGTAAATAAAGTTCGTACAACTATCCAAGCTGGTTTTACATATTTGTCACTTGATCAACTTAAAAATCATTATACTGAAGAGAGTTTTAATTTTGGTGAGCTAAAAATTAAAAAACGTGTAAATGAAATGCAAGAAATATCGAAAAGAAATAATATTCAGTTCTTTTTAGCTATATTTCCATTTGCCGATACTTTGGAATATGGTCAACAAGAATATAATTGGGAAAATTATGCAAAAAGCTTATGTTCGAGCAGTAATTGTAAATTGGTAAATTCTTTTGATGATTACAACAGTTTTAAAGAAAATTATAAAGATTGGTACAAAAAACTTTTTTTTGAGGGTGACGAACATTTTACAGAACTTGGTCATTCGATTCTAGCTGATAAATTTACAAAACAAATTTTTTAATTATTAGATACTTATGCTATTTCACAATCCTTCATTTTTATTTATTTTTTTACCAATTGTCTTTTTTGCATATTTTGTTTTTACAAAAAAAATTAGGTTTTGGCTATTAATTGTCTCTGGTTTCATTTTTTATGCAGCTTGGAATATAAAGCTATCTCCTCTTATTTTGTTCTCGATCATTATAAATTTTTTTGTATGTAGATTTTTAATAAAAAATCATAATAAAGTCGTAAAAAAAAGGATTTTAGTAGCCTCTATAATTTTTAATATTACTTATTTAGGAATATTTAAATATGCGGACTTTTTTATCTTAAATATCAATACTCTGATTAATACTAACTTTGAATTATGGAAATTACCTTTTCCTTTAGCTCTTAGCTTTGTAACCTTTCAAACGATTGCTTTTATTTGTGACTGTTATGAAGATGATATAAAAGATTTCAGTTTTAAAAAGTACGCTCTTTTTATTATATTTTTTCCTCAACTAATTGCAGGTCCGATTGTAAAGTTTAATATGATGATTAACCAATTTGAGTCTGGTAAAAATGAAATTATTAATTTCAAAAATATAATAATAGGTTTAATTGTTTTATCTATTGGAATTATTAAAAAAGTTTTCATAGCTGATAATTTATCAATCTTTTCCGATCAGCTATTTGCACTTAATGATAACTTGAATTTTTTTGAAACTTGGATAGGAACTTTTTGTTTTACTTTCCAAATTTATTTTGATTTCAGTGGTTATATAGATATGGCAACCGGAATTGCACTTTTGTTTAATATTAGATTACCTTTAAATTTTAATAGCCCTTATAAAGCGACTGGAATAATTGATTTTTGGCAAAGATGGCATATTACACTAACTAGTTTTTTAACAAATTATATTTATACGCCTATTTTAAGATCTTTTAAAAATCTAAATTTTTTTAAGTCTATGATTGCAACATTAATTGTTTTTTTGATAGCTGGTTTATGGCATGGTCCATCTTGGCTTTTTGTAATTTTTGGGGCTATTCATGGAATTGGATTAATTATTAATCACATTTATAGGAGATTTTTCAAATTTGAGATAAATACTGTAATTTCAAGAGTTTTAACCTTTCTTTATATAAATTTCTCATTTGTTTTTTTTAGATCTGAAAGTTTAGATGACGCTTTTATAATATTAGAAAGAATGATGGGTATAGGTTTATTCAAAAACATTGAATATTTTAAATTGGACATGACACACAATACTTTAGTCGCTTTTTCTGCTTCTTTATTAATATGTTTTTTTTTAAAAAATACCAATTGGCTTATTGAAAAATTAAAGCTAAGTAAGGTACTAGACTAAATTAAATATGAATAGGCTAACAAAATTTTTATATGAAAATAAAAAATTACTAAGGTTTATAATTATTTTTTTATTAGCCGCACTAGTTGCGTTACTGGCTTTAAATACAAATAAAGATTTATTGCCATTTATTTATATGATTTTCTAAAGAAACTTAAAAATAATTAATCTATGTCTATTAGGAAATTCTGGCTTAAAACTTCACAAATGATTATTTGGGATAAAAAACCAAAAATAGCTTTCAGGAAAAAAAACGGAAATTACATTGACTGGTTTCCGGATGGAAAACTAAACATATTTAACAATTGTATTACTAATAATCTAAAATCTAAAACAAGAAATAAAGTGGCTATTTATAATGTTAATAAAAATAAAGAGATAACAAGCTTCTCGTATCAAAGTCTGAATAATATTATTAATAATTTTTCAAAAAAATTGATTACGATCTTGAATAATAATATTAAAAATTCGAAAGTAATTATACATGGATCCGCATCTTTGGAGACTGCAGTTTCGATGTTGGCATGCGCTAAGCTTGGTATACATTTTTCTGTCATTTTTGAAGATCTAGCTCCCGAGGCAATTTTAAAAAGAATTGATTTAATAAGACCTGATTTATTAATAACCAGGTTTGAAGATAAAAAATTTAAAAAACAAATTTTAGAAAAAATAAAAATTAGGAAAAGTTTAAAAATTTTTTATATTAGTAACAAAAATATTATAAGTCTTGATAGAAAATCAGAATTCTTGAAAAATAAAGCTTTCAACTCTAACAGAGATTTTTTTACCCTTTTTACTTCAGGATCAACAGGCACCCCGAAAGGAATAGTGCACGCCTCTGGGGGTTACTTAGTTGCTACAAAGTTAACGAGCAAAGAGTTGTTTGGTATGTCTGAAAAATCAGTTGTAATGACTGCATCTAATGCTGGTTGGCTAAATGGACACACTTATGCTTTATTTGGACCTTTATCTTTTGGAGCAACAACAATTTTACTTGAGGATCCAATGTTATTATTAGACGAAAATCTATTAAGAAAAATACTTAATTTAAAAGTTTCAATTTTGTATCTTCCTGTAACGTTAATTAGATTAATGAAATCTCTCTTTAATGGTAAAAAATTTAAAACAAAAAACTTGATTACTTTAGGTTCAATGGGAGAACATATAGCTCCATCGGTGGCAGAATGGTTTGCTGAGTCTTTTACGCAAAAAAATAAAGCTATAATAAATGCATATTATCAAACTGAAAATGGAGCTATAATTTCTTCTCCGACTTTTAAGGATAGAACTTCAAAAATTCCTCATGGCTCGGTGGGCAAACCTGTCACAAAATATTTAAAAGTAAATAAACTTTCAAAAAATAAAAAAAATGAAATCAAATTAATTTCTCCGTGGCCTGGTAACATGAAGAGAATACTCAATAAAAAAGAAGAATGGAAAAAATATTGGGATAGAAATGGTAATTTTAGAATGTTCGATTTAGCTACTAGAAAAAATAAAAATATTTTTATTCATGGAAGAAATGATGATGTAGTAAACGTTAGAGGTCACAGAATAGGCTGCGAAGAAATAGAATCTATAGTTTTGAAAATTAACAAGGTGTTTGAAAGTTGCGTTGTCTCTTTACCTGATGAATATGAAGGGGAAAAACTTTATTTATTTGTAGCCTCAAAAGACAGAAAATTAGATAAGAGCATTAATACTACAATAATGAATAATTTTGGTTCTTTTGCGGTACCTTCAAGAATATTTTATGTTGATGAATTACCAAAAACAAGAAGTGGAAAAATATTAAGAAGATTATTAAGATCTATTCTGATAGAACCTAAATCAATAAATGAATCAGATCTAAACGTAATGGCAGACAAAAAAATCATTTTAAAAATAATTGATCAAATTTAAAGTTATGGCAAAGACCGATTTAAATAATATTATAAAAATAATTTCGGAAACAATTCAAGAACCACAGTCAAAAGTAAATATAGATTCTAAATCTTGTGATTTTCCAAAGTGGGATAGTTTGAGTCAAGTGACAATGATGATAAAAATAGAAAAATTTACCAAACAAAAAATAAACACTAGTCAAATATCAGAACTCAATTCTGTTAAAAAGATTATTGAGTATTTGGAAAAAAATTAAGTAACTTTATTAATCGATTTTTTATAACGATAAGATATCTCAATTTTCTGAAATTTAATTTTTAAGGGAACAAATCCTTCAAGTAATTCTTTTTTAAAACTATTTTTCAAATCACTTACTATTTTTTCTTTATTTTTGTTAGTGCTTTTTGTTTCACAAATAATCTCAACATGCTGACCAGTAATGGGATTATTTTTTCCGTAGGCTTTACAGTATTTTATATTTTTGTTTTTTAGTGCAACCCTCTCTATTTCACTTGGAAGAATTTTTAATCCTCCCACAGATATTGTTTCGGACTTTCTTCCAACTATCTTTAAGTATCCATCTGACCTTGTTTCTACTATGTCATTAGTATTATACCAACCATCTTTATCAAAAGGGCTTTTACTGTTTAAATATCCGATCATTTTATTTTTAGTCTTTAGATACAAAACCTTATTAATGATTTTTTTTTCGACCCCTTCTCCGCCTATTTTTATCCAAAGACTTTTATTGTTTTCTGATTTTATTCTTAAAATACCTATTTCTGACATCCCGTAAGTTTGTCTAAAACTTACCCATGGCAATAATGAAGAAATTTTTTCTAACGTTCCGCTATCCATTAATTCAGCACCATAAGTAATTATCTTTAAGGATTTCAATTTTTTAACGTCTAATTTATCATCAAATAGCAACATCCTTAAAAAAGTTGGAGTTGTTGGCAATAATTCTATTTCAAACTTTTGAACATCTTTTACTACTTCCGATACATCTCTTTTGTAGGGTATAATTATTTGGCCAGAGTTAAATAATGTAAAAAATAACGTATTAATTCCGCCTATATGATCGAATAATAGAAAATTCATTGTGACTAATGATTTCTTTTTACCATCATATCTTTTAAACAATTCATTTATTGAATGTAGTATTGCTTTAGGTCTTCCGGTAGTTCCTGATGAGAAAAGAATTAAACCAGATTGTTTTTTTTTTTTGAAGTCACTTAAAATTTTTTTTTTTTTAGATTTAAGTTTTTTTATTTTTTTTTTATCTATTACAAAATCAACACATGCCTCGTTAAAATAATAATTATGTAATGTCTTCGTATCATTTGTTAAAGGAACTATTATTGCCTTTTTGTCAATTAACTTTAGAAAAGTCTTTATCGTAAACCCATCATAATCTCCTATTAAAGCTACAACGCTCCCATCTCGGATTTTATCTAAATTGATATCTGCCGACTTAAATATATCTTTAAATTTAACGCTGAAATTTCTGTGTCTGATTAAGGTTTTGTCGCTTCGGAACTCTTCGCCTAAAAGTTTTTCGAAAATTGAGGACATTATATTATTCTATAGTGGCTTCGTATACCTCTGTATAACAAATCACAATTCCAAACCTTTCTTTAAAATCTACTTTTCCATCATCTTTAAGTTTTCTTAACAAATCAATTTTTGTAAGCATTGTTTCGGGTAAAGGCCAATTTTTCTTTTTGACCATTCTAATTTTCTTAAAATATTTTTTAGAATTAGATTTAATAGTTTGAACATCTGATAAAGAAATAACTGGAAAATAAAACTTGCAATTCTTCTCTGCATAAGTTCCGACATTTTTAAAAACTTCATTTATTAACTTATCTCCTCCAAGACCTGTTTCACATTCTACTGAACTAAACCAAGGAGAGATTTTTGCTACTTCGTCAGAAATCGATGAAACATCACAGACTATTGTCTCAAATTTTTTACCTTTCCAAGCTGAGAATAGGTTACTTTTTATAGCACTTATTTCACATCCAATTTTGCCAGCATTTAATTTTATATTTTTTACAGCATCATCGCTTACATCAGAAGCATAAAGAGGTTCTTTTATCAAACCACTTTTAAATAAAGAAAGTCCTATCACTCCACAGCCACAACCAAGATCTAATGTAGTTCTTTTTTCTTTATTATTTTCTAGTATTCCCTCAATGATTGTCTCCGTAGTACCTGTTGGTGTAAAAACTTTGTCTGATTTTTCTAAATCTATTTTAAAACCGTTTTCTAATTTGAATTCAATCAATTAAAATCCTCCTATTATAAAGTTTTCTCCTGTAATTTTGTCGGACTTAGAATCCAATATAAGCTTTACGCAATTAAGAATATCTTCTTCTTTGCATTGTTCGGTAATAATTTGTTGTTGCATAACTTTATCGATATAGCTTTTTGGAACTTTTTCGGTTAATTTAGTTTTTACTGGCCCAGGGGAAATACAATTTACTGTGACATTAAAAGATGCAAGCTCTCGTGCAATTGATCTTGTAAATCCCTCCACACCAGCTTTTGAAGCAACATATACGGACTCACCTTGAAGGCCAATTTCAACAGCTAGAGAAGAAAAATTTATTATTCTTCCAACTTTTGACCTGACGAATGCTGGGATAATTTCTCTTGTACAAAAGATTGTTCCAATCAAATTTGTATTTATAATATTTCTAACTGTTTCTTCAGGCGTTGAGAGCAAAAGATTCATTGATGCTACACCAGCTACATTTAATAACGCATATATATCTTTATCCTTTTTAAATTTTAAAAAAAAATTGCTTACTGAGCTAAAATCTCTTACATCGCATTTTTCAAATTTAAAACTGTACTTTTCAGATGGTTCGTTCCTAGCCAGTCCAATAACTTCGTAATTATATTTTGTTAAACTTTCCGCTAAATAAAATCCTATACCGGATGAACAACCAGTAACTATTATTTTTTTCATTTTTTTGAACTTAACTCAAGAATATGCTCTGCCAAAGAATTTATGGTTCTTAATACACTCCTGGTTTCAGACATAGCAGAATTATCCGACCAATTGAATTTACTATTAAAGTTTTCTTCAACGTAGTCCTCCATTTTTAATAATAATTCCACTAGTTCTACAGATTTTAAAGCTCTTGTCGGACCTACTAATGGAGTATCTGAAGTAAATTTTTTCTTGGGGTCTTTACAAATTACTGCTAACTCTTTCATTATATAATTTTCAATATTTTTTATCTCTGACATGAAAAATAACTATCATAATTTATAGATAAATAAAGGGGTATTTTATAAGTACTACTCATTCTACAAAAGCAATAAAAATTGTTATTATACTTTTTATGAAATTAGAATTGAAAAAATTTAAACCACCATACTTTATTCATAGTGATATTGTTAGTGCTCATAACATTTTAGTTGCTTGCGGGAAAACTGATAAGAAAAAAAATATCTGTGAAAATCATTTTAATTTTTTAAAAGATGAATTAGGTGAAAAAAATTTAATTTTTCCATCTTTTAATTATCAGTTTGGAAAAAACCTTAAATTTGATTTAGTAAAAGATATTTCTGAGGTTGGTTCTTTGTCCGAATGGGTAAGAACAAATTCTGGCTTTTATAGATCTCATTCACCTTTTTTTTCTATTTTAACTAAAGAGCAATTTATTGAATTTGAAAATAATCAGTTTCTGTTCGGTAAGAAATCTTTTTTTGAAAAAATTTTTAATATGAATGGTACGTTTTTATTCTATGGAGTAAATTTTTCTATCTTTACTGCTTTGCATTACTTAGAGACGGCTTTAGGTCCTGTACCTTATAGGTACGAAAAAGTTTTTAAAGGAAAAATAATTGAAAATAGCAATTCAAAAAATTGTGAAGTGGTTTTACATGTGAGACCTAAAAATTCTAATTTAGATTATGATTGGGTTAAGATGCAAAATGATTTAATTGAAGAGAATGTTTTAAAAGTGTCAAAAAAATTTAAAAATCTTTTTTTTTGTGGATCTAAAGATATATACGATTTTTTTAGAAAAAAATTATCTGATGATATTTTTTATATGCTTAATGAAGCTAGCAGAAAAAAATTTTTTGAAATAACCAATGGTGGAATCAAGAAAGTTTCTTTTGAAAATTTTGAAAGTAATTAAATGAATTACTGGTTATTAAAATCTGAACCAAATGTTTGGTCTATAGATCAGCAGAAAAAAGCTGGCTCAAAGGGAGTTGCTTGGGATGGTGTGAGGAATTATCAAGCAGCTAACAACCTAAAGAAAATGAAAGTTGGAGATTTGTCTTTTTTCTATCATTCCAATATCGGCAAAGAGATAGTCGGAGTAGTTAAGGTGATAAAAAGTGCTTTTATAGATGAAACAGATGAGGAAAAGAGGTTTGTAGCCGTTCAAGTTAGGTTTGTGGAAAAACTAGAAGTACCAGTTTCTTTAGAAAAAATTAAAAAAAACACTAAAATTTCTCATTTACCCTTGATTAAACAAAGCAGACTTTCTGTTATGCCCATAGATTATAAAAGCTGGAAAATTATTTATAACATGGGTAAAGTATAAAAAAAATTAAGAGGTATTTGTGGCCAAAAAGAAAAAAAGAAAAAAGAAGAAGTCTAGAAAGATTAAAAATTCTAGAAAGATAAAAAGATACAAAAAAACTAAAAGAAAATCGAAGAAAAGTAGAAAAAAATCTAAAAAAATAAAAAAATTTAAAAAAACTAGAAGAAAATCTCGAAAAAAAGGTAAAAGAGCAAGAAAAATTAATTTTAAAGCTCCGACTCAATCTAAAGATGGCGATGGAAATTCAATAATTAAAGTTTCTGATAGCTGGTCTAACCATGCTTATGTCAATGAGTCTAAATACAAAAAAAAATACAAACTTTCCATTAAGGAGAATGATAAGTTTTGGGCAAAAGAAGGTAAAAGAATTACTTGGATAAAAAAATACACTAAAATTAAAGACGTCAAATACAGCAAAGAGGAAGTTAAAATAAAATGGTTTTATGATGGAACGTTAAATGCTTCTGCTAATTGCATTGATAGACATCTTAAAAAGAATCCGAGCAAAACTGCAATCATTTGGGTTGGCGATGATCCAGCCGACACTAAAAAAATATCTTATAAAGAATTACATCAAAATGTTTGTAAGGCAGCTAACGGTTTAAAAAGCTTAGGTATCAAAAAAGGCGATCGAGTAACTATTTATCTTACAATGATACCTGAACTAGCGTATGTAATGTTGGCTTGTGCAAGGATTGGAGCAGTTCACTCAATTATTTTTGGTGGGTTTTCACCGGACTCCATCGCCACAAGAATCACTGATTGCGAGTCTGAATATCTTATAACTGCAGATGAGGGTGTAAGAGGGGGGAAAATAATTCCACTTAAAAAAATTGCCGACGAGGCTTTAGATCAGTGTCCTGGAGTAAAAAAATGCGTAGTAGTTGAAAGAACGGGTAACCAAGTAGATTGGAACAACGAAAGAGATGTTTCATACAAAGATTTAATTTCATCAGTGCCTGCTAAATGTGAGCCTGAAGAAATGAGTGCAGAAGATCCACTATTTATTCTTTATACATCTGGATCAACTGGAAAACCAAAAGGCGTTCTTCATACCACCGGAGGTTATATGGTTTACGCCTCTATGACACATCAATATATCTTTGATTATAAAGCTAATGATATTTATTGGTGCACAGCTGATATTGGATGGGTTACTGGACACAGTTATATAATTTATGGTCCTTTATCTAACGGTGCTACTACAATTATGTTTGAGGGAGTGCCAAATTATCCTGATAGTTCAAGATGGTGGCAAATAGTAGATAAATTTAAAGTAAACATCTTTTATACCGCTCCAACTGCTATAAGAGCTTTAATGAGAGAAGGTGATAAACCTGTAAAAAAAACAAGCAGAAAAACTCTTAAGTTACTAGGAACGGTTGGTGAGCCTATTAATCCTGAAGCTTGGATGTGGTATTACAAAACTGTTGGGGACTCAAGATGCCCTATAGTTGATACTTGGTGGCAAACAGAAACAGGTGGGATATTGATAGCACCTCAACCTGGAGCAATAGATTTAAAACCAGGTTCGGCTACAAAGCCCTTCTATGGAATTAAACCAGTTTTAGTGGATAAAGACGGTAAAGTTATTAAAGGAGAGGGAAAAGGGAGACTATGTATGGCTTCATCCTGGCCGGGTCAAATGCGAACGGTTTACGGTGATCATCAAAGATTTATTGACACATATTTTTCTCAATTCGATGGCAAATATTTTACTGGGGACGGATGTAGAAGAGATAAGGACGGATATTACTGGATAACCGGAAGAGTTGATGACGTCATAATCGTTTCAGGTCACAACCTTGGAACTGCTGAGATTGAAAGTGCTTTCGTAGCACATCCAAAAGTTGCTGAAGCAGCTGTAGTAGGTTTTCCACATAGTATTAAAGGAAATGGACTGTACTGCTACGTAACTTTGAATGCAGGAGAAAACCCGACAGGTGACCTTGAAAGAGATCTAAAACTTTGGGTAAGAAAACAAATAGGTCCCATTGCTACCCCAGATGTAATTCAATTTGCTCCGGGATTACCTAAAACAAGATCAGGAAAAATTATGAGAAGAATTTTGAGAAAAATAGCCGCTAATGAGCCAGATAATTTAGGTGACACTACGACTTTAGCAGATCCAAGCGTAGTTGCTTCTTTAGTCGAAAATAGACAAAATAAAGGTTAGGCAAAATTTAGATTTCTGGTTATTTTTTTGAATTCATCTTTAATTAAACCCCATTTTAAATGAATAGAGTTTAAAACTATTTTTTTATCAAGTTCTTTAAGCTCATCTGCAATTGGGGACCAATAATATAATGCCTCTCCACTCTCTTTAAATGGATCTTCTTGGTAGTAGTTATTAAAATTAACTTTTTCTAATCTCTTTAAAAAATTTTTTTTACCTTTGTCATAAATATTTTCATTCAATCCATTGCTTTTTTCATTTTCAATAATACTTAAAAAAATTTCCTCGCAATCGTTAACTTTTAAGTTTTTTTCTGCAATCAAATACGAGAAAACGTAAAAAGCACAATCCGCTAAAGCAACCACATATATATTCCACTTGGCGATATTTACTGACTCAAGAAATTTATCATCTTCCATCATAGCTATATATTTAACGCCAATTCTTGTTTTTAGATATCCGTAAAGAGTTGTTTGCGTTACGTGTGCAGATCTTTCCTTTATGAATTTTTCTAAATCTTTTTTTGATTTAATACTTTTAAAGAGTCCGGAAATTTTCCATATAGGAATAACATATTCCCAGATGCTCATTAGAGTGTTTCTAAGAGTAATTCTCAATTTATATAGATTCAATTTCACGTTGTATTTAAAAAACCCTTTATTTACTTACGTTATAGCATTTCAATTTGGTTTTGGGGTCCTTTTTTCTCTTTAAAT
>TARA_B100000963_G_scaffold242435_2_pt1 | contig 17071 bp, 10 predicted proteins | sample TARA_B100000963 | Tara Oceans TARA_B100000963 (sample SAMEA2622097) | marine metagenome | biome: marine biome (ENVO:00000447); feature: surface water layer (ENVO:00002042); material: "saline water (ENVO:00002010), including plankton (ENVO:xxxxxxxx)" | depth 5 m | reverse complement strand
CGTAAGACTCCACATCGCAAAACACCTGCGGGTTGGGCTTCACCACCACCAATTCAATCACATCCTCCACTCCATCAGTTTGACATGCGACCCCGCCAACTTCAACTGTGGCATTTCCCGTATTCACGAGATTGCCATTGGTCATAAACTCCAGTACGGATACATAAGGTGAATTAACGCAAGCTATGTCCAGCGATTGGACAAAGTTCAACGATAGCGGTTCTGGAATATCACCGCAAATGGGAATCGGATTTTCGCAGCTCTGAGCATGAACTGCACTACAGCTAGTAGCTAAAATCGCTCCGACAAGCCCTTTTATTACTCTGCATCTCATTTTTTTCCAACGCATTATCAATTCATTTCATATGTTACCAATACCGCTCCCTTTTCAACGGCTTCTCCCACCCGGGTATGTACCTGTTCGATTTTCCCCTCGCGAGGCGCCCGTAAAACGTTTTCCATCTTCATCGCTTCCAAAACCAGCACCGCGTCACCTGCAGCCACCTCATCCCCTGCAGCCACTTTTACCTCGAGCACCTTGCCTGGCATGGGTGCTTCAACGGCCGAGCCCTCAGCCCCTGCATCCGTATTCATGCCCATTGATTCCAACAGCATTTTCTGATCATCAAGCACCTGTAGTTGGTGCTCAACGCCGTTTACACGAATTCGAACATAGCCATCAACATCTGGCCCTTCAAGGGTTTCAATCCGAACATTTTTAATTCCCATGCGTACATCATACACACCTGGACCGATCGGTTTCCAGTCCCATGCCTCACCTGTTTGAGGTGAAACGCGCTCAACCCGTCCACCGGGCCAACGAACTTCCCATTCCATGAGAGCAAGTTAGGAGGAATTTGGGGCGAACTTAGGGGCATGTTTGGGATTTACATTCACATTCCATTCTGCAGAACTGCATGCCATTACTGTGACTTCCATTTCTCCACTAACACACAAACGATGGAGGCTATGGAAGATGCATTAATCAAAGAATTGAACCTGCGAATCGAATCCGATCAGCCAGACTTAACCAACCTGCAGAGCATCTATTTCGGTGGAGGCACCCCGTCCCTCTTCGCGTTGCGTGGGTTGCGCGAATTGTTGAGTCGGCTTCTACCCCATGCTCCAAATTGTCGAGAAGTCACTCTGGAGGCTAATCCTGAAGATGTAATACCTGAACGGCTTCATGCGTGGTTGGAAATGGGGTTCAATCGGCTTTCTATTGGATTGCAATCTTTTGATCAGGCACAGTTAGACTGGATGAATCGGAGGCACTCTGCGGATGACGCGGCACAGGCTGTAAAGCTGGCTTCAGAAGCTGGTTTTAAGCACATTAGTGCCGATCTCATCTACGGCCTTCCCAACAGGAAAATGTCCTTCCAAGAAGAATTAAATCGATTTGTTGAATTGCCGGCAGACCACCTCTCCGCATACATCCTAACCGTAGAAGACCGGACTGTTTTTGGCCGACGAATGGAACTGGGTGCACAGTCCTTTCCCGATGATGAGGATGTGAAAGCAGAATACCAACTACTATGTCAGTCCATGGCATCGGCAGGGTATGAACATTATGAGGTGTCGAATTGGGCTAAGCCTGGTGGCCGAGCGGTTCACAACCAACATTACTGGACAGGACTTCCATACTGGGGCATTGGCCCCGGAGCGCACGGATTTGATGGCGCGAAACGTTTTGCCAATGTGTCCAACAACCCAAAGTACATTAAAGCCTTGTCGGTTGCGGTCGATACCGCTGGATTGCCGCGCAAAACCGAAGCCCTCACTCCTACCGACCGGTACAATGAAACCCTGATGACTGGATTACGAACCGCCCGTGGTGTTTCGCTAGGCGATTTGGAAAAAAAATTTGGCCTAAGACCGGATAAAACTCAATCCACCGTGTGGTCCGGTTTCCTTGATCGAGGAATGCTTTCAGAAATTGACCCTGGAGTTTTTCGTATCCCCGAACCACACTGGGTGATGGCTGATTCCATTGCAGCTGAACTCTTTGAGGCCTAGGCCCCTTTTGTACCGGACCTTCGTTTTAGACAGGCATCAGCAAATACAGCTCCAACTATGATTGCTGCGCCAAGATAAAAGCCGCTGTGCATACGCTCTTCATCACCAAAAATCAGTGCGGCTAATACAATGGCGTATACCGGCTCTAGATTAATAGCTACTGACGTTGTAAACGGTGTAAGCTGTTTCATCACCTCGATGCTCATTAAAAACGCAAACGATGTCGCTAACGTGGCCAAAATCCCTAACCACAACCAGTCCTCGCGAGGCACAATCCAATGTGCCGAATCCCAACCTTTGCCTTGCACCAAAAACAATATTGCCAAAGCACCCGCTGCGCTGAGCAGCTCCACCCTGGTCAAATTCGCAGAATCGTGAAAACGAACTAAGATGGAATTAAACGTGGCAAATACGGCGGCCAACGCCGCAGAAATTAATGCCAAACCCACCCCAAGATAATAATGACTAAGGTCGCTTACAGCTCCAGATGGGGCTGGTCCCCATAGCAATACGATCAGTCCGCAAATTATAACAACACCTAATATAACCTCACGAAAATCTACCCTTCTCTTAATCACTATTGGCTCCACCAAACTGACAAAAACCGGGGTCGTGGCCAATGTAGCTAAGGCCACTGATACATTACTCACTTTGATGCTTGCAAAAAATGCCACCCAGTGTGCTGCGGTCGTGCAACCTACCAGAGCTACTTTCCAAAGGCTTTTCCAAGAAAACCTCTGAATGCGTCCACGCGCAGCAAGCCACAACCAAACCAAACCACCTCCCAAAAAAACCCGCCAGAAGACCAATCGCTCTGCATCGAGTGAGATTAATTTCCCTAGAATTCCAGTAAAACCGAAAATCAAGACAATAAAATGAAGCATCAAGGTGCTTTGACGGCTATTCATTCCGGCAAATCTACCCGTAACTTGCGTGTACTTTGATTCGGCTTCATATGAAAACTCTCTCCTTTGTACTCTTGATGTTATTCACCCTTACTGTTTCGGGACAAATCCAACTGGACAACCAATTCGAAGATTGGGGAGATATTCCGCACAGCACTGACACCGATGGCGGCCCCTTCGTTGCTTCTGCGCTATCTAGTAACGAAGAGTGGCTGTATTTACATGTTGAAATGGGGGAAGAGGTTGCGCTTGATGAGGACATCTTGCCCAATGATTTTCGGATTCTAATGGACCTTGACGACGATACCAACACTGGAGTTGATTACGCTGGTCAAGGGCTCGGCGTTGATCTCCTCATCAATCTTGCTACTCGACAAGCCATTCGCTACACGAACGGATCTGGAATCGAATCGTTCAACGAGGTTGGTATGCGGGCCGCACCTACGTATAGCGGCAAAGAGTTTGAAATCGCCTTCAACCGCGACTTAGCACAAGTCGTTGGGCCAACCGTACGTGTTATGTGGTACGATAACGCCTCGCAAACTGGATTTCCCTTGGCCGGGATGTCACATTCTTTGAGTGAGGCACCTGTTCCTTTCCTCCCATTAAGCTTTGCAAGGCCTGAGGGTACCCTCGACAGGGTTGCGTTTTGGAACATGAACGGACGCATGGATCAACCAAGTGCCCAACAGGCCATGAAACGGATTTTACAAGCTGTTGGCCCTGACATCCTTGCTTTATCTGAAGTTGCTGACGTCAGCCCCGCGTTTGTGCAAAGCCTCCTTAACAACTGGTTGCCAATAGAAGGCGGTGGCTCCTGGAACATAGTGGAAGACGATTGGGATTTAATGATTGCCGCAAAGGGAGAGATTGTCTCCTCTTTTTCCTCCGTCACCCGACAGTTTCCCGCCCTAGTTCAAGGACACCCTGATTGGGGGGCGCCTTTATTAGTGACGAGCAGTCACCTCAAGTGCTGTGGAGGAGCTTCCAACGAAGCACAAAGACAAGCAGAGGCAGACGAGTACATGGGGTTCTTGCGCGACGCCATCGCCGGTGAAGGAGAAGTAAGCATTCCGTGGAACACGCCTGTCGTGTACGGCGGTGATCTGAATATGGTAGGTCTTGAAGCACCCATTTATACCTTGTTGACCGGCGATATCAGCAACGAGACCGCACACGGCCCGGATTTTAGTCCTGATTGGGATGGAACCGAGCTCACCGAACATCCTTTGATGCAAACCGACCATCCATTCGATTTTACGTGGATGAGCGATAACATCAATTCCGAGTGGATGCCAGGCAAGCTTGATTACCTCATAACCTCTGACGCCTCAATTGATCTAAAAGCTGGTTTCGTAGTGCGAACTGCCGATATGAGCCCATCACGACTTATGGAGATGGGTTTGCAAGCAGACGACGCCCTGGATGCTTCGGATCACTTTATTGTAGTAGGCGACTTAGGGCTTGGAAATATGTTGGGTTCGGCCCCCGACTCCGACGAAGATGGAGTAGATGATTTCGCAGACAACTGCACATACGCTGAAAACCCTGACCAAGGTGATTTCAATAGCGACGGCGTAGGAGATGCGTGCAGCGATTCCGACGGGGACGGACTAAGCGATGCGCTCGAAATCAATGTCTACGGAACCGACCCCTTAGCCTCGGATTCCGACCAAGACGGCTTTGATGATGGGCTTGAGCTATGCATATGCAGCTCGCTCGATCTCTGCCCAGGAGACTTGACCAACGATGCTGTAGTGTCAGTCGCAGACTTATTGTTGCTCCTAGGATTGTTCGGTGCGACCTGCTAACTAGTTGGCTGCGCGAATTATTCGCACTGACTTGACACCTGTTGAAGTGGTGATGCGTGCAACGTAAACCCCTGATGACCAGCCGGAAACATCAAGTGTTGCCCGATTTTGGTTGGGTGTGTATGATCCCACAACACGCCCGTCCAACCTGTATAAATCGATTCGCCCTATGGCTTGATCTGATTCAAAGGTCACGGACTCGGTTGTTGGGTTTGGCCAGATTTTCGCATTTATGCTCAGATCGTCCACTAAAACCAACATGACGTCCACTTCAAAAGCAATTTGGTCCGAACAATATCCGTCCGCGCCGAATGCCGTGAGGATCACTTCATAAACACCTTCTGAGGTATAGGCATATGCGGGATTTTCCTCGTCACTTGTACCTCCATCACCAAACGTCCAGTAGTAGTTAGCAGCTCCTGTGCTGAGATTTTCAATTTCAAGGTCCCCATCAAGTATGTTCCATGGAGACACAATTTCGAAGGCCGCATTTACTGGTTCGGTCAGATCAGATTGGTATCTGGGCGAAATGCGGTAGCCTTCAAAGTGAGGCGCCTCAAAGTCCCTTTGATCACCTAGGCCAGTTACCCCAAAGACCCCAACCGGCGGTTCCATCATAAACAAGTCCGTGTTGGCATCGATACGCATGGTGTAGATGTCACTGCCCGTTGTGATGTCCACCTCAAAGCTCGGCGCACTGTTCGTCCACTGCGCGGGGTCTACTAACTCGACACACTTTAATCGAATCACATGAGATTCTGTTTCTTCATTGAGCTCTTGGACAAGTTCTGATTGTTCGGTAAGGAAGCCAGAGCCTTCGTAAATAACCGTATCTACAACAATTTGCGTCAAACCCGCGAATTGAGCGATGGATCCACGAACGCGCAAACTATCTCCTGGAACCACTTCCTCGTAACCAAAATCAGATAGTGGGCTGAATACGTTGATGCCATGAGTCGAGTCAATCAAGGTGAACTGCAAACCTGAAGGATAATCGTTCCAACCGTGAGCGATTCCGCGCAATTCACACGATACACCCAAACTATCAGTGACGCCTGAAACCATATCCACGGATCGCACTGTCGCAATATCATAGACCGGGTACATTAAATCAGAAGGTTGAATGTGAATTGTAACCGTATCAATAAGTAAAGTCAGGTCACCAGAAATCACCTGAATAGCCAGCTCTACTGTCTCCTCTCCTTCAGGTTCCTCATCGTCAATGGCGGCAAACGTGAAATATTGGTCATTGAGTAGTCCGATAGGGAAAGAAAATTCCGGAAGCGGGAACACGCCTGGAAAGTCTACCCCTGGGGTTGCTGTTCCACCGACGACATCAATAACGACTGTCGCGTCTTCCAAGGGATAAGCCACTTGCATGACGACCTCTGTACCACCACCTTCAAAAACGTACAAGTCAGTTGCAGCAAAACCCAAAGCCATATTTGGGGTTCCTGTACACGTCGCGGAATGATAACCGATAAAATCAAATGTATCCTGAGGGTAGACATCCCATTGGTATTGACCTACTTCCCAGTCGGAGCTCCCTTGGGAAACGTTAGATTTTCGTACCAAGGTGTATTCCGCCATTTCCCCTGCGCCGCCGTCCACGGTGAATGGCGAACCTGGATCAGGTCCAAACTCGCCCATTTGATCAATAATGACACCTTCGTGGTATAAAACGATGACGTCATTGCCGTTAAACCACGTCACCTGGCTTTCAATGTCCGCCGCTTGGTATAATTCTGGTGTGGCCAAAGCATTCATGATAACGAATACGTCATTGGGCTCAATTACACCTTCCAACAGCTGTGTATTGGTCGGTTGTGTCGCGCCGTTGTTCCAAGTCTCCATATGGTACCCCTCTAGATTAATCGCGACCGGTGACGGGTTGTAGATTTCCAGCGCTTTATTGTTGCTATTGCCTTCTACGTATTCAGAAATGAAGACTTCTTCACAAAAACTCGCACTCTCGCAGTCCAGAATCTCCACTTCCAAAAACGAATTGCTCAAACTGTCACATTCTACGCCGAGAATGTCTATTAACTCACCCCCTGCTTCTAGCGTGGTTCCATCAAAACCACCTAAGCCGCTGCTTCCCCATACTTGATACGTTCCCACACCTAATGTTGTAAAATCATACTGCGGGAACCCAACGGTATCCAAAATGACTTGGGATTCATCCGTGATGATAAATATGTACTCTGCGTCGACTGCTTCGGAGGTATATCCAAAAGTTACTAGCGCATTTTCCATTCCCAAACACCCCAAAGCTGTGGGTGTTCCGGATGCGTCCGTCACGTTTCCTCCATCGCAAGCCGGTGGGTCGCAGGTCTCCCCGATTATTTCGATGGAATTAAATGCAAAAGCAAAGCACCCCTCACCGTCAACCGCATCGACTGGTTGTCCAGGTTCAATGCTCGCTGCAACCAAAGGCGCGTTATGTGAAACACCGAACACCTCCAGTAGGCCATCTCCCATTCCAGCAACATTTACGGCTGGTCCATCGAAAGCAGAAATTATCAACCCAGTTTCCGCATCAGTTACTAAAGAAGTAAACGCAGCTTCCGGAACATCGTTCGAATGTGACAGCTGAACTAGCACCAGCTCGCTAGCGTCTGTACACAATTCACTGTTTGAAGGGTTTTGTAAAGCAATTTGCCCTCCGTCACAAACCAACACGTTGCTGTATCCGGGTGTTGGAGACTGAAGAATAAAGTTCTCCGGAGTTAGTGGTTCGCCGCCGTCTGGCACACGAGACAAGCTCTGGTAATCCGCTAAGCCTTCTGCGCTTTCGTTAAGTTGGACTCCATTTGGTGTCAACACGTCTATTAAACTCAACATCGGTGGTTGATTGTTACCATAAACCACCGCGTCCAAAATGTCTTCATTGGTGACTGGTGTTCCATTGGGGAAATTTGTTCCGTCCATGTCGTAAAGGGCGATTCCCTCCTGACCTACTTGAAGCCAATTTGTTGATTCAATCACCACGTTAGCATCCGGTAATTCTGGTCCACCTATCAACAAAAAACCATTTGCGTCGAGTGAAAGCCCCGTGAGGTCCACGGTTAAATTAGATTGAGCATTGGATCCATTAAAAATGACCAACGCATAACCAGACAAGTCCTCGCCTGGGGTGCCGTACAGCTCCACGAACTCCTTGGTATCCATGCCGGGGCCTGAAGGGTCAAATTCATTAATTACGACCTGAGACCAGCTTATTTGTGCCGCAATGAGTATGAAGAAAATGACGAAAAAACCAGCCTGAAAAGGCGAAGGTGTGGCGGTAAATGACAGGCGCATGTGAATCGTTGCTACCAATTTGAGGAACTCAAAAGTACACACATTCCCTCGACCGATTCAACGCACACAATGTCTTACGGTCAAACACGTCTTGAATTGTACCTTCGTAAAGCTATGGACCAGCGTGGAAGCCTTATCCGGAAGCTCGATGAATTCATACGAGCGTACTACCTAAATCAGCTGGTTAATGGGGCTTTGCGCTCCTTGGCGGTATTGGTGTGTGTAGGCATCGCATTTGCGTTAATTGAATCCGTCGGTCGGTTTGGCATTGCTGGCCGTACAGTGCTATTCTGGACTTTGTTGTCTAGCAGCTCGATTTTGCTGGTAGCTTGGTTTTTGATTCCTTTACTGAGGTATTGGCGAATCGGGAAAGGGCTTTCGCACGAAGACGCTAGCGCCCTAATTGGTCATCACTTCCCCGAAATCAGTGACCGCTTATTAAACGTTCTTCAGCTTCAAAAGCAATTGGGCGCCAGCGCCCACCCCAAGGACACCTCGTTATTGGAGGCATCCATTGAAGAGCGGACATCCGCTCTTCAGCCCGTTGCATTCAAGCGAGCCGTCGATTGGGAAAGAAGCCGGGTGTTGTTGCGTTACGCTATTCCGATTCTTGTCATCGCCTCTGGATTGTGGCTTTGGAGCCCTACGTTGGTTAAAGAACCAGCCAATCGCATCCTCGCACACCGGCAAGATTTTGTTCCCCCTCCCCCTTTTTCCTTTCTTGTAGATGGTGACCTGAAGGGGGTTGCCATGCAGCCATTCACCGTCACGGTCTCAACGAAGGGCGATGTTGCTCCGGAAGTGGTCATGATGGAGGTTGGTGATAACCGCTACCGCATGGAACGCGTCGGAAAAACATTCCAACACACCTTTCCGTTAGTGCGCGAGGATATCTCATTTCGGTTAACTGGTGGTGGCGTATCCTCTTCTGTTTACCGCCTAATTGCTATGCCTGTTCCTGCGTTGGTCGGCTTTGAAGTCACAACCGTTCCTCCTGCCTATACTGGTCTGCAAAGAGAAACGTTGGTTGATATTGGCAACCTTCGTGTTCCAGAAGGCACGACCGTGAAGTGGGCAGTGCGCTGCACAGAAACCGATTCCCTGAGTATCGTGGCGCCGGGAGAGCCTTCTGAGGTGCTAAAGGGAGCGAGAGGGTTGTTTACTAGCTCCATGCGGGCTGAAGAGAGTGGGCCGTATTGGTTTGTGCCAACAAACAAAGCGGTTGGGGCCCTTGACTCCCTGAGGTACTACCTCCAAGTGCTCCCCGATCAGCCCCCGCGCATCAGCGCGTCAGAGAGCATTGACTCCGCCGCGCAGTCGGTTCGATATTTCAGTGGTGAGCTTTATGATGACTATGGTTTCAGCCGCTTAGCCTTCGCCTACCAATGGTTGGAAGTCGGCGACCGCCCCAACGAGCTTCTTGTTGCTGAGACACTTGATTTAAATGTTGTTATTCGTGTTCCGCTTGCCCAGCCAAACGAGCGGGCTGATCGTTTTTTCTTTGAATGGTCTCTCTCGGACTTGGGAATTGTTCAAGGTGATGTGCTCGAATATTGGTTTGAGGTCTGGGACAACGATGAGATCCACGGCCCAAAAATGACGCGTTCCATGCCTCGCACATTCGCTCCGCCATCGAAATTAGACATTCGCGAGGAGCGAAATCGGTCCAACACAGACATTGAAGAACAGATTCGACAAGCGCGTCAAAGCGCTGAAGAACTTCGTGAAGAAATGAAAGAGCTTCGAAGGCAACTTGCTGAAGATTCTGAAATCAACTGGAAAGATGAGCGGGCTATGGATGAGCTCATCAAAAAACAGGAAGCCCTTCGGAACGACCTCGAGCAACTTCAGCAACAAAACAGTGAGAAAGACAAGCGCTCTAACGAATTCAGCCCCGAAGAAAATCGGATCCTTGAAAAACAAGAGCAGCTTCAAGAGTTGATGGAGCAAGTGATGAGTGATGAGCTCAAGGCAATGTACGATGAGATGCAACGGCTAATGGACGAAATGGACTCGGGTATATTGGAGCAAATTCAAGAACAGCTCGAAAACATGCAGGTGGACCAAGAATCTCTGGAGAAAGAATTGGACCGCGCATTAGAGCAATTCAAGCAATTAGAGTATGAGGTGAAAATGGAGGAGGCTATTGAAGACCTGAAGGAGTTAGTTCAGAAACAAGAAACCTTAGCCGAACAGACGCGAAATGAAGAGAGCCCTGTCGACAGTCTCAAAGTTGAACAAGATGAGTTGAACAAAGCTTTTAACGAAATCCAGGAGCGACTTGATCAGTTGGACAAAGACAACCAAAAACTTGAAAACCCGAACGCCACAATGGACCGCGCTGAAGAACGTGAGTCCATTCAACAAAAAATGAGTGAAAGCTCCGATCAACTAGAACAAGAGAAAAACAGAAAAGCCTCCCAAAAACAAAAGCAAGCCGCAGACGAGATGCAACAAATGGCGGACCAAATGGAAAGGATGATGCAACAACAAAGCGAGGAATCCTTAGAAATTGATATGGATGCTTTGCGTGCGTTGCTCGAAAACATTATAGACCTGTCGTTTGATGAAGAAAGTTTGATGAAATCCCTGCGCACAACAAGTGACAGCGACCCGGCTTACGTCCTCCACGGCCAAACGCAGCGTAGACTTAAAGACGATGCTCAAATGGTAGAAGACTCCCTTTTCGAATTGAGCCTCCGTATTCCGCAATTAGCCCCCGCTGTCAACCGAGAAATTGGACTGATCAACCACCACATGGAACAGGCCCTTGGCGGCTTTGGTGATCGCGAAACAGCCCTGATTACGAGTAACCAGCAGTATGTTATGACAAGCTTCAATAACCTTGCTTTGATGTTGGATGACGCACTTCAACAAATGCAACAAGACATGGCGCAAAAGCAACCGGGGAGCGGAAACTGCGAGAACCCCGGTGGTAACGGAAAACCCAAGCCTGCCCCAAGTGCTGGTGACATTAAAAAAATGCAGCAATCCCTGAGTGAGCGTTTGCAGAAAATGAAAGAGCAAATGGGTGAGGGGGCCAACGCCGGCCGAGACGGACGCCAGCAGCGCCAGCTCAGCAAGGAGCTTGCACAAATGGCCGCACAACAAGCTGCACTCCGTAAAATAACAGAGAAAAAAGCCCAGGAGCTGAACGCTGACGGTTCTGGTGAAGGTGCTCAAATGAGCGACATCGCAAAAGAGATGGAGGAAATTGAACGGGACCTCGTCAATAAAGACGTGACAATCGAAACGCTGGAGCGCCAGCAAGACCTCCTGGTCCGCTTACTCGAGGCCGAAAAAGCGGAGATGACTCGTGGTGAAGACGACAAGCGTAAATCCCAGACAGGAAACCAAAACCTAGCCACAGCCCCTGCCCCACTTTTGGAATACCTCGACCAAAAAGCGCGAGAAGCTGAATGGTTACGAACAATTCCCCTTGAATTGCAAGGTTATTACCGAGACCGAGTCAATGATTATTTCAATAATTTGGACAAAACGAAACCCCTTCCTGAGCTTCAGCCAGAACGCTAGTCATTATGATTGAGACCATGCATAAATTGGAATTTGCTTCCCAGCCAGAAAACATCGCTATCATTGAGCGTTTAATCGACGAGATTCGAGAGAGCACCGCCTTTGACGACGAATGCTACGGAGACGTGCTCATCGCTATGACAGAGGCGGTCAACAATGCGATTATACACGGCAATAAACTACAGAATGACAAAACGGTTGTTGTCGAATATGAAAAGAACGCGCGAAACCTCCATTTTAAAATTACTGATCAAGGTGCCGGGTTCGACTTCGAAAACGTCCCCGATCCAACATCTCCAGAAAACATTGAAAAGCCGAATGGAAGAGGTGTTTTCTTGATGCGCAGTTTGGCTGATGAATGTGAGTTCGACGACGATGGTCGTGTTGTTGAGCTAACTTTCAATAACGTTTTTGCGACATCCTAAGCTGCTCGCCTTGGCATTCCGCTTTCACAATGCCGACCATGCCTTTCGCTGTCCCAATCGGCGAAAAATCCGTGCGTGGATTCAACTTTTTGCTGTGGAACACGGCAAATCCATCGGCGACATAGGGGTCGTGTTTTGCTCGGATGACTACTTGCTTGAAGTGAACAAAACACATCTCCGACACCATTACTACACAGATATCATCACATTTGACTACTCAAAAAACAGTGTGCTTTCTGGAGATTTAATGGTCTCAGTTGACCGGGTTAAAGAAAACGCCAAAACCCACAATCAGTTGTTTTTCAATGAGTTAATCCGGGTTATCGTCCACGGGGCCCTCCACCTCGTTGGTTACAGAGATAAGACCCTGGCTGAACAGAAAACCATGCGTGCAAAAGAAGATGAGTGGATTGCGCGTTACCACGATATCCAAAAATAATGCACGACACCTATGACGTTATCGTGGTAGGAGCTGGCCACGCTGGAAACGAGGCCGCAGCTGCCGCCGCTAATCTAGGGGCCTCCACCCTCCTCATCACTATGAATATGGGGGTCATGGGTCAGATGTCTTGCAACCCCGCTATGGGGGGCATTGCTAAAGGGCAAATCGTCCGAGAAATTGACGCCTTCGGAGGATATTCAGGTATTGTAAGCGACCACAGTGCCATCCAGTTCCGAATGTTGAACCGATCGAAGGGTCCGGCAATGTGGTCCCCACGCACCCAGAACGACCGAATGCGATTCGCTGAAAAATGGCGGCTCATGCTCGAACAGACAAAGAATTTAGATTTTTGGCAAGACTCTGTTATTGCTCTAATCATTGAGAACGGAACGTGTGTTGGTGTTAAAACCCAGCTGGGCGCTGTCATCCGATCCAGGTCAGTAGTGGTGACCGCTGGCACTTTTCTTAATGGCCTAATGCACGTTGGTGAAAAGCAATTTGGCGGCGGCCGCGCGGGTGAGAAGGCCATTCGAGGAATAACCGAACAACTAGTTGAGCTCGGCTTCAGTGCCGACCGAATGAAAACGGGGACCCCGCCGCGCATCGACGGCAGGAGCATCAATTACAATGTCATGGAGGAACAAAAGGGAGATGAAAGCCCTCAGCGATTTTCCTACACCAACACCCCTTTGGTTCGAAACCAACGAAGCTGTCACATCGCTTACACGAATACGGCCGTGCATGAGATCCTGCGTGAAGGCTTTGACCGGTCTCCAATGTTCAACGGCCGTCTCCAAGGATTGGGGCCCCGATACTGCCCAAGTATTGAAGATAAGATCGAACGATTCAGCGATAAAGACAAACATCAGTTGTTTGTTGAGCCTGAAGGTTGGGACACCATTGAAGTCTATGTCAATGGATTTAGTACGAGCCTTCCTGAAGATGTCCAAGTTCGAGCGTTAAGGGCAGTTCCTGGGTTTGAAAAGGTCAAATTCTTCCGCCCTGGATATGCAGTAGAGTACGACTTTTTCCATCCTACCCAATTGCGACACAGCCTTGAAACCAAAGCCGTCAACAACCTCTTTTTTGCCGGTCAGATCAACGGCACCACGGGGTACGAAGAAGCCGCCGCACAAGGAATCATGGCCGGGACCAACGCGGCCCGCTCCACGTGGAACAAAGAACCCGTTATTCTTAAGCGAAACCAGGCTTATATCGGGGTTCTTATTGACGACCTCGTAACAAAAGGGACTAAGGAACCCTACAGAATGTTCACGTCCCGCGCGGAGTACCGAATCCTTTTACGTCAAGACAACGCAGACCAGCGTTTGACACCGCAATCACATGAAATAGGGTTGGCTGATGAGGAGCGCATGCGCTCTTTGGAGTTGAAAACGAACCGGGTTCAAAAGATGCGCCAAGGACTGGAAAGGCTCAGTGTTTCTCCTGAAGAGTCTGAAAAGCTGCTCGTTTCCGTGGGCTCTTCCCCGTTGAGACAAAAACAAAAGGCCATCTCTCTGTTAACGCGCCCCAAAGTTGGTATCCATAACATGATTGACCTCATCCCTCCCATAAACTCCCTAGCGGTTTCAAACAAACTTACGGATGCTGACCTCGAAAGCTTGGAGGTGGAAATCAAATACCAAGGCTATATTGAGAAAGAACAGGCTGTCGCCGACAAGCTCCAACGGTTGGAATACATCGGTATTCCCAAAAATTTCAATTACCACTCCATGGAATCCCTCAGCAGTGAAGCCCGCGAAAAACTTTCAAAAGAACAACCCGACACCTTAGCCGCCGCTTCAAGGATATCCGGGGTTAGCGCTTCCGACTTGGCGGTGCTCCTTGTTCGGCTTGGCCGCTAATTGTGTTCCACGTGAAACAAAAGCAAACACCCACTTTTCCGCCCCCAAACCCTAACGAACCTTGCTGGCTGACCAATAACCCGAAAACCTGCTCATTTGGCCTTTTTTTAAGCCGCTGGTTATCAATGCTTTAGCCCTTTTTGTCGTCAACTCCGCACCCTACTACCTTTGCGCCTGAATATTTCACCACTATGAACATCGAAAACATCCTTCGCGATCTCAACATTCAGCCCATGAACCCTGGTGTCATGATTGGCAACGAAGCTTTTGGGTCCGGACCCGTCATCGAATCAACCTCACCTGTTGACGGAAAAGTCATCGCGTCGCTCACCAGTGCCACAGAACAAGAGTACGAGCGAGTCATACAAGCTGCACAAAACGCTTTCCAAGAGTGGAGATCTGTACCAGCTCCCAAAAGGGGAGAGGTTGTTCGTCAATTTGGTGACGCCCTTCGCACCAAAAAAAACGCTCTTGGCGCGTTGGTTAGTTATGAAATGGGAAAATCCCTGCAAGAGGGATTGGGTGAAGTCCAGGAGATGATTGACATCTGCGATTTCGCTGTCGGTTTAAGTAGGCAACTATATGGCATGACCACCCATTCAGAGCGGCCCGAACACCGCATGTTTGAACAGTACCATCCGCTTGGTGTTGTCGGCATAATCTCCGCCTTCAATTTTCCTGTCGCAGTATGGGCTTGGAATACCGCACTCGCGTGGGTGTGTGGTGATTCCTGTGTTTGGAAGCCGTCTGAAAAGAGTGCGCTCTGTTCACTGGCCTGCCAGCATATCTGGAATGAGGTTGCGCAGGCAAACGATGTTCCAGCGGCCCTGTCTTGTTTGGTTAATGGTTACGCCAACATTGGAGAGAAAATCAGCGCTGACCGACGCATTCCGCTTGTAAGCGCAACAGGCAGTACACGAATGGGTAAAGCGGTGGGAGCAACCGTCGGGGCGCGATTAGGCCGTGCCCTTCTTGAGCTCGGCGGAAACAACGCCATAATCATCACCCCCGATGCAGACCTCGACATGGTTGTTCCCGCAGCTGTGTTTGGGGCTGTTGGCACTTGTGGCCAGCGCTGCACTTCTACTCGACGTTTGATTATTCACGAGTCCATTTACAATGAAGTAAAAAACATCTTGGCTAATGCATACAGGCAACTGAACATTGGCAACCCGCTCGATCAAAGCAATCATGTAGGCCCATTAACGGACAAAAACGCCGTCCAAATGTACCTAGACGCGTTGCAGGCTGTAGAAGCACAGGGTGGGAAGTTCGTTGTCAAGGGAGGTAAACTCGAAGGAGCTGGGTATGAAAGCGGCTGTTACGTTAGCCCATCAATTGCCGAGGCCAGCAACGATCTGGCGATTGTACAACACGAGACATTTGCGCCATTGTTGTACATCATGCCTTACGGAGAATTAGACGAAGCTATTGCCTTGCAAAACGGCGTCGTACAAGGCCTCTCGTCAGCAATTATGACCAACAATGTTCGAGAAGCAGAAGTATTCTTGTCTGCGGGTGGTTCTGATTGCGGCATTGCAAACGTCAATATCGGCACCTCTGGCGCAGAAATTGGCGGAGCTTTTGGCGGAGAAAAAGAAACCGGTGGTGGCCGTGAATCTGGATCAGACGCATGGAAGGCTTACATGCGTAGACAGACCAATACCGTAAACTACGGACGCACATTGCCACTTGCTCAAGGCATCAAGTTCGACATTGGTTAATGCGTGGCGTTTTACTCGTCGTTCTTGTACTTGCGCTTTTTGCATGCAGCACCAACAAGCCGAACCCACCCTCGTTCAATCATCTGGTGTTTTTGCTGAATGACTCCACTCACGCGACGTTTCCTGTCACCATCCTTGACACCGCTTGGATTATTCACAATGGGGGAGAAGACATCCAGTTGGATCTGCTTACAAACACAACCCTTAAGGTTCCGGTCTTTAATGGGACCTTGACCTTGGAGTCAGAAGCACGTGGACATTGGACAGACTCCTTGCGACCAAGATCAAGCGACGGCTCATACCGTGTGTCTTTCAAACTAGCTGAATTACCCCTAACCGGCGCTTTCACCCCCATCGCAGGATCTTGGGATGTTTGGTTCGGCGACCAAATCGCCCCAAAAAACGATTCGCCGGACGCACAACTTGACTTGCGCTCTTTTGAAAATAAGGTTTATGGGACAATGCGAACACCCACGGGAGATTATCGTTACTTGTCTGGCAGTTTTGATGGAACTGATTTAACCCTCCAAACGTTTGACGGCGCCCACTTGTTTTTTTTCGATGCGACCTACGATGGTGTTCGTTGGATTAACGGCCACTTTTACAGCGGCGTCCACTACCACACTTCATGGTCAACACGGCCAGCAACACCGAGGCAAACCAATGTCGCCTTGAACGAGCTAAATCCTCGAAAAGATTCCCTGCTCGTCCGCTTCATCGAGCCTGGAGGTCGGTTGTCCAAACGGTCTTTGGTGCCAGAGAAAGGGTGTGTCACTGTAGTGGATATCCTCGGCACATGGTGCCCCAACTGTATGGATGAAGTTCGTTTGCTAAACACATTGTCTTCTGCAAAAATCGACCGCCTTTCTGTTGCTTTTGAGCGGCCTGAATCGACCGCAGATGCGTATGCTCGGCTGAACGCTTTTCGGTCTGAAATGGGAGTCGGGTGGGAGATAGTGCTTGGGGGTCGAGCGAATAAAAAAGATGCGGCAGACGCTTTTCCTTTTTTGGATAACGTCGTCAGCTTTCCTACCACACTATTCATA
>TARA_B100000963_G_scaffold111984_1_pt1 | contig 17078 bp, 17 predicted proteins | sample TARA_B100000963 | Tara Oceans TARA_B100000963 (sample SAMEA2622097) | marine metagenome | biome: marine biome (ENVO:00000447); feature: surface water layer (ENVO:00002042); material: "saline water (ENVO:00002010), including plankton (ENVO:xxxxxxxx)" | depth 5 m | reverse complement strand
TTCTGTCTTCTGAAAACATACTCCCGTTGTCAGGAAGCAGAGAAGGATTGTTCTCCATATCTCTAATTTTGAATATTAAAAAGCTTATTGTTCCTAACCCATTTTATCAAGCATATCTTGGTAGCTCTGTTTTAGGAAAAATGAAGATTACATACTTAGATTTAAAGGCAGAAAATAACTATCTCTATGACTTAGAAAAATTAGAAAATAAAATCAGCAAAAGACCCGCTTTAATATATTTTTGTACTCCTTCTAATCCTCAGGGAAAGTGCGCTTCGCTTAGTTATTTAAGAAAACTAATTAATCTTGTTAGAAAAAATAATTCATTAATAGTTATAGATGAATGCTATACTGACATTTATTATAATACAAAACCGGCAGGAGCAGTAGAAGCTTGTGAAGGTTTAGGGAAAAGCATGAAAAATGTAATTGTATCTCATACGTTATCCAAGAGAAGCAATGCTGCTGGAATTAGGTCAGCTTTTATTACCGCTGATAAAGATATAATAAAAGCTTTGAAAAAATTTAGAAGTTACTCAGCTCCAACAATTCCGATTCCTTTGCAATATACTTCTTCTGCACTTTGGAACGATGATAAGCATGTTGCAGAAAATAGATTAGAATATAAGAAAAAGTTTGACTATGCAGATAAATTGTTATCATTTTATAAGCATTATAAAAGACCCGAGGCTGGTTTTTATATTTGGTTAAAAGTAAAAAATGGAGAAAAAACAGCAATAGATTTATACAAAAAATACTCACTAAAAGTAATGCCAGGTAGTTTCTTAGCAAAGGGTTTAGGAAACGATAATCCTGGAAAGAATTTCGTTAGATTAGCGCTTGTCCCAAAATTTATTGTATGCAAAGAGGCTTTATTAAGAGTAAAAAAATATCTCTATGAAAAATAATAAAAAAATTTTCAAAGAAAAATTTCTACCGGGATTAAAAAAATATATATTAGTTTTTATAGCTAGTACTTTTTTTATTACCACCGCCATTTCTCTATACTCCTACAGTGACTTGGATCCTTCTCCTTTTAATGTGACTGATCTTGATATTATAAATATCTTAGGAAAATATGGTGCTACAATAAGTGCAATTCTAAAATTTGTTTATGGAGAGAGCGTATGGTTGTTGATTATCTTTCAGTTTTTTTTAATTAGATTGATTATAGTTGCGAACATTACTTTAAAAAGTTTTTTATTTAGAACATTTATTTTTGCTTTGTGTCTACTACTAATATCTATATCACTGCAAAAATTTGAAAGTGCCACTGGTGTATTTGGAAAACTTCTAATTGCAAAAACTCTTAGTCTAAGTTCATTTTTCAAAATGTATCAAAACTATATATATCCTATTACTTTGGTTTTGTTCGGATTGATATCCTTTATAAGCATCTCTAAAAATGTAATGAGTTTTTTAAACGGCGTAAGATCTTTTTTTAAATTTTTATTTAAAATCATTATGTTTGCTTTTTCTTACATACGTGGAAACAGAGTTATTCTTAATAAGAGATTGAAAAGAAAATCCCGTTTAAACAAAAAATCATCTTTACAAAAATATAAAATTCAGAGTAATTACATTTTTCCGCATGTGGATTTTTTAGCAGAGGGAGTTAGTCAAAATAAAAATTATAATGGAAATATAAATGAACAGTCAAAAAACTTGGAAAAAGTTTTAGAAGATTATGGAATTAAAGGTGAAATTATAAATGTAAAGATTGGTCCAGTAGTAACAAGATATGAGCTAGAACCAGCTCCAGGAACAAGGTCTTCTCGCGTAATAAGTTTATCAGATGATATTGCTAGATCAATGAGTGCTAAGTCTGCAAGAGTTGCCGTTGTTTATGGGAAAAATGCTATAGGTATAGAACTTCCTAATAAAAATATAGAAGTAGTCTCTTTAAAAGATATTTTTTCTTCTAGTGCCTTTTTAAATGAAGATGGTCTAATTTTAGCTTTAGGTAAAGACATAGCAGGTAAATCTATTGTAACTAACCTTAGCAAGATGCCTCATTTGTTAATAGCTGGTACTACTGGGTCCGGAAAGTCAGTATCTATAAATGCAATGATTTTATCTTTACTTTATAAATTTAGCCCAGAAGATTGTAAATTTATTATGATTGATCCCAAAATGTTAGAGTTATCTGTTTATGAAGGGATTCCTCATCTTCTGCATCCCGTTGTTACTGACCCTAGGAAAGCTATTCATGCTTTAAAATGGGCAGTAAGAGAAATGAATGATAGATATAAACAGATGACTTTATTAGGTGTGCGAAATATAGACAGCTATAACAACATTATTCAGAAAAAGACTTACAAGGATAATAAGTTTATTAAAAAAGTTCAGGTTGGGTATGATGAAGTCTCAGGAAAACCAGTATATCAACAAAAAGAAGTTACATTGAAGTCGCTACCTTTTTTGGTAATAATAGTAGATGAGATGGCAGACTTAATGTTAGCAGCAGGTAAAGATATAGAGATATCTATACAATCTTTAGCACAAAAGGCCAGAGCAGCTGGAATACATTTAGTATTAGCTACGCAAAGACCATCAGTAGATGTTATAACTGGTACCATAAAAGCTAATCTACCATATAGAATTAGTTTTCAGGTAACATCAAGAATAGATTCTAGAACCATATTAGGTGAACAAGGGGCAGAACAGTTATTGGGAAAAGGAGACATGCTTTTTATGGCTGGAGGAGGTATTACAGAAAGAATACACGGTCCATATGTAAGCGATCAAGAAATATCAAAAGTAACAAACTTTATAAGATCACAGGGAGCTCCAGAGTACAAACATCATATTACAGAAAATAAAGATGAAGATAATTCAGAAAAAATCGAAAATCTAGAAGAACAAGACCCTCTATATAACAAAGCTTTAACAATGATTCTTAAAGAAAAAAAAATATCTACTAGTTTGATACAGAGACATTTTGCGATTGGTTATAATAGAGCGGCAAGAATAGTCGACGTAATGGAAAAAAGGGGAATAGTGAGCGGGCCTAATTCGATGGGAAGAAGGGAAATTTTAATTGATAGATAGAACTTTTTTAAAAAAGATTTATATTTTCTTTATCATTTATGTTTTTTTCAAACCATTAAGTGCTAATGAAACCTATGAAGAACTTTTTAATAAATTAGAAAGAATATTACCTTTAGAGATTAGTTTTAGGCAGACTGATGTAATTGAAAACACCTTTGTAGATGGTTGGATGGTGCTGGGGGGGCAAGGATTAGTTAGAGCAGAATTTTCACCACCTAATAATACCTTAATTATAGGTGATGGTAAATGGTTCATAATTCATTCTCCTGAAACAAAAAGAACAACTTATTTTCCTCTTAATAAAGGAATTTTTAATGCCTTAATAAATCCTTCTTATTTCAAGAAAAGAGTAGATCTGAAAATACAAAAAGTTGAAACTAAAGATCTTCAAACATATATACTCAAACCATTTGAAGTCCAAAAATATCCTGAGATAAGAATAAACTTTTCTAATTCTAATTTTAAGAATATCAAGAGCTGGGAAATAAAAGAAAATAAAACTTCAAACATATTAGTAGAAGTTCTTGAAAGTAAACGGCCTGAAAAGGTAATTAAAACTAATACCTCTTTTTTTAAATTTAATGAAAGCTACAAAGATATTAGCAAGCTTTATTTAGGCCCTTTTAAAAGAAGCATAAATGTTTTCCCTAGTAGCGGAAGATCAAGCAATTAAGTTTCTATTTTATAACCACTTTTACTAATTTTTATTTCCGGAGGAGAATTTATTTGTCTTAGTTTTTTCCTAATTTTTGAGAGAAGGGTCTCAAAGACTCTAGTGGAAACATCGCTGCTATTCTGCAGATCAATTTTCCAAACTTCTTTCAATATTTTATTTTTGCTTATACTATTTTCTCTGTTATCTAGAAGAATCTTTAAAAGGCCAAATTCTTTTTCAGTAAGTCTTAACTTTTGATTTTCGGGACCTAGAAGCGACATTTCAGTTTTTTTTAAATGCCAGTCAAATTTATAGTGCTCAGTTTTTTTAATTTTATTTTTTATTTCCTCGTACAGATCAAATAGTTTTAAAGGTTTTATAAAAATATTTGCGTTAGAATATTGACTGACTTCTGTCATTTTTTCGCTTAGAAGCAAAAAGACTTCTCTTTCCTGATCTTTGAGAAAGTATCTGGATGCTTTATCGAATTCACTGAATGCATCATCAATAATTATAATTAAACCAGAAAAACTTGATTTCTTATAATTAGTTAAATTTTCTAGTAAAATTTTTTTTGTATTTTTTGAAATATTTAATAGAGCTTCAAAAACACTTAAATCTTTACCTAAAAAACCAACCTTATTATGTATATAATTTTTTTTCTTAACCATCTTCATTTTCAAAAATTTTACTACCAATTCTAATATTATTTGAGCCATGAAATATAGCTTTTTGATAGTCATTACTCATCCCCATACTGATTTTTTTAATAAGGTTTATTTTGCATAAATTTTTCATATCATTAAAATATTTTTCGGGATCTTTCCCATAAGGTGCCATGCACATAGCACCCTTTATTTTAAGGTTATACTTAGTTTTGCATAAAGTTAGAAAATTATTAAAATTTTCAGGCATGACTCCTCTTTTCTGTGGCTCTCTAGCTATATTAATTTGAATATATATTTCAGGAAAATTAAGACTAATTTTTTTACTTAAAAAAAAATTTGCAAATTCTTTCGCAGAACTTTCTGAGTCAAGGGTTTCTATAACATCATAAAGAGGAGCTAGCTTTTTTACTTTTTTAGACTGTAGTGCGCCTATATAGTGTAATTTAATATTATTGTTTTTAATAAAAGACCATTTTTTTTCTGTTTCTTCTAATCGATTCTCTCCATAGCAAAAATGAGAAAAACTTATCAAATCTTTTATTTTTTTCTTATCTTGCCCTTTTGAAACTGCTACTATATTAATTTCATCAGGGTCACGATTAATTTTTTTACAAATATCGGCAACATTTTTTTTAAGAGATAAAAAATTTTTTACAACGGTCATACTTTTCATAGAAATATTAATATAAGAAAACCACTTAGACAAATAAATTATATAAATAGAAAAAGAAAAAAATTTGATCATGTTTGCATTTGGATTTTTCTTGACGAAACAAGAATTAAAAGTTTTAAAGAATTTCTTTCCATAATTCCTAAAAATTCGAGAATTGGTGTAATAATAAGAAGAAAAAATAAAAAAAAACTTTATGAGACTAGCAAGGTTTTATCTAAGATATGCAAATCTAAAAGATTCTCATTTTATGTTTCCAATAGTCCAGTTATAGCTCTCGCTGTTGGAGCAAAAGGAGTTCATTTGCCCAAGCAAATAAATAGTGTTAGAAAGTATAAAAATTTACAATATAGCTGTTCTTATCATGGAAGGAACGATTTTAGGAGAATTCAAGTTATTAATGCTGAGTTAGCATTTTTATCACCAATATTTTTTACAAATAGCGATGTATCTAAGAAACCATTGGGCTTGCTATATTCAAGCATTTTAGCTTATAATTCAAAAGTTGATTGTGTAGCTTTAGGAGGTGTAGATAATAATATTAGATCATTAAGAGGTAAAAATTTTGTTTCTGTAGCAGGATTATCTCTTTTGAAAGTTGTATCTACAAAATAGCAAATGTTAGAATTAAAAAATATTTCAGTAAGGTTTGGAGGAATAAAAGCTTTAAATGATGTTAGTTTTGAGGTAAAACAAGACACTTTATTTTCCATAATCGGCCCCAATGGAGCAGGTAAAACAACCTTGCTAAACATAATATCCGGGCGTTATAAACCTTCTAAAGGCAGTCTTTTTTTTGATAAAAAAGATATTACAAAACTCCATCCTAATAAAAGAGCCACTCTAGGAATAGGCCGAACTTTCCAAAACTTAGCTTTATTTGATCACATGACAGTATTAGATAATATATTCATAGGTAGGCACCATTTGTTAAAAAGTAATTTTTTTGAAGGCGCAATGTATTGGTTTTTCGGCGCGCAAAAAGAAGAAATCAAAAATAGGGAAGAGGCAGAAGAGATTTTGGACTTTCTAGAAATAAATAATATAAGAAAATCAGTTGCAGGGACTCTTTCATATGGTTTAAGAAAGAGAGTAGAACTAGCTAGAGCGATTGCTTTAAAACCGAAATTACTCTTACTTGATGAACCAATGGCAGGAATGAATCAAGAAGAGAAAGAAGACATGGCTAGGTTTATTATAGATCTTAATAAGGAACGCGGAATAACTATAGTAATGATCGAGCATGATATGGGTGTTGTAATGGATATTTCTAAAAAAGTGGTAGTGTTGGACTTTGGAGAAAAAATAGCTGAGGGGGTTCCTTCATCAATTCTTCAGAATAAAAAAGTTCAAAAAGCTTACCTGGGAGAAGATTAGATGTTGCAAGCTAAAGATAAACTAACTTTGCCCAATCTAGTAAGTGAAAATGCCACTAAATATCCTAATGATATAGCCATTAGAGAAAAAAAATTTGGTATCTGGAAAGTGAAAACCTGGTTGCAATGTATAGAAGAGGTAAAGATGCTTGCATTAGCCTTAAAACAAAAAGGAGTTAAACCCGGACAGACTATTGGCATATTAGGAAATAATACACCTAGATGGTTATTAGCAGAGATAGCAACACAGTCTCTTGGATGTGCAGCTCTAGGAATATACTCTGACGCCTTAGAAACAGAAATTGATTATTTGCTTAGTCATTCATCCTGTTCGGTCTTATTTGTAGAAGATGAAGAGCAAGCAGATAAAATATTAAGTTTAAAAGATTCTAGTAAAAAAATTAATCTCATCATTTATGATGAACCAAAGGGCATGAGTAAATATACAGATGAAAGATTAGTTTCCTATGAACATTTAAAAAAACAAGGCGATGAACTAAATAGAGAAAATCCACAAATCTTTAAAAAAATGCTTTATAGCTTGTCTGAAGAAGATATTTGTATACTTTGTCCAACATCAGGAACCACAGCAAATCCAAAGTTAGCTAAAATCCAGCATAAGGCAATAATAAAGCATGCAAAGAAATATTTAAAAGCCGATCCGAAGAACCATACTGACGAATACGTGTCAGTTTTGCCACTACCTTGGATTATGGAGCAAACTTACGCAGTAGCAAAGTGGTGTGTTTCTAGAATGAAAGTCAACTTTGTAGAAGACCCTGATACTATGTTTCAAGATTTAAGGGAAATCGGCCCAACTTTTCTTTTGCTTGCTCCAAGAGTTTGGGAACAAATGGCCGCAGATATAAGAGCCAAAATGATGGATTCTTCTTCGGTAAAAAGATTTCTTTTTGCAGTAAGTATGAAACTGTTAGATTTTGAAAATTCTTTTCTTAAAAAAACTGTTTGTGAGCTTTTTATAAACAGGTGGTTAAGAGACAGATTTGGTCTTTCTTTTTTGAAGTCTGCAGCAACTGGAGGTGCAGCCTTAGGTCCAGATACCTTTAAGTTTTTTGTAAATATTGGAATTCCTTTAAAACAACTATATGGACAAACTGAACAATTAGGGGCGTGGACAATACACAAGAAAGATGATGTAGACTTTGACTCAGTTGGTTTTCCTTTTGATGGCATAGAACTTAAAATTGATAAACCCGACAGTGAAGGTATAGGAGAAATTATTGTTAAAAATAGTAATACTATGATGGGGTACCTAGATGCAAAGGAAGATTTTTTAAAAAAAGGATGGTTTTACACTGGAGACGCAGGCTACATAAATAAGAATGGACATTTAGTTGTTATTGATCGTATGTCAGATTTATCTTACACATCGCAAAAATTAAGATACTCTCCTCAATATATTGAAAATAAATTAAAATTTTCCACGTATATTGCAGAAGCTGCTGTCATAGGTTCAGAAAAACCTTTTTTATCTTCGATCGTGTGCATAAGATTTTCTGTGTTATCTAAGTGGGCAGAAAATAATAGAATAGCGTTTACTACTTATTCTGACTTAGCTACTAAAAAAGAGGTACAAACTTTAATTACTAAAGAGGTAGAAAAAGTAAATCTAACATTACCAGATAAACAAAAAATAAAAAAAATTGTACTTTTGTATAAAGAATTTGATGCAGATGACGATGAACTTACAAGAACAAGGAAGCTTAGAAGAAACTTTGTAGTAGATAAATATTTCGATATAGTAGAAGCAATTTATGCTAGCAAAGAGAATATAAATGTTAATACGCAAATAAAACTCCAAGATGGCGGAGTACAAAAAATTAATACAACTTTAAAAATAATTTCTATGGAGTAAATATGGCATTAGATTTTCTTTTACAACTTTTAGTTAACGGCTTCATAATTGGATTGCTCTATGGAGTGGTAGCAATGTCGTTTGTGCTAATTTATAAATCGAGTATGGTTGTGAACTTTGCACAGGGAGAATTTTTACTAGTAGGTGCCTGGGCATGCTGGTGGATGCTAGCTCAATTTCCAATTCCTTTCTATCTAGCGTTTTTATTTACTCTTGCGTTTATGACAATATTTGGAATTCTAATACAATTGGTAGTTTTAAGACCTTTAATAGGAGAACCGATTATTTCGATTATTATGGTTACTATAGGATTATCTATTTTTTTTCAAGCTATAATGAAGTGGATGTTTGGAGTTTTTACCGAACCTTTTCCCACCATATTTGAAAATAATAGTGTAAACTTTTTAGGATTAGAGGTTCAAACTGTTTATATAATGAGTGGGTTGATAAGTATTTTAATTATGATAAGTTTCGCAATATTTTTTAAGAAATCAAGGTTGGGTTTGGCAATGAGAGCTACTGCCTTTGACCAACAAGCGGCTCAATCATTAGGTGTATCTGTAAAGGAAGTATTTTCTGCTGCGTGGGGAATTTCTGCATTGGTTTCTGCAGTCGCAGGTGTAGTTTTTGGTATTGTCAATGGTGTTTCTTCTGGAATTTCAATAATAGGTATTAAAGTTTTTCCCGCAGTTATTCTTGGAGGACTGGACTCGGTTTTAGGGGCTGTATTAGGAGGTTTAGTCATTGGTCTTTTAGAAAATTTAGCCCAATATTTAGATGTACAGTACTTTAACTTTGGTAATTTATATAATATCGCACCTTTTTACGCTTTAATAATAATTCTAATGATAAAACCTTACGGCTTTTTTGGCACTAAGGACATAGAAAGAGTATAATATGACATTAAAACAAGCTAGACCTTGCGGTGACTACAGAACCTCCTATAAAAAAGATATGTCAATGTTTGATGATAAAGGAGGCTTTTATTTTGTTTTTCTAGCTATCCTTTTTCTTTGTCTTTGTCCAATTTTTTTTGATGCCCATATTATATTCTTATTAATAAATATTGGCTTCTATGCTATAGCTGCTCTGGGTTTAAATATATTAGTTGGATTTACAGGTCAGATATCGGTGGGTCATGCTGTTTTTTTTGGATTTGGGGCATTTGCCTCTGTATGGTTAAATAATAATTTTTTCTTTATACCAGTTTGGTTGTCTATTCCTTTAGCTGCCATATGGACGGCTATAATTGGATTACTTTTTGGAATACCTGCTGCAAGAGTTAAAGGCTTATACTTGGCTATTGCAACTTTAGCTGCACAATTTATAATTCAGGACTTTTTTTCTAGGGCAGCTTGGTTTACAGGAGGCGTAGATGGTGCTTTAGCAAAGCCATTTCAATTAGGAAATATTGTATTTGATAGTGATCAAAAGTATTTTTACGTAGTTTTATTCTGGTTGGTAATAAGTTTTTTAGCAGCCACTAACCTTATGAGAACAAGAGACGGAAGAGCTTTTTTAGCTGTTAGAGATCACTATCTATCTGCTGAAATGATGGGGATAAATTTAACTAAATACAGAATTTTATCTTTTGGCATATCTTCTTTCTTCGCGGGTTTAGGAGGAGCTCTTTATGGACACTATTTAGGTTTTGTATCAATAGAAGAGTTTAATATTCAACTATCCATAACTTTCTTAGCAATGATTATCATAGGAGGCCTTGGGTCTGTAAGAGGTTCCATAATGGGAGCAGCTTTTATGGTTTTGCTTCCTGAATTAATGGATTGGTTAGCAAGAATATTATCAGGAAGTGGTTTAGATAATATCCTATCACTATCAGAGGCCTTGCCTTTTTTAAAAGAGGCATCTATCGGATTAGTTATCATATTATTCTTGATTTTTGAACCTAATGGCCTAGCCTACAGATGGGGTCAGGTAAGAGCTTGGTTTAAGTTGTACCCTTTTTCATATTAAAATAGGAGAATAAATGCAAAAAATAAATAAAAAATTTTCAGCTTTCTTTTTTTTATTACTTTTACAAATTACAAGTATTACTTTTTCAAAAGACATACCGGTAGGATTACTAGTAGATTTTACAGGTGCTACTTCTAGTGTCGGCAAACCTTTTGGTCAAGGATTTATAGATTCTATTAAATATATTAATAAAAACAACGGAATTAATGGTCAGAAAATTGATCTTGATACGGTAGATTACAGTTACAAAGCTTCTAGAGCAGTAGCTACGTACAAAAGATGGAAGTCAAGATTTAAGGTAAAAATGGTTTTAGGTTGGGGAACTGCAGATACTGAAGCTCTTATGGAAACTGTAGCAAGAGATAAAGTTCCATATTGGTCAGGATCGTATGCTGGGCAACTAAGTGATCCGACTGGAAAAGCTCCTAAGTCTTTCAAGGCAGCTCCTTACAATTTCTTCTACGGGCCTACATATTCGGATGCTTGTAGGGGTCTTTTGTCATGGGCCCTAAAGGATTGGAAGTCTAAAAATAAAACGGAAAAACCTAAATTTGTTCATATGGGAGACAATCATCCTTATCCAAATGCTCCTAAGCAAGCTTGTCAAGAATATGCTGAAGAGTTAGATTTTGAAGTTTTGGCTGTTATAAACTACACGCTTGCGCCGGGAGATTTTACTGCTCAATGCCTAACTCTGAAACAAGTAAAGGCAAATTATGCTTTTTTGGCGAACTCTTCAAATTCAACTACTTCTCTTTTAAAAGCCTGCAAAACTGTAGGAGCCGAAGTGCAGTTCATGACAAATGTATGGGGTGTTGATGAAACGGTAATTAAAGCAGCTGGTAAAGCTGCAGACGGAACAGTTTTTGTGGTTAGGACAGCATCTATTTGGGGTGATGAAAATAAAGGTATGAAATTAGTAAAAGATATTGCATCAAACTCAAATTCTAAAGATGGATATATATCTGTACATTATGTGTCAGCAGTTTGTCAGGCATTCTATGCAACAGAGTCAATGAAAATTGCGCAAAATAATGGAGACTTTTCTGGGGAGGGTATAAAAAATGCTATGTATGAAAAAGAAAACTGGGTACCTGAAGGGTTAGAAGGTGTTTGTTTGCCTGCAACTTGGAAATCTGACGATCACAGAGGTTTAATGGAAGTACCGATATATAGAGTTGTAGTAAACTCCTCCACAGAAAAACTCAAAGTTGAAGAACTCATGAAAAAGAAGATAATCCAATTAAAAAAAATAGACCAAATTAAATTACCAAGAAGACCTGAGTGGAGAGGATATTAACAATTCAAATGCTTGAAATAGAAAATATAGAGGTAGTCTATAATGAAGTTGTCTTAGTTATTAAGGGTCTCAGCCTGGAAATCAATGAAGGAGAAATTGTATCTCTTCTTGGAGCTAATGGTGCCGGGAAGTCAACAACTTTAAAGGCTATATCAGGATTGCTTAAGACAGAAGATGGAGAAGTAACAAGAGGAAATATAAAATTTCAAGGAGAAAATATTACAAAGCTAAATCCAGCAAATATTGTAAAAAATGGGATATTTCAGGTCATGGAAGGTAGAAGATGCATTGCTGATATGACAGTGGAAGAAAATCTTAAACTAGGCGCTCATACCAGAAGAGATAGAGGAAAAATTAGAAGTGATATAGACAAAGTTCTAAACTTTTTTCCTAGACTAAGAGAAAGGTCTGGCTTGTCTGGTTATTTATCAGGAGGAGAGCAGCAGATGTTAGCTATAGGAAGAGCCTTAATGGCAAAGCCTAAAATAATTCTGATGGATGAACCCTCAATGGGTTTATCTCCTTTGCTGGTTAGGGAAGTATTTGATATAATAAAAAAACTTAACAGTGAACTAGGCATTACTATTCTCCTAGTAGAACAAAATGCCAAATTGGCATTAAATTTATCTAAAAGAGCCTATATAATGGAGAATGGGAAAATAGTAATGGAAGGAAATTCATCTGAATTACTGAATAATGAGGACGTAAAAGAGTTTTACTTAGGAGGTGGGGACTCTAGAAAATCATTTAAGGATTTAAAGTCATATAAGAGGAGAAAAAGGTGGTTATGATGCAATCCGAAAAAAAAAAAACTTTTTCTAAAGAGGAAAATCAAACTGCAGAACAAAGAGAAAAAAAACACTTTTCTAATATCTCTAAAAAATTAATTGATATTTGTAAAAAAGCTCGAGGGTGGAAACAAATTCTAAATGGGATAGACTTAAATGAGATTAAAAGAAGAGAAGATTTATCTAGAATACCTATCACTAGAAAGTCAGACTTTCCAGACATACAAAAAAAATTACTCCCTTATGGTGGCTTTAATACCATAGACAAAAATGAATTTTCTTATTCTTTTGCCTCTCCAGGACCGATCTACGAGCCAGCTAATACAGGAGATTTTTGGAATATGTCAAGTAGTCTTTTTTCAGCAGGATTGAGAAAAAAGCAATTAGTATATAATACGTTTAATTATCACTTAGGCCCAGCAGGGATTATGATGGGCAACGCAGCCAATAATTTAGGTGCTGTAGTGATAGCAGGCGGGATTGGGAACACTGATTTACAGATTGATACGATTAGTGAATTAAAGCCTGATTTTTATATTGGAACTCCGTCGTTTTTAAAAATACTTTTAGAAAAAGCAATTGAAAGAAAAGTAGATATAAAATCAATTAAGAATGGTTTAGTAGGAGCAGAACCTTTCCCTGAAGACCTTAGGAATCTTATAAAAAATTATGGAGTTGAAGTTTTACAAATGTATGGAACTGCAGAAGTAGGTTGCATAGCTTTTGAGACAAAGGATGATGTTGGATCTGTGAATCAAGGCATGATTGTAGAAGAAAATATTATACTAGAAATAGTAAGACCTGGAACTAATTTAGCCTTAAATGCGGGGGAAGTAGGTGAAGTTGTAGTTACGAAGCTTGACTCTGACTATCCTATGATAAGGTTGGCCACAGGGGATTTATCATGTTTAATAGAAGAACCTAGCCCTTGTGGCCGAACTAACCTTAGGATAAAAGGATGGATGGGTAGAGCAGAACAATCTACTAAATTTAGAGGGCTTTTTATAACACCAAGACAATTACAAAACTTAAAAGAGAAACTTGATAAAGTGTTTAAAGTTAGGCTAGTTCTTACAAGAGAAAATCTTAGTGATCATGGTACTTTAATATGCGAGACGGAAAACTTTGATAAAGATTTGGAATTGTATATTGCGGAAAAATTTAAAAGTTATTTTAAATTACGAGTTGATATAAAGCTAACAAAAAAAAACTCAATTAAAAACGACGGAATAGTTATAGAGGATTTGAGACCTGTTAATTAGATTATGAAAAAAAAGTCTCTGCTGAATGTAAAAAATTTATCTTGTAAAAAAGAATACACCACGATCTTTTCTAATATTTCTTTTCATTTATACGAAAGTTCTGTGCTCATTCTAAAAGGTAAAAATGGTTCGGGTAAAACTACATTACTGCATAGTCTAGCAGGAATAACAAAAGTTGAGGGCAAAATAGCATGGTCAACACATCCAAATAAAATAGGATATGTTGGCCATCTTGACGCACTAAAGTTAAATCAAACAGTTATAGATCACATAAAATTTTGGCAAAATCTTTATTCTTTTAAAGAAAATATGAATAAAATTATTAAAAAATTTGGACTTAAGAACCAATTAGATATTCCTTTGAAATTATTATCTTTTGGGCAAAGAAAAAAAATTGCTTTTGTTCGACTATTTTTTGCAGGAAGTAATATCTGGCTTTTAGATGAACCATTTTCAGGAATGGATAAAGAAAATAGGAATTTAATCTCAAACTTAATATTAGAGCATACTAAAAAAAGTGGCGCTGTAATAGTCACATCTCACCAGGCAATAAAACTAAACAAGGATATTAATACAATGGAGAAATCGATTGACTAATATATTTTTTATAATTTTAAAAAAGGAGATAGATGAAACTTTTAATACCAAATCTAAAAGTTGGTTTGTCCTAGCTTTTTTTCTTTTATGCATTATTATTTTTCCTCTATCCACAGGAGTATCTAAAGAATTATTATCTAGCATAGCAATACCAGCAATCTGGATATCCGCTATATTTGCTAACTTGTTGGCTTTGGACAGTATTTTTAAAGAGGATTATAATGATGGAACTTTAATACAGTATTTAATGAGTGGGATATCTCTTACCTCCGTAGTTTATGCCAAATGCTTAAATCATTGGATATTTACAGGATTACCTTTAATTCTAGCATCCCCTTTTTGCTTATTATTTTTATCCGAATCAGCGCCAGCAAATATTAGATTGCTTCTATCTTTAATTCTAGGAACACCCTTGTTAACTCTCATAGGTTTGCCTATATCTGCGCTTACCCTAGGAGTTCAGACAAGAGGTCCTATTTTAGCTTTTGTTACATTACCATTTTATCTACCTGTAATCATATTTGGCGTAATATCTGCTTCCCGCGATTACAGTCAGGAGTATGCTGAATTTTATTTGATGGCAGCGATGCTTTCTCTTAGTATACTGTTTTTGCCTCTATTAACAGTAAAAATAATTAAATTTATTATGGATTAAGAATGTTTAAGAAACTTCATAAATTTGCTAACCCTAATAAATTCTTATCTATTGCTAACCCAATAACTATTGTATGCAAATATTTTTTTATTTCTTTTTTATTAATAGGATTAAGCATGTCATTAATATTTTCGCCACCGGATTATCAGCAGAATGAAACCGTTAGGATAATGTATATACATGTACCTTCTGCTTGGATAAGTTTAGTAGCATATTTTAACTTATTTATGTTTAGCATATTTTTTATAATATGGAGGTTTCCGCTTTTTATGATATTAGCAAAAGAGTCTTCTAGCATTGGGATAATATTTACTTTGTCAACAATTATAACTGGTGCACTTTGGGGAAAACCAACATGGGGAACTTTCTGGGTATGGGATGCACGATTAACTTCCTTTTTAATATTATTTTTCATTTATTTAGGTCTGATTTTCATAAATAGCACTTTTAAAAACACAGAAAAAAGCGATATAGCATATGCATTTTTAGCAATTATAGGCGGATTTAATCTACCTATAATAAAATTTTCTGTTGATTGGTGGAATACATTACACCAACCTGCTAGTGTTCTAAGGATTGGTGGTCCTAGCATAAGCTTTGAAATGCTAATTCCGTTGATTATAATGGCAATAAGTTTTCTGTTTTTATATATTTATCTTTTATTAGTAAATACAAAGTCTGGGCTTTTAGAAAGAAAAATTAATACAGCAATGTATTTGAGTAGAGAAAATCACAATGACTGATATATTATTATACTTTAAGATGAATGGCTATGCTAAATATATATGGCCTTCTTATATTGCTACTTTCTTTTTGATAGGCTGTTTATATGCAAAAGTCATCCATAGGTTAAAAAATAGCGAAAATAAACTATATAACCTAACAAAGAGAGACAAGAATAAAAAGAAAAGCAAATAGATTTAGGATAGTTTTTCTGTCAATGCTTAGCATCGGCATAGCATTGTATTTGGTGTTAAAGGCATTAGAAGATGAAATAGTTTTTTTTTATTCACCTACAGATATTTTGGAAAAAAAACTAACTGAGGATCAATATATAAGAGTAGGAGGATTAGTGGAAAAGAATAGTATCAAGTATAAGGAAAATGGAATGGATATTGAGTTTGTAATATCAGACAAAAAAAATATTTTAAAAATATACTATTCAGGAATTCTTCCTGACTTATTTAGAGAGGGACAAGGAATAGTAGCAGAAGGAAGACTAAAAGATTTTAAAAAAATTTTTTATGCAAAAAAAATATTAGCAAAACATGATGAAAACTATATGCCTCCAGCTTTAGAAAAGGCTATAAAAGACTGACAATAATATGTTAGCTGAATTTGGACATATATTTTTGATTGGTGCTTTTTGCCTTTCTATATTGCAATTGGTAAAAAGTACTAGAAGTTTAATCTCTTCTTCAGATATAGTTACATTTGAAGCATCAAAAAAAACATTTTTTTTAACTAATAGTATGCTCTTCTTATCCTTTTTTATATTGATAATGTGTTTTGTTAAATCAGACTTTAGCGTCTTAAATGTATATAACAATTCGCATACTAATAAACCACTAATTTATAAAATATCGGGCACATGGGGAAATCATGAAGGCTCTTTATCGATGTGGCTTGGAATATTAGGGATTTATGGAAATTTTCTTATTTTAAAATCAAGAAATTTACCCAAAAAATTTTCCAATAGTTTGTATTTTGCAATTAGTATCATATATGTAGGATTTATAGGATTTACTATTTTTACATCAAATCCTTTTTTAAGAAATTTTCCTATAGCAAATGAAGGTAACGGACTAAATCCTGTCTTGCAAGATCCAGGCCTAGCATTTCATCCGCCACTACTATATATGGGATATGTCGGATTAACTATTCCTTTCGCTTTTGCGATAGCAGCATTATTACAAGAGAGCGTTAATCCACAGTGGGCAAAATGGGTGCGGCCATGGATATTAATATCTTGGATATTTCTTACGCTTGGAATATCCTTAGGGTCTTGGTGGGCTTATTATGAATTAGGCTGGGGAGGCTGGTGGTTTTGGGATCCAGTTGAAAATATTTCACTACTACCTTGGCTGCTAGCAACTGCATTATTGCATTCTACAAAGGTAACAGAGAAAAGAAATAATCTTCGATCATGGACTATTTTATTGGCAATTTTAGCATTTTCCTTAACACTATTAGGAACGTTTATAGT
>TARA_B100000963_G_scaffold251421_1_pt1 | contig 17121 bp, 18 predicted proteins | sample TARA_B100000963 | Tara Oceans TARA_B100000963 (sample SAMEA2622097) | marine metagenome | biome: marine biome (ENVO:00000447); feature: surface water layer (ENVO:00002042); material: "saline water (ENVO:00002010), including plankton (ENVO:xxxxxxxx)" | depth 5 m | reverse complement strand
TTTGCAGATGAGATCCAGCAGCTATCTGGAGATAATGGTCCGATTATATTTACTGATGGGTTTTTTTCTTGCCAAATATCAATTGTCCTACTAATTAAATTAATTTCTTCTAAACCTAAGATTCCTTCTTCTCCTGCATGAGGATTCAATCCAGCGACATGAATTTTAGGAATCTTTTTGAATTGTTTACAAAAACTAGCTAGTAAATCTAATTTGTTATTTATTAAACTTTCGTTTAAAGAATTCGCTACGTCTTTTATTGGAACATGTGTAGTTGCTAATAAAGTGTTAAATCTCCATCCCGTAAAAGGGGATTTAGCTGTGAATAGCATTCCTACATTTGAACAATTACAAGCTTCGGCAAGTAATTCTGTTTGTCCAGAATAATTATGTCCTGCTAGTGCCCATGATTTTTTGCATATAGGACTTGTTACTAAGGCAGAATTTGGGTTTTCTTTTACAATTTCTATAGCATGTTTTAAGTAGAAAAAGCTTGCATTTCCACTTTCTTTTGAATGAATTTTAATATTAAAATTTGATACGTTTAAATCTTTAATATTTAATGAATTAGGATCTATTAAATCTTTTATTCCAAGTGATTGAAGGGATGAGAATGTATCAATGAGATTTCTTTTGCTGCCTACTATAAGAAATTCAATGTTTTTAGGTAAATCTTTTGATGATAATGCTTTGAGAATGATTTCAGGACCCACGCCTGCTTCATCGCCTGTTGTAATAACAATTTTTGAAATCTTTTTGGATAAGTTCTTTTTTAAATCTTTAGTCATTATTTATTTTGGTATTTAAATTACTAATGCTTAAAGCATTGATTGTTTCGTTTTATTGTTTCAAGACAATTTCTTAAGCCTGACTTATAGCTTTTAAATATAAGTTTATAACCTAATTCCTTACACAGTAAATTATTTGAAACTTTTCTATTTTCTTCCCAAAATGATAGTGCAATAGGAGAAAGAATTTTTTTTGCTTGATCAAAATCAATAGATTCAGGCATTGTTAATTCTAGTAAGTTGTAGCAATGTTCTATTACCTCAGCTTGAGAACTAGGATAATCATCAGCAATATTAATAATCTGATGGTAATCATATTTATTTATTTTTAATAATAGATAAATAATCGCATTGGCTATATCTGCGACGTGCACCCTTGAAAAAACTTGATTAGGCTTATCTATTATTTTCACACTCTTGTTAAGTATGGATTCGAATGTTGATCTTCCTGGCCCATAAATACCTGGTAGTCTAAATATCTGTATTGGTAAATTTGAATTTAGCCAGCTCTTTTCGCATTGAAGTCTCCTTTTACTTCTTTCTTGAAGAGGATTAGCCGGATTATTCTCAGTAACCCATTCACCATTTGTATTGCCATAAACACCAGTAGTAGATAGATAGCCAACCCATTCAAGATCAAGACTTTTTAATTTTTTATGTAATCTATTTAATACAGGATCTTTACCATCCTTAGATGGGGGTATGCAACTTAAGACATGAGTAGTCCCATCAAAGATTTCATCTGGAGGTGAGGAGAAAGAAGCACTATCAAAGAAAAAACTCTTTTTATCTTTATTTATTTGCCTTGAGCTTGTCAAAGCTTCACAGCCTAATTTCCTCACTTCATTAGCAAAAAATTTGCCACTGAAACCACCCCCAAATATTATAAATTTCTTTTTGCTTAATGAATTTCTTGCCAAGATTCCCATAAAAGATTATAACTAGTACAAGTGTATTATTGAATCATGAAGACTTTAGTAAAGCCTCAAGTGAAATTAGTAAAAGAAATTTCTTACAATCGTTCATATCGACAAAATAGACTAGAAAGCTGTAGTTTTCAATATAGAAAATTTAATAAAAAATGGAAAATTTTACTTATTGCAATGTCATTTTTTACTTTTATTGCCTTTCCTGATTCTCCCGAAATTGATGCAGAGATATGTAATAGATTCAATTCTCAAATAATTTGTAATATGTGGTGATTATGCGGCCTCGTATTCGATTTTATGATTTTCCTCAGTCTTTCCTGAATCTGGTTTTGCCCATTGTAATAATCTTATTGCTAAGTTGATATCTCCTTCAATCCATGCTCTTATGGCCATCGCTCTTCTAGGGTCGTAAAATTTTTGTCTTCTATACCAATAAAAAGCTTCATTATCAGACTTATCACCGTTGCATGATAAACAAGCAGGTACACAATTTTCGGTTTCACTTAATCCTCCTTTGCTTCTAGGAAGAATGTGATCAATTGATTCTGATGGTTGCCCACAGTAAATACAACTTTTTTTTGTAAATTTATGTATTGATTTTCTCCATTGTCTGAATTTCAACTTAGGGCATAAATCCTCTAAGAATATTGCATCATTAATATGCATTCAGTTTATTTAATTTAACTAGATCATGACTTGCATTTATAAAAAGTCAATATTTAAAATGTTATTTATTAATACTACTTAGGTTTGTTAATTAATATTTTGTATAGTAATATACCTTTTTTGATTATTAGTTAATAAGTGTATCTATCAAATGATTCTTCACTCATGCTTTCAGTATCTTCTTCAATCAAATCTTGAATTTTTTTTCTCCTGTTTTCTTTTTCAAGTGCTTCTTTTGCTTTTTGTTTTTCCTCTTCTTTAATTTTTCGTTGTAATTCTCTATCTGGATATAATTGATCTAAGTATTCAACACAGTAAGTAAATTTTTCTCTATCTCTAACCACTGTCTCGATGATTTGTGCAGCTGCTTGTTTTGGAGAAGTTTTAAAAATACCTCCTTTTTGTTTTTTAATATATGTATATGCGGCTTCCCAACTGCTTTCATGATCATTTCCTCCTTCTCTCATAGTGCAAAATATTTCTGCCCCAAAGCCTCCTGCAAATGTTTTTGGGGACATAAATATTAAATGAATAAAGACACCTGTAATCAATAATAAAAATCTAGAAATTTTCATATTTATCATTTAATAACTACTATGCTTTCTTAAAAAGTATCTATTATTTTTATATTGTCTATACTTTTTTACAAATTTATAATCCTGAGTATTAATTTTCTTTTAATTGAGAAGTTATTTGTGAATATTATTTAAAATAATTTTTAATTCAAAATCTTAATTATTCAATTACTGCAAAATGTACCTTTTCCTTGGCATAATGTTAAAAACCTGAAATTGTTATGTCTACTAAAATTTCTTATAAAGGTAAAAAGAATCAGATTAAAAAAAGATTCTCTTTTATTGAAAATGGGCATCAGTTAGAAAAGCTGGAATTTGCATTAGCTATTGCTCAAACTAAAGGTGATGGTAAGAAATCTGAAATCTTGAAAAAGCAAATTGTTGAATTGGGTGGTAACGTTGAAGAACCAGGGACATAACCTAATTATCTAACTGTTTATTAGCCTCTATTAATGCTCTGCCTAAATCTTCTTGAGAAACCAGATTTTGTTCAAATAGAGTTATGCCAATTGCTGAAATTACAGAAATAATATCTTGATTATTGATATAGCCTAGATGTCCAACTCTGAATATTTTACCTTTTAAACTATCCTGCCCTCCTGCAAGTTGTATGTTATATTTATTTTGAATTTTTTTTCTAAATAATTCTCCATCAAAACCTTCGGCTTTTATTGCCGTAATTGCAGGGCTAAGTGATTCTTGACTAGCAAATAACTTTAAATTTAATGTCTTAGCAGCTTCTGAAATTGCTAGCTTATACCTTTCATGTTTTTTAAAAATATTATCTAAGCCTTCTTCTCTCATCATTTTTAAAGCTTCATCTAGAGCAAACATTAAGTTGACTGCTGGAGTATAAGGGTTGCTATTGTTTAATAAGCTTTTTTTATAAGAGGCTAAGTCTAAATAAAATTTGGGTAGATCTGAAGTTTCACTTGCTTTCCATGCTTTTTCACTCATTGATAAAAAGCTTAAGCCTGGAGGAATCATATATCCTTTCTGAGATCCTGAAGCAACAATATCGAGCTTCCATTTATCTACGGGGACATTACAAGCACCCAAGCTCGTTACACAATCAATAATTGATAAAGACTCTTTATGATTTCTAACATACTGACTAATAGTTTCTAAGTCATTTATTACTCCTGTAGATGTCTCTGAGTGAGTAATAATTACTGCTTTTATTTCTTTGTTCTTATCATTTTCTAAAATTTGCTTAAATTTCTTAGGATCAAGTGGAGTCCCCCATTCTGAATTGATCTCTATCACTTCTAATCCAAATTTTTGAGCTACTTTTACCCATCTTTGTCCAAATTTTCCATTTTCTCCGCATATAACCTTATCACCCTTGGAAAGAGTATTTATAATTCCAGCCTCCATAGCTGCTGTTCCGCTGCCTGTAATTGCTAAAACGTCATTCTTAGTTTGATGCAGCCACTTTAAATTCTCAGTTGTTGATTTTACAATATTTTGAAAATCTTTACTCCTGTGGCCAATAGGGTGGCTGCCTAAGGCCTGTAAAACTTTTTCTGGCACTGGTGTAGGACCAGGAATCATGAGAGATAATTTTTTTTGTATGGCCACTTTTAAATTAATAGGTCATTCTTAGATTAATAGTCATTACGTATTTTTCAATTACTTGATTTGAAAAAAGGATTTTCTTTGCCTTTATGGGTTGCTGCTTGTGCTAAGTCCGCAGTTAAAAAATTACTTGATTTACCATTCGAAAATTATGAATTTATAAAAATACCTAATCGAAATAATGATGAGAAACTCAAAGTACATTCTGCTGGATTTATTCAGGGATATGATTCTGCTTTAGCAATTACTTTTGTTGATTCAGGCTTAGATCTTGATTTAACTAATAATCTAGAGATATGGATCATAGCTTCATTTCTCAAATATTTAGATAAAGACACGAAAGAAATGATTGAGATCGTCCCTGGTTATGGAGTGGGGATTTATTCAAAAACATCAAAGATCTGTATCTCTAGTTATGCAAAAGAGGTTGTTAAGGCTAATTTGCTTGAATTTATTCCAAATGATTGCAAATTACGTTTGGAAATTATCTTTCCAAAGGGTAAATTCTTGGCAGAAAGAACTAGTAATAAATCATTTGGAGTCGTAGAAGGTTTATCAGTGATTGGTACAACTGCAGAAACACATTTAAGTGCATCTCCTGATCAATTAAAAAATGCTAAAAATCAATTAAATGAGATACTTTCTTCGCATTCTCATGAAGCAATTACTTTTGTTATTGGAGAAAATGGACTTGATTTTGCTAAAAAAATGAATATCCCTTTCCCTGTAATTAAAATTGGCAATTGGATAGGTCCAATGTTAGTTCATGCTGCTATAAAAGATGTAAGAAAAATACTTTTGCTTGGTTATCATGGCAAGTTAATTAAGTTAGCAGGAGGAATTTTCCATACACATAATCATTTAGCAGATGCTCGTATGGAAATTCTTGTTTATTTAGCAATTAAAGAAAAAATACCCCTAGATATCATTTATTCTTTTTTGGAGAGTAAAACAATAGATGAAGCTATAAAAAAAATAGAAGAGTGTGATATTAAAGTAGCCGAACAACTACTTTCTCTGATTTCTACTGAAATAGAAATACGTTCAGAAGAATATATTCAAAAATATGTATCAAGTGAGATTAGAATCGGGGCAATATTATTTGATAAGGAGAGAAGAATAAGATCGATAGGCAAAAATTCACAGCTTATGTTTTCAAAACTTTGTACTTTTAAATCTTAAGTGAATTATAATTTACAAATAATAGACAATTTTTATATATGCTTATAAGTCAAAATTCATATAATCAGAAAAGATATCCATCCATTTTGATTTTGGATTTTGGATCACAATATTCTGAATTAATAGCAAGAAGGATCAGAGAGGCTAATGTCTTTTCAACTGTTATTAGTCATTTAACCTCTAGTGATGAAATAAAAGATATAAATCCTGATGGGATAATATTAAGCGGAGGTCCAAGCTCAGTTTATGAGAATCATGCTCCATCATGTGATAACGAAATATTTAATTTAGATATACCTGTTCTAGGTATATGTTATGGAATGCAGTTAATGGTTAGGCAGCTTGGAGGTGAAGTTACGCCTGCTAAAAATAAAGCTGAGTATGGTAGAGCTCCTTTGTCTATTGATGATAACAGTTCTTTGTTGAATAAAGTAAAAAATAAATCAATTATGTGGATGAGTCATGGAGATTCTATTGATCAATTACCAATTGACTTTTGTAAGATAGCCTATACAGAGAACACCTCTCATGCCGCGATAGCGAATTATAAAAAAAATCTTTTTGGTGTTCAGTTTCATCCAGAAGTAGTTCATTCTGAATATGGGCTTACAGTTATTAAAAATTTTTTATATGATATTTGCAAATGCAAAGCTGATTGGAATACGGAAACTTTTATTGAAGAGGCTATTCCAAGAATTAGAGAACAAGTTGGTAATAAGAAAGTTTTGTTAGCCTTATCTGGTGGAGTTGACTCATCCACATTGGCATTTTTGCTGCATAAAGCAATTGGAGACCAATTGGTTTGTATGTTTATAGATCAAGGTTTTATGAGAAAAGGTGAACCTGAATTTCTGATGAATTTTTTTGATGAAAAATTTCATATAAGGGTAGAGTATATAAACTCAAGAGAACGTTTCATTAGAAAACTTGATGGAGTGACTGATCCTGAGAAGAAGAGAAAAATTATTGGGACTGAATTTATTAGAGTTTTTGAAGAAGAAAGTAAAAGATTAGGACCGTTTGATTATTTAGCACAAGGAACTTTATATCCAGATGTTATTGAGAGTGCTGGCACAAATATTGATCCTAAAACCGGTGAGAGAATAGCAGTGAAGATTAAGAGTCATCATAATGTTGGTGGTTTACCAAAGGATTTGCAGTTTAAATTAGTTGAACCATTAAGAAAACTATTCAAAGATGAGGTCCGCATGGTTGGTAAAAAACTTGGTTTGCCTGATGAAATTGTAAGAAGACATCCTTTCCCAGGACCTGGTTTGGCAATAAGAATATTAGGTGCAGTATCCTCTGAAAAACTTAATTGTCTAAGAGATGCAGATTGGATCGTCAGAGACGAAATCAAAAAAGCTGGTTTATATAATAAAATCTGGCAGGCTTTTGCTGTCCTTTTACCTGTCAAAACAGTAGGAGTAATGGGTGATAAAAGAACATATGCATGGCCAATTGTGTTGAGATGTGTTTCCAGTGAAGATGGTATGACAGCAGATTGGTCAAAAATTCCTTATGAAATCTTAGAGAAAATTTCTAATAGGATTGTTAATGAGGTGGAACAAGTTAATAGAGTTGTTTTGGATATAACTAGTAAACCTCCTGGCACAATAGAGTGGGAATGAAAAGTAGGTTATAAACCTCGTCGGAGTCTAGGAAAATTGGTTTCACATGGGTATCACATGGAGGTAAAATCTATCTATATAGAGAAATCATAGAGAATTAAATTTCTCTGCACTATGAATTCAAAGTTATGATTTTGTTTATGTTCTTAGTAATGTGGTGGTTCTGATTCTTCTGGAGGGAAATAGATATTCTCATCGTTATCTTTTTGCCTCCTTCTGAAATACTCCTCAGATGTATCTAATCCATCATTATCGTAATTACCTTCTCTTTCCATTACTTCTCTATTATACTTTTTACTTTATCTGAGAATTTTTGTTTTTTATCAGTTCTTGTATTTACTTTCAATGTGGTATAAATTCTAGGTGCACCAATTGCATGAACTTTTTCATGGCACTTTTTAACACATTCAAATACTTTGTCCCAATCACCTTCAATGGCGGTTCCATTTGCTCCTAATTCATAGTTTAACCCTTCTTTTTTTATAAGTTCAACACACTCTTTAATGTAAGGAGATAAGGAAGTTCCAACTCCAATAGGCACTAAGCATAAATCTATACTTACAAACATAATTTAACTTTCTTTTAGATAAACAGCATTATTAATTATATGCTGTAAAAATTAACACCTATTATTATTCTATCTTTTTTCCCATCATATTTTACTGAATGATATCTATCAGCTGGAAATATAACAATCATGCCTTCAGAGGGCAAAATTTCTTGATTAGAGTTAGTAACATGTTCATTTTCATAGAATTTTAAAATTCCAGGGTTCTTACAATTTTGATCTCCTATTGATAAATAATAAACTAATGAATACTTTTGTTTCCATAACTTGAGATCTTCAAATTTATCAATTCTGCCAAGATGATTATGTTTATTAATTGTGCTCTCACCCCCTAATATAGTAAAAAAAGAATCACGAAAAAAAACATCTGAACCAATAGCATTTTTCGTAATTTTTGTTAGATCATTTTTAAGATCTTCTGTAATCTTTTCGTTGTCTTCAAAGAGTTTATAGTCTGAACCTCTTGCATTTCCAAAACTAGGATCTGTCAATTTATTGAGATCTAAAGACTTTATTTTGTATAAAGAACTGACAAGCATTTTATTTATAGGCTTATGTAATATAAGTGGAAATTTTGAAGATTCTATAATCTTTGTTGGTTTAGGATTTTTAAATACTGATATTAATAATTGGTTGTCTTTAGAGGTGGGATCAATAGATATGGCTTTTTCAATATTTTCAACTGCCAAATTTATATTACCTTTAGCATAGTTTAAAAGGCTTAAATTTTGATAACAAAGTCCCAAGTCACTAGGATCTAATTGAATAGCTTTGCGCGTTGATAATTCTGCGTCTTTTAATTTTCCGAGATCTCTTAATATAATACCAAGACTCATATGAGCGTTAGGTAAATTAGGACTTAATGCAATAGCTTTTCGTGTTGATAATTCTGCATCTCTTAATTTCCCTAAATCTTTTAATACTGTTCCAAGATTGAAATGCGCATCCGCCAAATCTGGATTAAGTTTAATTGCTTTGCGAGTTATTGATTCAGCTTCTGTTAATTTCCCAAGATCTTTTAGAATACCCCCTAAATTAGAGAATGATGCTGCATCTTGAGGATTAAGTTCAATGGCTTTGCGAATTATTGATTCAGCTTCTGTTAATTTACCAAGATCTCTTAAAATACCCCCTAAATTAGAGAATGATGCTGCATCTCGAGGATTAAGTTCAATAGCTTTTCGAATTGATAATTCAGCTTCTGTTAATTTTCCAAGAAGTATTAAAATCATTCCATAATTATTAAAGAGCCTTGCATCTTCAAATCCATCTTTAATTAGGTATTGATAATATTTTTGTGCCTCTGAAATATTTCCTGCTGAGTGATATCTAACTGCTTCAGAAAGTAATTTATTATGATTTTGATTAATCCTAAAATAGTTTAATTTTTTTTTAGATTTATTTTGATCGCCAAACCCTTTCATCAGAAGAAAATCTACTTAATATTATTATATTAATTCTTGTATTTAATTATTTAAATTGATTATCAAATTTAATTTTTGAGATTATCTTAAGTTATTCTTTTAATTTATATACTCTTAAGTAAATTAAACCGTTTTTTTTAAGAAAATTTAATTCTTATTTTTACTTTAATATTCAAATTAAAATATCTATATTTTTTCTAAATATTTTTCGATTATTTAGTGATTATTGATTAAATGAATTAATGGGGGGAATTTTGAAATGTAATTTTTAGAAGACTATTTAAGTTAATATTTTTGTTATATTTAAATACTACCTCTTTAGAATAATAGATATTTGAATCTAATAATAATGAGAAAAGGATATTCTGATATATGATGTAAATAAAATTGAAAATGAATTTTAAAAACAGAGGATTTACAGTAGGTGATTTTTTAATATTGTTATTTATGGTTTTATTCTTAATTTTTATTTTTAATAAATTTAAATTCAGTAATAATCAGAAACAGGTAGAAGCTTTTAATGCTTTAGAGCTCTTAAAATCAAATAATACCTAATTACTATTAAAAATATTGAATGATTTTACTTTTATTTTTATAAATTTAAAAACATAATGGATCAATTCATTAAATTAAGTAGATCAACTGTTGAAAGGTATCTAAATTGTCCAAGATGTTGCGTTTTGGAGAAGAACTATAAGATTAAGCCTCCGAGTTTGCCTTTTACTCTTAATATCGCAGTTGATAATCTATGTAAAAATGAATTTGATTATTATAGAGCAATCCAAAAGCCTCATCCTCTCTTTATTCAAAATAAAATAGATGCTGTTCCATTTAAGCATAAAGATATTGATATTTGGAGAGATAATTTTAGGGGTTTGAGGTATAAGTCAAAATCTTTAAATTATGACTTTGGTGGAGCTATTGATGATGTTTGGCAAAAAAATAATGGCGATTTAATTGTTGCAGATATAAAAGCAACCTCAAGAAATATTTTTGATTGGGATGAAACATTTAATAAATATGAATATCCTAAGGCTTATAAAAGACAATTAGAAATGTATCAATGGCTATTACAGAAAAATGGATTTAAGGTTTCGAAAGATGCATTTATTATCTATTTTAATGGAAGGAAAAATGAGAAATTTTTTAAAAATACTTTAAGTTTTGATTCTCATGTAATTAAGTTAACATGTTCTACTGATTGGGTTGAGCAAGCAATTATTGATACAGTTCAATTATTGAAATCAAAAACTTTCCCAAAACCTTCTCCTAAATGTGAACAATGTACTTATCTAAGGAAACGTTGGAATCTTTCTAGAAATTTAAAATTTTAAATTTATATTAATTAATCAATAAAATTAATAAATAAAGGTAAGCTTTAATTAAATGTGAGTTTTAATTTGACTCTATTCGATAAAAAAAATAATTTAATCAATAATCTACAGCAAGATATTATTAAGATTGATGATAAGAAGATTTTTTTAAATCCTTTTCTCTATTCTAAGAATTTTGATGATAAAACAAATAGATGGCTTAGAGAAACTGGTCAAATTTCTCATTTAAATATTTTGAAAAATAGGGATAGATTTTATCCAGAATTAAAATGGGAGTATCTAAGTAACGATGAAAAATATATTAAGGATTCGACTGTAGAATTTTTTTTAAAAACTTTATATTTGATTAATAAATATCATCCTAATCTCAATTCTAATCATTTAATTGAAATCGAGAAAAAGCTTTTTATGAATAAGAGAGTTGCTTTTGAAAAATGGATTAGAAAATCTGTAGCTAAAAAAGCAAAATTATTGGTTAAAGAAAAAAGAGAATTAAATAAGAAAAAATTTATAGATAATTGGACAAAATGGTTATCTAAAGAAGAAACAAAAAAAGCTATTTGGCCAGTTTTTGTTATTATTATGTTATCTTTTATCGTTGGTTGGTTCGCTGGGGTATCTAAAAATAGTTGTAACCCTTATTTCGAATCTTCCAATAACAAAAAATTATAATTTTTATGTCTGATTTTTTTGATGAATTAAATAATAGTTTTAATAAAGAATTTATTAAAGATTTTTTAAAGTATGTAAAGGATCCGAATAATAAAATATCAGATAATTTAATTAAATTTTTAAATGATTCTAAGATTTCTATAAATGAAATTCTAGTTAACTTTATAAATCAAAAAGATAATTTACAAAGTGATTCGGAATACAAGAATATTGATGATAATCTTTCTGTTAGCCCTATGCAAAAGAAAGATTATGATACTTTATTAATTCGTTTGCAAATGATTCAAGAAAATATGAAGCACATGGAAAATTATTTAAATAATAAATAATTGAACAATAATAAATTTAATAAAAATTCAGTTCATCTTCGTAATCAACCTACGATATTTTTTTTATTAGTATCAGTTGTTTTTCTGTTAATATTTTTTAGATTATTTTATTTGCAAGTTTTAAATAAAAAGAATTATAAAAATATGTCTGATCAAAATAGAATCAGGCTTATTGCTTCGGAACCAATAAGAGGAAAAATTCTTGATAAAGATGGGGATGTTATTGTTAAAAATAAATTAAGTTATTCTTTAATTATTAAACCCCAGTTCATTAATAAACAAGATTGGTTTAAATATAAAGATAATATATCTAATTTACTAAATCTAAATAGCGAAGAATTGCAGTCTCAATATGAGCTTGGTTTAAGAGAAAATTTATATTTTATAAATCTAAAAAATAATTTGTCAGTAGAACAGATTATAAAGTTTAAAGAAAATAAGGATAAATTCAACGGGATAGAAATTCTAAGAAAAGTTAAAAGAGATTATCCATATAAAAATCTTGCAGCTCATGTACTTGGATATACTTCACCAGTTACATTATCCGAATTTAAGATTCTATCCAACAAAGGTTATAGATTAAATGATTATATTGGAAGAACAGGAGTGGAACATGTTTACGAGAAATATTTGCGTGGTAAGTGGGGAGGAGAGATGATTGAAGTTAATGCTGCTGGTGTTTTTCAGAAATCATTAGGGGTAATGCCCTCAAAGAAGGGAAAGGATATTAATTTAACAATTGATCTGGGATTGCAAAAAATTGCGGAAGAAGTTTTGAGTGATAAAAAAGGTGGTGCATTGATAGCTATGGATCCTAGAGATGGAGCTATTAGAGCTATGGCGAGTAAACCTAATTTTGATTTAAATTTTTTCACCCAAGATTTTAAATCTGAAAAAGAATATAATAAAATTTTTTATTCTGATTCTAAACCTCTTTTTAATAGAGCTTTAAATGCTTATGACCCTGGAAGCGTTTGGAAAATTATTACTGCTTTGGCTGGTTTAGAAAGCGGTAAATTCCCTTCTGATACGATGTTAAAGACCCAGCCATGTATTGTTTATGGTAGTCAATGTTTTAGAGAGCATAATGATGAGGGTTTTGGCATAATTGGATATGAAGATGCGTTGAAACTTTCTAGTAATACTTTTTTTTATCAAATAGGGTATGGGGTTGGTGTGGACGAAATTAATAGAATCTCTGAAATCCTTGGCTTTAACAAACTTTCAGGGATCGAAATAAGTGAACAAGAAGATAGAGGATTAGTTGCTAGCAGTAAGTGGGCTGAGGATGGGAGAGGATGGGGACAACCAGGGAAGACACCATGGCTACCTGAAGATATTGCCAGTATGTCAATTGGTCAATTTGTCGTTCAGGTTACACCAATTCAAATCGCTAGAGCATACGCTGCGATTGCTAATGGTGGATATTTAGTTGTTCCACATCTTTCTAAAATAGATAAAGACACTTCATCATTAATTAAACCTATAAAAGTTGATATTGATACAGAAAATTTGGAAATTATAAAAAATGGTTTAAAAAAGGTTGTTCAATCCGGAACGGGAGTTGCTATTAATTATGGAACATATAATTTACCCCCAGTTGCAGGAAAAACTGGAACCGCTGAGGATGCCTTGGGAGGTCCTGACCATGCATGGTTTGTGTGCTTTGCACCTTCCGAAGATAGTGACTTGTTAGTAGTCGCATTTGCAGAGAATACACCGGGAGGAGGATCCGTGCACGCATTACCAATGGCAAGGAGGATTTTAGAGGAATGGTATAGAACAAATGATTGATTGACTAATCTATATTCAACCTTTTCATTTGCATAAGTCTTTTTAATATATCTTCAATACTTTTTTCTTCTGCAGGTTTTTTGTAATTAGCAGATAAATGTCTTCCTAAAATTTGACCACCTAAATGTGCTAATTGAATTCTTAATGATGTAATTAATTCTATTCCAGGCCCTCCTGAAAAAGTTGCTATTGCAATTGGTTGGCCATTAAATAGTTTTCTAAAATCATCACCTGAAATTGATAACCAAGCAATAAAATTTGAGAGAATTGGAGGAATTGATCCATTATATTCAGGGGCACATATAATCCACTTTTCTGTTTTAAATAATTTTTCCTTTAACAAGGTAACTTCATCAGGAATATTTTTATCAGAATGAATCCTTGGGTTATATAGGGGTAATGTGAGTTCAGTAAGATCTAATATCTCGCCTGAAATTTTTAGTTGGTTGCTTTTTTCTAAGAATTGTCTTGATAATTGAAGATTATTTCCATTACTTGCAGAAATAATTATAAGTTTAGGTTTGTTTTCCATTGTTTAGATAATTGTGGATTAATAATTTGATCCGCTTTTCCTGTGATGAACGGCAGTTATGTCATCTTTATTTAAGACATTTCCATAGTTTACCTCAGCATAAATAACCCAGTGGTCTCCGCATTCCATTCGCTCTTTAACTGTTGCATCTAGCCATGCTAAAGAGTTAGTAATTATTATTTGTTCATTAGGAGTCTGTTCTGTATTTAAGCCTAAAAAGCGATCCTCTCCAGGCGCAAAAGGTTTAGAAAATGTTTTTATGGACTCTTTGGCATTATTAGTACTTAAGATATTTAATGCAAAATTATCGCCTTTTTGGAGGAGAGATTCTACTGCTCTATCTTTAGCAACAGATATACTTAAGCCTGGAGGAGAGAAACTAGCTTGACTTACCCATGAAGCAAGCATTGCACTTTTAACGTTATTTTCTCCTGTCCCTTTAGAGGCTGTCAGCACACATAAAGACCCTACAACTCTACCTAAAGCTTGTAATGTTGGATTAGTTTTACTTGATATCATCCCGGTATCTGATCTTCTTGTTTTTTTCTTTGATTTCTTAAGAATTTTTCTGCCAAAGTGAGTACCGATTTCTTCTATTTCTTTAATCTTTGGTTTATTAGGACTAAATTTAATTCTTATTGGCTCAAAGCTAAGATTAAAGCCTCCATCTTTCAATTTAGATTCAAGTAAATCGATCGCTTCGCCACTCCATCCAAAGCTTCCAAAAATACCAATTGGTTTATCTCTGTCGCCTTCAGATAATATACTTCCAAGTGCACTTACAATTGGTGTAGGAGCATGCCCACCTAGTGTTGGAGTTCCTAGTAAATAGCCATCTGCTTTTTTTATAGATTTTATCAAGTCGTCATTAGATGTGAATTCACAATTAATACTTTCAACTTCTACAGAAGTAGTAGTTATCCCTTTTGCTAACGCGTCTCCAATTGAAGCTGTATTTCCATAAGCGCTAGCATATATCAGAGCAATTTTTGGGGTGTTAATTGATAAACTTTCTCCCCAACGAATGTAATCATTTATAAGGCTTTTTAAGCTATATTCAATGGCAGGGCCATGCGATGGGACTATTAACTTTATTTCAAATTCAGATATTTTCTCACATATAGAAGTTATTTGCGACGACATAGGAGCCATTAAACAATTATAAAAATGTTTTCTATCTGTTTCTGTACTTAAACGATTGTTCTCAGACCATTCTTTACTTGCAATATGGCATGAAAAAAGTTTTTCGCTGAATAGAATCCCAGATAATTTCTCATAAATTATTAATCCTCCTGGCCATCTTGCTGTAGGTGTAGGAATTAATAGGAAAATATTATTTTCAAATTCTAATGAAACTTCTTTTTTTATAAGATTAAGCTCTGCTAAATTTATTTCTAATGAATTATCATCGCTAGGTTTTTTTTGATCCCATAATTCACAAATCAGTTTTTGACCTGGAACTGAGCAAGTAATAATTAATTGGTTAAAATTCTTTTTAACATGTTTTAAAGTCTCTACAATTTTTGGATTGATATGACCAGTAATTATGTTGATATTATTTATATTAAAATTTTGAAAGTAATAATTAATTTTTTTATAAAAAGGTTCAAAATATATATATTCTGGAGGATGAATTATTATTAAATTATTATCTTCTTTAAAAAAAAATGTATTAAAAGAAGAACCCTTGTCAAGATTGAATTCTAATTCAAATCTTTCTTTTTTGTTATCTAAAAATCTAAAACACTCAATATTATCTTTAATATGAAAATCAATTATTTGGTTTAGATTTTTTTCCTTATATAAAATATTTTTATCCATTTTCAAAGCATATTTTTTTAATAGTGATTTGCAACTTTTCTATGATGAACAGCAGTTTTGCAACTTAAATCTGATACACTTCCGTTCTCAACTATTCCATAAATGATCCAATGATCGGGTGTCTCTAATCGGGAACTAACTTTGCAATCCAAAAAAGCAAGAGCCTCAGATAATACCGGACCTCCTTTTGCAAGATCTTTAATTATTTCAACGTCTGCGAATCTATCTGCTCCTGGTGCGAATCTTTTTAGAAAATGTCTGAACATTTTTTGAAAATTATCTTCTCTTAAAATATTTACTACAAAGGTTTTATTAACCTGCATAAAAGATTCAATTGCTCTATCTTTAGCTACAGCAACTGTTATACCTGGTGGTGAAAAACTAGCTTGACTAACCCAGCTTGCTACCATAGCGCTTTGTCTTAGAGAAGATCCTGAACCTTCACTCGCCGTGACTACGTAGAGGCCTCCGCTTAATCGACCTAAAGCTTTATCAAGATTTGAATCAAGATTTTTAATTGTCGCTATATTTTTCTTTTTATTTATTAGCTGACCTAAATCTGTTCCTGCTTCTTCAAATTTTTGATAAATAACTGGTCCTGGTGTTTCCTTAACTCTTAAAGGATTAATAGCTTCTTTTTGTTTTAATTCTCTCAATTTATTTGCTAATGAATCAATAGGTTCATCATTGCCTCCAAAGGCATCATATGTGGCTGTTAATTGTTTAGGTTTTAATGCTGCAAATAAAGTACCAATTGACTCTTGTAAGTCTATATCAGAAACTGCAGGCCACGTAGGAATAACCACTGCTTTTGCTTCAGTTATTAGAGCTGTTAATTCCTGTGGGTCTGAAGATCTTAAATCAATTAATTGAACTTGTGCGTCAGCTTTAGTGACACCATGAGCGAGGGCTTGACTTAATCGATCACAAAACCCGTAATCACTTATGTAGCAAACAGCGACGAAATCATTTCCTTTGTTTTTATTATTACTCCATTCATAATATTTTCCTTTCCAAAAGTTAACATTATGAGTAAGTATTGGTCCATGACCTACAGCAATGGCTTTAATATCAGGCAATTTATCAATTTTTTTAATAGCTTGCACTACACTTCTCGCATTCGGACCCATTAAGCAGTCATAGTAAAACCTAAAATCCTTAAATATTTCTTTTTGATTTGAGTCAAAAAATTCATTAGAACAAAAGTGCAATCCAAAAGCATCACATGTGTATAAAACATTTGTCCCATGATCATAAGAAAATATAGTGTCTGGCCAATGTAAATTTGGTGCACTTAT
>TARA_B100000963_G_scaffold1722_1_pt1 | contig 17121 bp, 27 predicted proteins | sample TARA_B100000963 | Tara Oceans TARA_B100000963 (sample SAMEA2622097) | marine metagenome | biome: marine biome (ENVO:00000447); feature: surface water layer (ENVO:00002042); material: "saline water (ENVO:00002010), including plankton (ENVO:xxxxxxxx)" | depth 5 m | reverse complement strand
TACGTTCATATGCACTATCAATACGTTGTTGTTCTTTTTCTATTTGTACATTGATATCATCATTACGATTACCAGTACTGTTTTCAGCTTCACGTATTTTTATTTCAGCTCGATCTATTATTGCTTGTTGTCTTGCTAGCTCAGTTTCTATACGTGCTACTTGTTCTACACTTTCAATACTAGCACTGGTCTGCTCTATGTGTGCTTTACTAAGAAAACCAAATATACCCATACTGGTAATAAACATTAGCACAACTACTGCGAGTGCTAGATAGTACCTAAGCCACCATTTAGCTCGACGCCAGTGTTTGTGTAACCATACTGCGGTTACAAGTTTACCAACTTCTAATGCTCCGCCCATAATCATTATAGGTATAGCCGCGGCGGCAAAAATAGCTACCAATCCTGCTATACTATAATATATTGCTACTGCACTAATACAAAGGGCTGTTATAAAAACTAATAGTCCTAAAAACAAATTTAATCTCCAAACTTTTCGGCATAGCCGTCTTCTATCATTTTCTGATTAACATCTGTTTTGCTCTTGCTTGCATCTAATGTAAAAAGTTTCCCCATTATTCTGCCAGCTTTACCTCGTTTATTCATAATTGTTTCACAGATGAATTCTTGACCTAGTAATTCAGTAAGTTTATTTTTTGCTACAATAGCATTACTCTTTTTGTCTTCATCTGTTGACCGGATATCATCTACATTAACTCCGTATAATTTTATTCTCTGTCTGATAGTTACATTGAAACCTAAGTCGATGACTGCATCAACTGTGTTTCCGTCTATCACTCTAATTGTATTGCATTGATATGTATACATGCAAAATCCTTTATCCGTTTATACTATTTATCGGAATTTGCCCTAGACTGTTGCTGATCTGCAAGCCAGGATTTTGCTTGTGGTCTACGTGGTGGTTCAGCTATAAATTTTCTTATGTTTTTTTCGACCGCCACAAAATTTTCCTTACGGTCTGGATCTTCCAAACCTCCGCTATTGTCTACTATGTAAAAATTAGCATTACCAAATAACTGCTGAAACTTCATCATGTTATCCTGCACTGCATGCCACATCTTTTCAATCATCTCTTCAGGTAATTGACGTGGTCGCATTTTATTTCTTTTTTGAGCCATATCTAAATTTGTGTTTACAAATACCATCATTGTGTCATAACCTAGTTGCTCTAGCTTTCGTTTTTGATCTGCTGTTTTTGCAACATCTTTGGCTGTGCCGTCAATTATTAAACCAAGTCTACCATCAATATAGTTCCCTTGTTTTGCTTTGGTTAAACGTTTTGCTTTTTCTCTAGCTTCTTGTCCTTGTGGACTTGCAACAACTTCTGGGTCACTTAGATCTAGTGGTTTTGGTTTTGCTAAACTGGCAAGTTTTTCATATACATCATCACTGTTTACTATTTTTAAACCAGTTGCGTCTGCACCCATCATACTATCCACAACAAAGCCCTTTCCTGAGCCAGGGCCTCCAGCTAAGAAAATGGCTTTAAAAATATGAGGATCGTTTGGACCCTCAGCTAAATTGTAGTTTGATATTACTTCTTTTACTAGCATAAGTGTATTTATGCTATTTTATACTAATCCCATCTGTAGAATATATGGGCACCAATTCTACCTATATGGTTCATACCTCTATCTCTGGTCCATCTAGGTTTGACATAACTTGCATGATAGTGTGTTGCACCTTCAGTTATACCTCTGTGTTTGTTGGCATACAAAATGCTACCTGCTACATACTGTGCAGTTGCCCAACCAGTTTCGTCATCTGGTATATCATCTTTGCCATCACAGTACCAACTGAATTGGCACAAGTGTCTAATAGGATTATATTTTCTTTCTTCGTCAGGTAAATCTGGATCTTGCTTTGTTTTCCAACTTTCTCTGACAGGTCCTTGATATACTACTTCACAAATAGTATCTGGATATCTATCATCTCTTACTCTATTGAGTACAACATCACTAACTGCATACATACCTGCAAGGTTATCGCTTCTTGTTTCATAATATACATTTAGTGCTAAACAATGTGCTTCTGCACTTTCAATTAAATCAGGATAAACATCAAATTCAATACTGTTTTCATCTACTGCAACCACTTGTACTTTAAGTAATTCAGGTTCTATATAATTTGTTTCACTTTGTGCTATTGAACTTGTTTGTCCTAAAAACACAATAGTCATTACAATTACGCCATTAAACAATAACGTAAGTCCTGTGCCGATAAATTTTAACATGTCTGCCTCTTAGTTATTTACAATTCGCCAAGACTGATTTGTTCCTTTATTCGACCATTTTCGTCAACTAATTGAACACTTCCGTCTTTGATTTTGCCACGTGGAATTAAATTAAATCTTTGTCTAACTATACTATTCATATGCTTTACAGCCTGTTTTTTATTGCTGAATAGATCATAGTTTTTGGTTTGTATTCCACCATGATTATTATAAAATACAGTTTCAACTTCGTAAGTACTCATATTGATGCCTTTCTTTGTATACAATATAGTACTTCTTTTACTGATTGTCAAGAGTCTGAGGAGCATTTTCTGCCTCAAACTTTTCTACTATTGCTTTCTTTTGTTCAATCATATGCTCTAGCGAATAAACTGCCATTCGCTTCTCATCACTTGCACCTTCTGTCAAGTTAATGATTGCACTTTCAAGTGTTTCGATATCCTGTAATAGATCGTTCATAATGCCTCCTAATTAAAGTCTGCAGGGCGAAGCTCAACGGCTTCTTCTAATTCAGCATACATTGTATAGATATGCTTGACTAAATCACGTTTTACACTATCTTGAAGTGGCATACTCATTACGAGTGCATCAACTTCATCTAGTTTACTATCAATAGCTTCTAATGTATCTTGTACTGACATTAAGCAACTTCCTTCCAACCAACACTTGCACACACAAATTGGTCACCATTTTCATTTTCAACTACATCACTAACACTAACAGAATACATAGGAGCCAATCGTTCAATGTTTTCTTCTGGGCCAATGTTACCTACTTCAAATACATGATTAATATCATTAGCAGTGATGTTTGATACGTGTGTGTACCAATTGTTATCCATTGCCTTTTTAGCTAATGAACCTACTTCGTCTTTAGCGAAAGACATATCCAACTTGGTCATATGCTTAGGAACACTGTTATGTCCTTCAGCATTTACTTTGTCAACTTCTGCATCTGTAAGATGTATTTGATATAATTTGAATTTCATTGTCTACGACTCCTTATTAACTATAAACAGTATAGCATCAAGATGTCTTACTGTCAACCTTTTTATTCAGGTTTTTTTGTTAAATCTAAGTCTTTTGGAAAAAGTTCGTCGAATTCAATTGTAACTGTTTGTTTTTCATCAAACGTTTTTAAGTCGTTCCACAGCCGGTCGATTGCTTCATCTGTCCAGTTGTGTTGAATATCTTCATCTTCTACAATAATACTTTGAAACTTCTTCCATTCAAAATAATTAGTACAATCAATACTGTTACAAGGATCAAATCCTTCATCTATAATGTCTTTTAGTAAAGCAGTATCTTTTATGCCACTTTTACGTTTTGCTCGCTCTAGTGCAAAGTCGATTACATTTTCCATTAATCACACTCCGGAAATTTATGCTTTACTAATGCTTGAATTGGTTGTAGATGGCCATTCATATGTTCTGTAACATATTCTTTAGGTTCTTCAGTACCCCATCTGTATATGGCATTTTTCGCCATATTAAATATTTGTCTTTTATTAGCATTGATTAAAGTATCTTTAGGATCATCATCTCCTGTTTCGTCTAGATATCTTAATGCATATATCGCAATATCATCTACACTCAGCGGTACTTCTACCTTTGCTAATATTCTTCTACCATTGCCAGTGTCTTTTGACCTCATTGTTTTGCCTTTCTTTTGCCTATACTTCTAATAGATGTGCCATGACATCTCTCCATTAGTTCTTACATATAAGTAAGAGTTTATGGCAAGATGACTCGAATGTCAAGAAAAAAATTTACTTTTTTCTGACTTATTATTTATACTTCAATTTTTGTAATTCTTACTTTCCAATTTACTGTTTTACCAGTTTGACCTTTTACTCGGACCCTAAATGCATTTGCAATTACTTCAGCACTTACGTTCCAACCTGTATATGTGACAGTCCAATTTGTTGTATCTTGTGCTGGATCTAAGTTATTACCCGTTGCATTTATAGCATTATTTGCAGTATATGTATTAAGATCAAATTCTACTACATCATTTGCATTATAGCTTGACATCGGATCCCATGGAGTTTGTGCTAAATCTGCGGTGCCACTGCGTTGATAATCTACTTTACTGTTTGTTCCTACTATACTCTTTGTACCACTACTGTCAGTTACTACACCTTCAACTTTGAATGCTTGTTTTTCACCAGATGTAGCAACACCTAATGCTCGCATCTCAAAAAACCAAGTTTTATTTGCGGCTGGTTCAGGATATGCACTATTAAATTGTACTGCAAGGGCAGTACCGTCTGTAGTTTGTGTGCTTCCACTAACTAACACATCTGGATCACTGCTCAAATCTATAGTATCAGTACCTTGTGTAACTGTAACACTATTATCAGCACTTGTAATAGTTCTAAATTGAAATGTATTTGTACTACGTTGTTTGAATACTTGACTACCTGAACCAACATTTGAACTGGTTAGACTATCACTAATTTGTATTTCTGTACCACTAGAGGTAAGGGCTATACCACCAGTATTTGTTAATGTTCTAAACTGTAATTCTGATCCGTTTAACTGCTTGAATACTTGTTGACCAGTACCTAAGTTTATTGAACTTGTAAGTGTACCAGTATTACCAGTTTGTGTAATCAATTGCTTCCAATTGTTTACATCTCCAAAGTAACCTTCAATAGCATGTGTATCTGTGTTGTATCTTATTTCACCAACTTCTGTATTTGGTCTTTGTGCAGTAGTACCTGCTGGTATTTTTATAGCCGCAGTACCTGGAAATCTAGGATTAGAGGCAAGATCAATTTGTATATCTCCACCAGCACCATCTCCATTGGTAACTGAAATCTGACCTGTTCCGCCAACAACTTTTCTTGCTCTACTAACACCACTGTCTTTTACAACTATTCCACTTCCTGATTCAACATTTAAATTGTTTAAAAAGTTAAACAGTGTGCTTGTAGCTTGTTGAAAGTCAGTTACTGTTCCTGTATTATTAGTAGTTGTGTCTTTACGTGTAAAAATTGTAAGTATATCTGTACGAACAACAATATCGTCTGTTGAAGCATTTATACTAAGCATACCTGCTTCACTGTTTACTACAAATAAATTATTACCTGTATTATTAAAGTTGTTTATTACCGTTGTGCTACCTGTTGTTCCACTTGAACCAGCAATATTACTTACATCAGTAGTAAGTCCTCCGGCATTATATCCTGGACTACTAGGTGTTGTTGGACTGGATCCTGCACTTTTTCCAGTAGTTTTTTGTTCAAAATTTGCAGTATAACCAATGACATTCCCACAATAATCATATACAGGTATCTGATTGTTTATGTCAGGTGTAGGATCATCATCCCTTGCAATAATATCTAATAGACTTTGTTCAAGCAATAATTGAAAAATATTACTGTATTCAATTATTTCACCTTGTAATATACGGTTGCCGTTTGAATCATATTGATGTCCATCAGCACCTGTGCCTAAACTATACTGTACTGGATAACCACTTAGTCTATCATATAGACCTTTAAGTTGGGCAACCATTCTTGCATTACCTGCAACTCCACCACTGTTAGGGTTGTGTAACACTCCCATTTCTGTATTACAACCACTGTCAGGTGTACCAAACTGACTACCGCCTTGGCTGTAACTTCCTGATATATTGTTCTCAAAATCAATTAAACTTGAAATAGATCCTGTTACACTATTAATATCTGTTCTAATACTGTCAATTACACTTTGACCTAAATTACCAGCATTAATTGCACTAAAGTTATTTGCTATAGTGCCTAATATTCCTCCATTAAACACACTAGCATTAAATCCACCAGTTGCACTAATACAAGCACAGGTTTGTCCTGGAGCAATACTACCTATATTATCTATAAGTTGTTTACCTGCTCCTAAGAAACTACCCATTGCACGTTCTAACATATTTGGAATTGCAATTGGATCTACAGGAGTTGCACAAAAATTAATTAGATTTGCAACATTTTGTGCTTCTGCTAGTACACCATTTAGTCGACCTAGTACTTCATCAAGTTTGGTATGATCCATAAATGATTCCATACCAGATTGTAATTCGTTCAAAGCATCTTTTAGTTCACCTTGTAGACCTGGAATGTTTAGTAGTGCATTGATGTTACTGTGCATACAAAGTTGTATATTAGGTAACTTTAACCCATTACCACTTAGCATACCACATAATAATTCACGCAAAGTAAAACTGTACTCAGCACTAGCTACGATTTTAAGATTCTCAGATCCAGCGGCGTTGGTACCACTTATATGATGTCTAGCATCTAAGTACTCATTGATATCATTTAGTCCATTTGGAAAATCTTTAAAGCTCATCTATTTGATCCTGCACGTACATTTGGACTAGCACTACTTGCATTTGGGGCACAATGAGCTCCTCCTGGTATAGGACATAGTGCATCAGGATTTGCACTGTCACCATTTAGTATGATTGGAATGCCTCCTGCTCTTACACTGCCTACTGTTTCACTTGCTTTAAGTCCGCCTCCGCCATGAGTATTAGTATCGCCATCAGTACTTATAGCTCTATTGTTAACTCTAACGTTTGCTATTTTTGTTACTGTACTGGCACCACAACTACGGCTATCGCCTTGTCTGTGTACAAAAGCTGTCATACAACTATTTATAGTTTAAAATTGGTGTTTGCTGATGCTGGTGCAATGCCTGTAGTGCTTTGTAAATATGCATCTGATAGGCTTTTATTTGGTTTATTTGTTGTGACCACGTGTTCTTTTTTTATTGTAATTGGGTCACTGCTAGCTGTATCTATACTCATTAGCCATGGGATAAGCATTGCTTGTCCGTTTTGTGGATTAAGGGTAATTACACAGGGTTTTACAACTTGTATATCTCCCATATCACCGCTAATATTTGCTGGTTCGCTAGATTCAAATCTTGCTACTATTTCTTCACCTGTGCTTACTTTTACGCAAACAGTATCGCCTTTTTTATAATTGGATGTTATCAACATCTTTAATTTCTCCTACGAGTTTTTTTATTTGGTTAGGGTCCATGCGGACAAGTGCTTGCCCGCCGCCCTCTACTAGTAATTTACCATTGAAATAAATTTGAGGAATCATTTTATGACCCTGATCTAAAAGAAATTGTCTGGCTTCTTGATTAGTATCCACTCTAATTTCTTCAAATTCAATTTCATGTTTAGTAAGCCATTGTTTAGCCATATCACAATAACCGCACAATGGCTTACTATAAACTGTTATCATATTTCGCATCCACCTGCTACACATGCTAGTTCTTGTGAACCAACAGTCATATCTTGTGTTTCATATTTTGCAAGTAAACTCCAATCTACTTCAATCGGCATTTTTGCTTTTAGATCTTTGTACTCGTTTTCTGTACAATCCTGATAAGGTGCTTGCTTGTATGTATGCTCACTGAATGGTAAGAAGCTTACTCCTGACATCCAATCAAAGTTTGCATATACCCATGCTCCAACTTCCATCCATTCATTTTCTTTTACAGAAATAGTTACAGATGGTTTGTGTTCACACCAATGCTTTTGATATGCTAACCAATGTTCTAGTTGCTCTATAGCAGTCATGTCAGTTCTAAATGTTGCTTTTTTATCAACTTTCATTGGGAAACTAAACACACTGGTATGATTAGGATTCATTACATCATCTTCAATTGGAAATCCAGCTTCCTGCATATACATTGTAAGTGGATCTTTTTTGTCACCACGTACAGTTCTAATATAGTACTCGTTGTGTCTAGCATGAATACCACTTGCGGCATCTGTAAGCTGAGATACTGTACCACTTGGCTTTACACAAGTAATCGCGGCACTTACAGGAATGCCAATCTTCTTAGCAAGTTTTTCATTTGTTGCTACTGCTTTTTCTTTCAGCTTCACAAGCAAACTTTCTAAGTTTTTGTTTTTGTTGCTGGTCAATGGAGAATCCATAATACCAGTCAAACTAACACCCAACAATCTTTCTTCCGAACAATTGGCTTTCCAATGCTTGCTTAGATATTTAAAGTTTACAAGTGTAGATTGTAGTGTGCCTAGTATAGTTGCTAGTTCTACTTTTTCCAGTAGTGTGTCTTCTGTATCATTTTCACGGATCACAACTTCTGATAGGTTACAGAATTCTCTATCACGCAAAATAATTTCACTACATGGATTAGTTCCAAAAGATTGACCTTCAGTGTCTCTGCGTCCATTTCTCTTGGCTTGTACAGTTGCAGATTCTCTGTTAAAGATACCTCTTTCGCCAGACTTTGAATCATACAATGCTTTCCATTCGTCCATAAAGATACCAATGTCTGGTTTTTCTGTATATGCGGCTGAATTGTTAGCTAGAGCTCGCTGTGCGTTTTGCTCCCACCACTGACCAGCTTTTGCATGTCTCATTCTGTCGTCAGACAAATTTGATAGTGAGATCAAAGCTGATCTTCTTACACCACCAACTACTACGATTTCTGCAATTTTACAGACAATATCGTGGCATTCCAATGATGAAAGTTTTCTTCCGTTTGAACTTTGAAATGTTGCTACAACAAATTTAAACAAGCTATCAAGTGGATCTGGGCCAGATGCTCTACCACCAAATGTTTTCAACGGTGCGCCTGCTGGTCTTACTTTGCTTAGATCCCAACTTGGTATTTGTCCACTATAAAGCATGGCTATTAGTTCTTTAAGTGCTTTTGCCCATCCTAGTTTACTATCTGCTACTTGTATGCATGTATCACTATGGAAAAATTCTTCAGCTACTACAGGAAGTTGTGCTACTTCTTGTCTTTCTACACTAAAGCCTACACCAGTTCCATTCATTAATACATATAGTATTTCGTCAAATGCTTGTACTCGGTTGACTGCAACATACGAACAATTGTATCCTGCTATATTTTCTCTTTTTAATGCTTCACCTGCTGTCATTAGACAACGCATTGAAGGCATAATTTTACATTCTAAAACTGCTTCTTCTAATCTTCTACGCAATTTAGAATCTAATTTATATTCATGCATCTCCATTAGATGCTCTTCAAAAAAATTGAAGTATCTATCAATTGTTTCTCCCCAAGTTTCTCTTCTGCCTTTGTCTTCTAGCCATCTAGAATATCTACTAAGGTGGATAAACTCTTGATATAAAGTTGGTAAGTGATTGTTTAATCTAGCCATGCTCTCTCCTTGTTTTTATTTTGCATAATTTTCCGAGTTATAGACGAGGATGTCTGGTGTATGTTTTTCGCTCATTATTTACCTTCGTGTTTTTAATAAGCGAAGCCACAAAAAAATTTATCAAGATACTATTACATCTGCAATCTTCTTCTGAAAACTTATTGATATATTTTCGGTTGGTAGTGTACTTATACCTCCGTGTTCATAATTAAGCAGATACTTATTGTCAATCCATGAACATAATTTTTGTGTACTATTCTCCCTACATGTAATAAAGATTAATTCATTAGGTATGTTTTCATTTGCATAGAAAATAGTATAGCTCATACCTAAAGCTAAACTATTTTCACAAAAATCTCCACTGTGTATCATTTCCCAAGGTGTGGGCCATGTTTTATTATCTACAGGATCTATGGTCATGCTACTTAAAGGTGCCATCTTCCACCAATCCACTACAGTTTGACACACCGCTAAAGTATTGTTAGTGTCCAAACCTTTTCTAAATTTTCTCCACTTGCTCAGCCGAATACTTGGTGCTTCGTACCAAGCACCATTTATTAATTGCTGTTCCAAAGTTGATACGTATATTTAAATTTACAGATTTTGTTGTCAGCATCAGTATATTGTAACTTCATTGTGTTTGCTGTTGCAATATCGACGCCAAAGGTTATTCCTACTGCGGCAGTTTCAGTAAAGTTGTCATCAATTGTACTAGTGCTTGCACTTGTATCAGTTGCAAATCTTAGTTGACCCATTCTTACTCCACTTGTGCTTTCTAAACTATAGTCCATGATTACTGCATTATACAAAGTTGTATCAACTTGAAATCCAGTATCAGCTGAACTGCCATTGGCGGCGAGTTCAACACTGCTAGGAAGTGTTACGTCACTGTCTATTTCAATTTCACTATTGAATCTTGCAGTAATAGCACCTGTTGGAGCACTACCAAATGTAATTGTTGTTCCGCTCAGAGTATATGTAGAAGCATTTTGTTGTGTACCTGCGACAAAGATTGCAGTTATATTTGGTTTGCTTAATGATAAAGGAATAGTAAACTGTGTCAATACACCATTACCTGTACCGATACTAACACTATCATTACCAATAAAAAGACGTCTTACATCTTTAGCATAACCCATCTCACCCGGACCTAATAAAGGCAGATCAGAAAAGTTACCCTGTCTAATTCTTATTTTGCTTATTCTTGTTGTCGCCATTGTTTACTCCTGATACAGTATTTATGACAAGTTATAAAACTCTTCTACACGTTTAGCCCATTTTTCTGTCCAAGATTCGAATTCTTCTGGGCCAACTTCGAACAATTGAAATTGACATTCTCTACTACACATAAAAATTGCCGCTCTGTTAATTTTTGTTTCAAATACTTCGTTGTGTGCCATACCATATGCCGCGGCTTGCATAAAGTAGTCATCAATCCATTCACGTTTCTTAGGTTTGTTTGTTTGTTTAAAATCCATAATGTGCGGTTCACCTTTGTATACACCAACCAAATCAGTTGTGCCTGCATACAATTGTGGATAACACAAGTTTACCTCACTACCCCATACTTCGTCTATATCTGCTTCTATGTTTTGCTTGACAGTATCAGCCATCATCTTTGCTTGTAGGATACTGTCGCCTTCATACTCTTCGTTCTTTACCCAATGCTCCAATATGTTATGCATTATTGTGCCAACATTAGCGGCTTCGGTAACTATTCTTTGAGCATTTTCTTCGCCAACCCGTTTCTTCCAACGATTGAGGGCTTCTCTTTTTTCTTTGGGTTTGGTCTTATCCAATATAGTTGTAACACTAGGTACAGGTTCACCATAGGGATTTTCATAGAGACGTTTACCATTTATGCTCTTTCTTTTAAATTCTTTATAAGGATAGGGTGTAGTAATTTTTAACATAGTGTTACTATAGCACCAGCACGATTAGTTGTCAATGCCAACTTTGCCATCTTGGGTCAAAATAAGCTAAAATTATTGAGAGTATGATACAAATAATTGTAGCTTGTTGGTTCCCACTAAGTGAGTTCCACCATAGTACAAATTTAATATGTTATCACCCATTTAAAATTTTTATTGGTAGTTGTATTTTTCAATCTTTCGATTGTGTATCCTAGGTTTTCAAAATAGTTTATTACTTGATTCATTTGATCTGACTTTGCTCTATCTGCTACAGTACCTGACCATACATTATAATATCCAACACTATCTGGATTACTTGCTGTATATGTTTGAGCAGTAAGTCCTAATGCTGTATTTGCTGTGCCTGCTCCTATTACAACTGTCCATGCAGTTGCCGCTGGTGCAGTATATGTAAGTACAAGATTATTGGCGGCGTTCTTACTGGCTACTAGTCCTGATACAGCCGCATCATTGATATCCGAAATGACTGCATTTAAGTTTAGACCACTTGTGCCTAATGTAATTGTAACTCCAGCAATTATTAGTGTTGGTGTACCTGTAATAGTTGGTGCCGCCGCACTACCTGTAATAGTAATTGTGGGTGTTGATTCAGTCATTGTTGTACCATCTGTTATTGTAGTTTCATACAATCCATTGCCTGCATCCGTGATAACCTGTTTCATTAATGCTTGAGTTTCGTTAAAAATTGTTAGGTCTGCTCTAGCAATTGTTCTTGCTGATGTCTTGTTAATAAAGTATGTCACAGTTTATCATCCTTTTGTATTTGTTTCTTAGCCATGTTTGCTACAGTTTTGTCTTCTGGACCAGCATCAGAACGGGGTAATGCTGTATCCAGTGTAACATCTTTTTTATTGCTAGTACCTACACTAGTAATTGTTGGTAACATATCAAGTAGACTTTGTATGCTAATACTATGGCCCATAGCACGAAGTTTTGTAAGTATCATGTTTGTTGGTATTTTAACTTTGCCATTGGCTTTTGCCCTAGTGATTAATTCTTCTAGGTCATTTAAAATATCGCTTTGATCCTCAATTAAAACTTCGTTTATAAGCATTATGCCATTACACCTCTAGGCTTACGAGCTCGCTTATGTATTGGCAATTGTGGATCACTCTGTGGAGCACTTGGAGCCCCCGGATTACCAGTGCCAGGAGTTAACATAATAGGTGCTTTAGTTCTAGCTGGTTTGCTCTTACCTCGCTGTGGAACATCCATTGGCACTGGTGGTACCATTGGATCAGCAGGATCTGCGCCTGGTAACTTACGTCTTTTCATGTCTAGTTCACTAATAACATTTATAAAATCAGTCTGAGACATTTGGCCACTCTCAACCATTTTAAAGAGCCTGTCTTTACTCTCTAGAAACTTTTTTTCGGATAGTGCTTTGCCCTCCATATCTGCTAGAGCACTTTCACCTTTTAGTTCTCTGCCTACTGGATTGTCTTCACCTGCCGCGGCATCGTCAGCACCAAATTCATCATCACCTTCTATATCAGCTAGTTCAGCTGGTGCTTCATCGCCCATATCATCTGCAGGTGCATCCATACCCATATCAGTTGGCATAGCTTCTTGAGGAGCTTCTCCTCTTGCTGTTAATGTTGCATTTTCTACTGCACCTTTTGCAGTTTTCATTGCATCAAGTAACTGTGCAAGTGCACCATCTGCGGCATTGTTGTATGCTTCTGCTTGTTCAAAACCAACTTGCTCTTTCATAGCATCTACAATTGGCATTAGTTTTTGTACTTGCATTTCAGCTACATCTTCTACCATACCTTGTAATTCGTCCACTAACTCTTGAGCGGCTAGCATTACTTCCGCTTGCTCTAAGTCGTCTTCCATTAAAACGCTTTCTTTGGTTTTCATACGCTTGCCATCTGCTCTAGCAGGTGCAATTTCACTCAAATATGTTTTAATTTGATGTGCTATTAATCCTAATTTGTTGTATTGTGGATTTTCCCAATACTTTAAATCACTTTCTTTTATTGCTATCATTTTAGCATTTGTTGTTGACAACATTCTATTAAGCGAATCTGTACTCATTTCTGATAAATCAACTTCGTGTTTGAAAGTATCAGCAAGAACACGATTCAACTTCTTTATATTATGCTGTGCTGAGTTTAAATCATTTAGATACATGTTTCTATTCCCGTTCCTTATATTGTATTTATAGTTTTTGCAATATTTGTTGTTTTGCATTTTGCAATCTATTCTGTGCCGCACTCATCTTTGCCAGCATCACATCTTCATTTATAGACTTTTTGGCTTTTGTTTTATACATATAAACTTCATACAATGCATTATTATAATTAAGGTCTGCTGAAATTAAATCCTCAACTTTTTTATGCTTGTTAAGCATAAGATTCTTTACAATACCCATTGCTGTTTCAAAAAGTGCAATGTCTTTGTGTATGATTTTTTTATCTTCACATATATTGTAAAATCTTTTTTGTTTATCAGCAAACCTTTGTAGTACTATATCAATACGATAATTCTGTACACTTACACTGTTTTCAGTAATTTTTTGATTTATTGCAATATTTAAATCAACATCTTTTTCTGCACGTTCTGCTACAAGTTTTGTAGTTTTATCTACACCTTGTAGTTTTGATAATATGTTGTGCATTGCTTTTGTTTGTTCGTCCATGACTACCTCACCATATTGTTCATATTAAGTTTATACGTCACTTGTTTTTGGTTTATGTCTTTATCCAAAATTCCTCTAGTTACAAGATTACTTGCTATATAAGTCTCACGTTCTGATAGATCTTTTTGTTCAAGTATTGTGTTGTCCTTGAAATGTTCGTCTATAAATTTATTTTCTCTGGTATTTAACCATGTCATTATACCGCCTTTGGTCACTACTGTTTTCATTGTTGATTTCCTGCGGGTTGTGGATTCAGTATTCTCTGAGGAATACCTGTAGCCATTTTACGTGCAAGTCTTTGTTGCCTACGCATTTGACTTGCTTGTTTAATTTGCATTTCTCTGTTTTGATCTTGGCTACGATTTTGAAATCTTTTGTTCATATTTGCATAATCATCTTGCTGATCTCTTCCTAAGGCACCACCTGGTCTCATTCCATATCTTTCTTTGACAGTGCCTGCACTATCACCTACTTTTTTTCCAGGGGCATTATAGATTGTGCCGCCTTTTTCTTTTTGCATTCTTCTCATGGATTCTTTTGAACCTTTGGCAACATACTTGCCATCTATCACTAGTCCGTACATTGTAGATTTAGGAATTGCTTCTACTACATCTTTGCTACCGCACCCACAACCTTTTTCAGATACTTTTTTCTTTTTAAGTCCATCACCTTGGGTGTGTAGTGGTTTATTACTGTATGCTGATTCTTTGAGATCATAACAATTACAATGTTTACATGTATTATCACATGTACATTCACTTACAGGTGCACCACAACATTCTTTACTGCACATCAGCACTCCGTCTTTTTCCCAAGTTTTATATTTTGTATACTTGGTTGGAAGAATGTCCATTATCTTCATCTTTTTCTCCTCAGAGGCTTGTTCAATCTTTTTAATGCTCTACTAGCTGGATTAAACTTTTTGGTACGCTGTGCTTTACGAGCCATACGCTTGCCCATCTTATTTTTAGTCTTTCTAAGTGTTAGACGTTTTTTAATATCAATTGGGGCACCACATTGTCCGGGCTTGCTTACAAGTCTTCCTGCTCTTTGACCAACTGTACAGCGGTACTTACGAGTAAGATTTTGACCTTTTCGTGCCCAAACTAACTGTGATTCAATCACATTAGTAATATCCAGTTCATTTAGATTCATAAAAGTATTTATGTGAAATTAAGACATCAACAATACGACTATTGTTGAAAGGATCCCTGCGACCACAGTGGCGGCGGCACCCAACATGATTTTGTTGGTTGATTGATGATTTTTTACGTTTTCGTCATGCATTCTACGCATTTCAGCGTGAAGGTCTTTAACTGCTTTTTCTACATTTTCCAGACGTGTTTCCAATCCCTTGTACCTTTCTGCACAAAGATCTACATGAGCTTCTAAATTTGTACGTTCTAAATCCGTGGTTGACATAGTTCAGCTTTTTGTTTTGCTACTCGTGAGCTTATTACTTTGCTTCTATTTTATGTTTGCCTGATTTTTTGCCTAAATTGTGCCTACGTAATATTTATTCTACCTGGTGGTTATATTTAAAATACAAGTTTATTAATTTGTTATTGAATGTTTCAAAACTTTTAGTCCTTAGTTCTGCTGTTTCTTCTAAATTTGTATACACAGCAACACCATCACAGTCATTTAATAAATGAAACGTTTTTTTACCCTTTTTGTTGTACACATCATTATGCTCTGTACTAAAGTTTAATTTCCATACTGTATGTAGTCCTTGATATGCAGATCCAAACCCATATTCAGCTATATCTTGTGCCATAAGCATAGATACCTCTGGTTCAATAGGTTGACTACGTAATCCTATACTTTGTATTAATGTGTTCAAGTTTTGCTGTTGATTAGATTGCATAATCTGATCTTTGTATTGATTAACGTTTGTGTTTGTTATATCGATTAGTGTATAAGCACTGTAATAAAACACTAGAAGGATTTACCTATGTCATCGACACCGCCCATTACAGTGCCCTTCATTAATTGTTTACCTAAATAGTATGAACCTGCTAATGTTGCACCAGCAGTAGCTAATGCCGCTAGTGTGTCACTGCCACGCATCTTAGGAGTTTCGGCATTGTGTGCATTACGGATTTCTAGTCCTTGACTTCTACTAATATCACGTACATAGCTATACATTTCACTTCTTAATGCTTTTGTTCTATAGAATTGTAAAAGTCTTGTGATTACCAATTGTTTTTGCATACTGTTCAGTCTGGGCCAGTTTTGTGCTAGTCTTCTAATACTTCTGTAGTTGCTGTTTTGAATATCCAATCCACGCTCTAGTTTTAAGAAAAATGTTTCCGGTGATATAATTTTTCTTCCTTGGCGCATGAAATTTAAAAATTGTTTAATTTGCTGTTCAGGTATATTAAATCTACTCAGTTGCAGTTCGTTTTTTTCTCCTGCATCAGTCATACCATTTTTTAGTGCGGCTAATGCAACATGTAAATCTGTGCCACCTTGCATATATCTAAACTGTCCGCCATATTTCATTGTTCTTTGTGCATAGCTTTTTGCGGCTACAGCAAAGTCATATTCATTGTACAGTATGTACATTGTTATCATATTCATAAATGCTAGGTCTGCCATATCACGTGCATTTGTACCTTCGACACGATTACGTGATCTAAACATCTTACTTTCATTTAATGAGCTTATAAATTCATATTGTTTTGTCATACTAATATTTACCTAATTTGGTGTCCACTTATGACGGGGAACCAGTTTAATTTTATCTCTGGTGGCTACATAACCTTCACCACCTGATTGACCATCTGTACTTGCTGTAACGTCAGCACCTGCGTTGTCCAATTGGTCAATAATATTGTTTTTAATTGTTTGTATTTTTACAACAAGATCCAATATAGCACCTAGTCCTTTGTCGTCACCTGCCATAAGTTTTGCTTGCTGTCCTGCACTGACCTTGCTGGTTTTTAGCCAATCGAAAAATCCTGTCCTGAGTTGGTCTAACTTACCTTGCTTGGTCATTTGGTTAACATAGTTATAGAGTATTGCATCTTTTCTACTCAGTCCCTGCTCCGGCGCTAACCAATTGTTTATTATTTGTGCGTTCGCATTTGCCGTACTAACTATATCCTGAACTGCACTTGTATCAACTTT
>TARA_B100000963_G_scaffold64265_2_pt1 | contig 17130 bp, 16 predicted proteins | sample TARA_B100000963 | Tara Oceans TARA_B100000963 (sample SAMEA2622097) | marine metagenome | biome: marine biome (ENVO:00000447); feature: surface water layer (ENVO:00002042); material: "saline water (ENVO:00002010), including plankton (ENVO:xxxxxxxx)" | depth 5 m | reverse complement strand
GAAATATTTATTGCTTTACCAGAAAGATTTGCACCAACAGCCATTTTATGAGCGTTAAAAAAATTTTTATTTTTTATAAATTTTTCACTATTATCAAGTAAAATTTTTAAACCTTTTTTTGCAAAACTGACACTTTCGTTATTAGACCTAATTGAGAATAGAGACTCGACTGATTGACTTACAGCATCAAATCCAGCAGTAGCATCGAGATATTTACTTGATGACATTAATAATTTAGGAATTAAACAAAAAAAATCTGGTTTAATTTTTTCATCTTCTACAGAATATTTTATATTATTTATATAAATTACAGCATTAGACGTTACCTCTGCACCTGACCCCGCTGTAGTAGGAACAGCCAAAACTTCAACTTTTTTTTTAGAAATTTCTGAATTGGTTATTTTTAATCTTAAATTTTTTTCTATATTAAAATTAGAAGAGATCTTTGCTAAATCCATAACACAACCCCCGCCTATTGCGATTATTAAATTTGGTTTAAAATTTTCTTTAATTTGAATAATCTTTTTTAATTCTTGATATTCTGGCAATTTGTTTTTTTTAAGATAAACTAGAGTTTCTTTTTTTTTTAGAATCTTTAAAAAAATTTTATTTGCACCCGTTTTGTTAAAAGAGTTTTTTCCTGAAATAAGTAAAATTTTTTTATACTTATTCTTATCTAGAAGTTTCGCAATGGATTTTAAATCTTCGAGTTGGTTCATTTATTTCTTTTTATTTTTCTTTTAATAATTGTTGAAGAAATTTTTTTTGTATAAGGAACATCAATTACTTTACCTCTCCACTTACTAACAATACTTTTCAATTTTTTTCTAAAGGCTGCCTGAGGGCCATTTTTCCAATCATCACCATGTACTATATAATCAAAATTATATTTTTTTGCTAAAGGAACATATCTTTCAAGGCTGGTAACTGGTATAATATATTTTACATCTTTTAGTAGCAGTGCGATACTTTTTCTCTTTTTAAAATTATTAATCGGTTTTTTCTTTTTGTAGCCTTTAATACCCTTATCTGTAATCAAGCCTAAAATGATGCTTCCATATTTAGCAGCATTTTTTAAAATATTTACATGCCCGTGATGTAAAAAATCCAAACACATAGGTGTAAAAACATATGGTCTTTTGACTCCTGGGAAATTTCTTTTTTTTGACATACAATTTTTTGTAAAGTAAGGTAGTACATCATTATGCCAGCTTCTTCAAAAAAATTCAGAAAAATTCTTAATGATTTAAAAAGAAGACCCGAGGATGCCGCTAAAGATCTTGGTGTGAGTAGGAATAAAATAAAAGAAATTCTTGAAAAACGCAATTTTTCAGATTTATCTCTTATTGAAAAGGCAGTTAAAGTATGGCCAGTAAATTATTCTGATTTTTTCCACACTGAAGATGATACTAAGAATAATTATAAGATTTTTAAATTATCCGAGGCCAATAAATCTGAAAGAGTTATGTATAGAGGAGGAAAACCATATTATTCTTACAAAGATACTGTAATGAGTAAAATTTCTCCGTTCAGGCCTGAGTGGATACAAGAATTAGTTGTAGTTGATAACAACAAAGCGACGAATCCTCATGTGAAATTTAATAATGGTCATTTTTTGCATCAATTTACCTATTTTATTGGCCCTGTAAATTTTTACTATATAGAAAATGGCAAAAAAAAATGTGCCGTGATGAACACAGGAGACTCGATGTATATCAGTCCATATGTTCCTCACACATTCACAACAAGAAAAAATAAAGAAAATATATTAGGTTCAATTTTAGCTTTGACTTACACAGATAAAATTGATGGAGAAATAATTAATGAATTAAGCGCTATCGGTTACGATCTTGCAAAAGATTATAAAATAAACACTTCGAATAAATATAAAAGTTTTTATGAAAATTTGAATTATCATTTAAATGCATCATCAATATCAATTCATGATATCAAACAAAGGTTAAAAATTAAGATTAGTAAAAACTCATTGCCAAATATGAAAACAATTAATAAAATTGCTAATTATTTAAAAATAAATTTAAGAGATCTGCTTCCTCCGATAAAAAGTAAAGCTGTAAAAATTCAAAAATCAAATGAAAATAGAAGTTGGTTTTATCCTAGTAATTTAAAAAAAAATTATAAATTTAATGAATTAACAAGCTTACCTGATTTACCGTTATCAAAAGCTTATGAGCTACATATTGTTAGCGATAAAATCAAAAATCAAAATTTAAAAATACCCTGTCATCAATACATATTTAATATTGGAAATTCAGATTGTAAAATTGATATACTTAATACTTTTAAAGAAAATTTAAATCCAGGCGACTCGATTTATTTAAAGCCAAATTTAAAACATTCATTTTCTAACAAAAGCAAATTACTAGTATTAAGAATCGGAGGAAAGGTCTCGGGTGATGTGCTTTATCAGATGTCTATGATTGATCAAAAAAACTTACAAAGATTAGTAGAAGACAATCTTCCTTGGTTTAATTCAAAATAGTTAAAAACTTTTAATAAAATTTTTTTTAATTTGTATTAAATTTTTAGGCCTTTTAAGGTCCTTTATTGACCCAATCCCAATTTTTATTTCCAAAAAAGAAGGCCCTTTTGATTTTAAAAATTTATTTATAGTAATACTAATTTTATCAAAACTTTTGATTAAATAATAATTTTTATATCCTGAGGATAAAATTAGTTTTTTAATATTTAATTTTTCAATATTAGTAGTTTGGCCACCAACTGACTCATGTGAGTTGTTATTAAATAAAATATGCTTAAAATTTTTTCCACCAATTTTTCCAACACTTACTAGTGAACCTAAATGCATTAATAAAGATCCATCACCATCAAGACAAATTACATCATCTGAAGTTTTAATTGATATTCCTAAGGAAACCATAGATGTGTGACCCATGCCACCAACCATATAGAAATCGTTTCCTTTTTCTTCTTTTTTAATTTTTCTTATTTGATGCAACTCCCTCGAAGTAAACCCGGTTGTAGCAATTATTTTTGAATTTTTTTTAACTTTTCTCAAGAGATCACTTATAACATCCTTCCTTTTTAAAGTTATATTTTGTTTAATAAATTTTTTCTTTTTTGAATTTTTTAAGGTATCTTTTTTAATTAATAATGCTACTGGGCTATTATTTTTTTTGGCATACACTATTAATTTTTTAATTTTTTTTAAGTCATTTTTATTATTTAAAATGCAATACTTTATATTCAATAATTTTAATAATTTTTCAGTTATAGCTCCTTTTAGTTTATGTTGCGGTTCATCTTTCTTACCAGGTGCTCCTCTCCAACCAATTAATAAAACCATTGGGATGGAATATACTTTTTTATGTGCTACAGAGATTAAAGGATTTAGGGCGTTTCCGAGACCTGAGTTTTGCATATATACGCACGGAATTTTTTTTGTTGCAAGATTATACCCTATAGCTAGAGCAACTGCCGATCCCTCATTAGTAGCAATAAAATGCTTGTCCTTTTTTTTTTTATTTAAATAATAATCCGTCTCTTTTAAAACACTATCAGGAACGCCAGTAAAATATTTGATACTGTTACTTTCTAAAATTTGTAATAGTTTTTCTACTTCAATCATTTTTTAAAAAGATATTTCTTTGATATAATAACATAATTACCTACGCAAAAAATTATAAATACTTTAAAAGCAAAGTAATAATAAATATACTTTAAAAGTAAAATATCGAAATAAAAATTATCTAAGAATATTATAAATAATATAAGATCAATAGTTCGTGATCTATCATCGACAAAGTTCAAAAAATAATTTTTAAAGTAATTATAAGTAGTTTTATTATTTTTTTTAATTATCTTATTTCCTTGAAAGTCTATTTTTTTTAAATATTTTCTTTTATCTTTTTCTCTTAACAAATTAAACATTGCAAAGTGGTATGAATAATTTTTGAGATCGACTGCTTTAAAAAATATTATTAATATAGATAAAATTATAAATATTTCCTCATTATGTTTATTGTAAAGGTAGTATCCTAAACCAGCCCAAAAACTATAAAAACCTATTATTGCTCCCCAGTTATCAAGTAGTTCACCCAAATCTGAAGTCTTATTTTTTATTCTTGCTAAAAGACCATCTGCCCAATCAAATGTACCTCTAGTGAAAAAAAAGATTATAGACAAAATTATAAAAAAATTATTCTCAATTGCTAAAAAAAAGCCTCCCAAAATACCAAGAATAATGTAAACAAAAGTGAGATGATTTGGGCTTATTTGCGTAAATTGCGCTAAAAAAACTATTAATACCGAACTTTCGATATAGTATTTTGATTTTAGATAAGTGTAAGGATTTTTAAGCCAATTTGTAATATCTATTTCAGTTTTTGCACTAAATTTTTTCTCTTGAGTTTTATAATGTAATCTTCTTATTTCTTTATATTTTAAATTTTTTATAATCATATTCAAAAAAAATTAATTAAATATTATTAAAACTTTTTCTTTAAATTTTTAACTTTCCACCAAGAAAATTTCTTTTGAGGAATTTTCCAATTTTCTCCGTATAAATATCTTAAATATTCAACTGCATTCAAAGGGATAGTCAATTTTAAATTATGAAAATCAACTAATTTAAAATCTTTTAATAATTCAAGAGGCTGCTGATACCCTGCGTGCGTATAAAAAAGTTTTTTCTCTATTAGTTTTTTTTTTAGATATACTCCAGTTGGCTTTAAAAATGATAATTTTTTGATTAGAAATTTGTATTTTGAGTTATATTTATCAACGTAGGAGATAATGTCGATAATTTTCATTATAAAATTTCTAGGAATCATCCATTTAGTGAAAGCAATTTCAGTATTATTATCTGTTCTTCCTTTTTGATAAAAGTTAATATCAACCCTTCTTCCACCTTTTCTATCAAATGATAATTGATCTCGATTTTCATCTATTTCTAAATCTCCTCTGTATTGAAAATTATTATTTTCCATTATTTTAATCACATTGTCTTTATCATTATCTTCATGCCAAACACAAAAATCAATATCATGATCCCACTCTATTAATTTATTGTCCCTAATAATTCCAAGTAAACTACCTTGGCCAATCCAGTAAAAGATTTTTTCTTTATTTAAAATATCAACTGTAATTGACAAATTTGGATCTATTGTATTCATAATTTAATTCAATTTTTTTAGTAAATTCATTTTTGATTTTTAATTTTTTCTTCATAATTTTGAATTTGATTTAAAGTAAAATTATACATGTCTTCTCTATTAAAGTAATTTTTATACCAATCTGAAATATATTGGGACATCTCGTTTAAATTAAGTTTAGTCTCCCAATTAAGAATTTTTTTTGCTTTATAGCTATTAAGTTTTAAAATTTTAGTTTCTTTAAAAGATTTATTCTTTTTTATTAGATGTTTTTTTTTGAAATTCATCAAAATTTCAAGTTTTTTTACCAACTCAATAACTTTATAAATTTTATTATTAGAGGGTCCAAAATTGAATGATTGACCATTTAAAATTTTTTTCCTGTTTAGAATCATGCTCATTCTCATATATCCGAATAGAGGCTCTAAAACATGTTGCCATGGTCTTATTGATTTAGGGTTTTTGATAATTGCCTTTTTTTTCTTTTTCCATGACTTCATAATATCTGGTACCAATCTGTCTTTTGACCAGTCGCCTCCACCAACTACGTTTCCAGCTCTTGCTGTGCAAAAAAGTAAGTTTTTATTTTTCCTTTTAAAAGAATGAAAATATGAATTTAATATAACTTCCGCAGCTGCTTTAGACCCGCTATACATATCTTTGCCACCAAGTAAACCACTTTCAGTGTATCCAGATTTCTTTTCTAGGTTAAAGTAACATTTATCACTGGTAATCATGATACAAGTGCATTTTTTTTTAATAAAAGAAGCCGCGTGCAATGTATTTAGGGACCCCAAAACATTGGACTCTATAGTCTGAATAGGCCTTTGAAAAGATTCGGAAACTATTGCTTGAGCTGCTAAATGAAAAATTATGTCAGGTTTCTCTTTTCTAAAAATTTTTTTTACTTTTTTAAAATCTTTTAAATCAAAAAAATAATTTTTGATTTTTTTTCTAAATGCAAAATTATAGAAATTTGATGGCTTGGACGGTATATCCTTTGAAACCCCTACAATATTACAACCTATTTTTATTAGCCACAATGTTAGCCAACTTCCCTTAAATCCTGTATGTCCAGTTATTAATACTTTTTTATTTTTTAAAAATTTATATAAGCTTCTTATCTCATTCATAATAATTTTTTGATCTTTTGTTTATCTCAGAGTTATTTCTAAAGTTTAAAATTTTTGAAAGCTCCAATAACGACTTTTTATTAGAGTTCGAATATTTTTTTTGAAATTCATTTATAATTATTTGGTTTTTTTTAGAATACCACCAATTATAAATTTTTGTTGAATTATTTAAATTTAGAAACGATGATATTGCTTTTGGACTAGTATATAATATTTTATTTTTTCTTAACTTATTAAAATCTTTTGTAACTTTTGATTGTAGAATATGATCGTATTTTGGGGTTAATATTAAAAATGGAATATTAAAGTTTATACATTCTAACAATAAAGTAGATGTCACGCTTGTAATAATTGTTATATATGAATTTTCGAGACTAGAATAAATGTTGGCTTCCCTAGTCTCATATCTTAAATTTGGATGATTTTTCAGCCATGTTTTTTTTTCAAAATTAAGAAGATTATTAGTAGAAGTTTGTCTTAAATTTGATCCAAGTCTAATTTTTATTTTTCGATAGTTTTCATTGTTTAGTGTTTTTAAAAATTTGTTCTGTAAGCTTATGTAATTTTTATAATCACAAAGATCTAGTCCAGGCCATAAACGAATATTAGATTTAGTTGGCATATCTTGTATAATGCTAATAAATTTTTTTCTTTTTACCTTAATTTTTTTTGAGATAGTCTTTAGGTTACCAAAGGATAAAAAATTTTTTCCATTACCAATTTTACTCCCCCAAGTTAAAATTTTATCACTTGTTCTAATTGCATAAAAATCATAAGTGCAATATTTGAGAATAAACTGTGATCCATGTTGACCTAAAATAAGTTTTGTTCCATTTTCTTTTTTTTCAGCTAACCATATTTTAAAAATATCGTCATAAAAATTACTATTAGAAGTAAATATTATTTTTGGAATTTTATTTAAATATTTTTTTTTATTAAATTTGTTGATTTCTGCATATTCCTCAAAAAAGGCAAGCGGAATATTTTTAAGTATTATTTTTTTTACAAATTTTACAAAATCATCGTCCTCTTTTGAAATTTTAATAATTGATTTTCTTTTTTTTATATTCGGAGTTGTTTTAAATACATAATACTTATCCAAAGGTTGATTTATTTTTACTGATTTGTTTAAATAAATTTGTAATATTAGTTCTTGCAAAAAAGTGAGGTATGAATTTATTACAAAGATTTTTTCGTTTTTGAAAAAAAAGTTTGAAACTTTTGAAAAAAAATTAATTATGAATGTTTTATAATTAAACTTTTCTCTAGGATTTTTATTTAAAGAATTTTTTGCTAATAAATTATTTTTAATATGTCTAATCTTAATTTTTTTTTTAAAATTTTGAATTAATTCTATAAAAACTAAATGACTCCATAAATCAGAAATCAACAACTTTTTTGCTTCCCTAGAGTTTTTAGGAATAATATTAGACTTATTATTAATAGAATATGCTGTAAATTTTCTATCGTTTTTTAATTTTTTTACAATTACATACCTCTCGTAAACAGAAATTAAAAATTCTAAAAGCCATATACCGATAATTTGCTCCCAATATCTTTTATTATGATCTGTTTTATTAAAATTATTTAGTATAGGTGTCAAAATGGATAAAAATTTGTAATATTGTTTAGTTAAATAAAGGTAATTTTTTTTTCTCTCGCTTGTTTTTTCCCAAGGCGTGGTAATTAACTTTTTTTTTATTTTTTTATGTTTTTCATTAAAAAAAGAAAAATGATACTCTTTTTCGTTTAGAAAAATTAAACTTTCTCTTTTAAAGTCTAATGAAAAATTTAAAGGAAACGTAATTATATTTTTTTTATTCATTTTGAAGGTTAATATTTATCTTTAAATTTTAAAAAAGGTCCCTCATCAATAATTTTTCCATTATCAATTAAATAAATTTTGTCACAAAATTTTAAAGTGTTCATTCTATGCGAAATCATAATAATAGTTTTATTTGGTAAAGAATTTATATCTTCTAAGATTTCATTTTCTGAAAAAGTGTCTAAAGCACTTGTAGCTTCATCAAAAATTAAAATTTGAGGATTAAAAATCAAAGCTCTAGCGATACCTATTCTCTGAATTTCGCCTCCAGATAAGTTTGTTCCTTTTTCAGAAATATTGTGTTCTATTCCTTTGGGCAATCGTGAGAGTAGCTTATTTAAATTGCTAATTTTGATGATATTTAAAATGTACTGCTCATCAATTTTATCATTTTTTAAACCAAATAATATATTTTGTTTAAAAGAATCGTTAATTAATGAAATATTTTGAGGAATTAAACCGATGATATTTTGCCATTCTGAAAATTGTGACTCGTCAAGTTTTTTTCCATCAACATTTAATTCAATATTTTTTCCACTTTTTATGCCTGAAAAAATATCCAAAAGAGTGCTTTTACCTGAACCGCTCTTACCGATTATACCAATTTTCTGATTTTTTTGAATTTCTATATTTATATTATTTAATTTAAATTTATTTTCTAAACTGTAGGAAAATTCTTTTATTGTTAATACTGCTTTTTTATTAAAATTAATTTTTTCTGAGATTTTTAAATTTGTTTTCTCCTTAATATTTTCTAGATCATGTAAAAGAACTTTTATTGATGGGTCTGTGTATTTGAGATTTTGTAAACTTGAAAAAATTCGATAAATACATGGTATTGTTCTAAAACTAGCAGCAAAAAATAAAGCTAAAATTTTTATAATTTCTTCATTATCTTTCCCATCTGTTAATAAGAAAAAAAATACAATAGCTATTAATACTATGGTAAAAAGTTCAAATATATATCTTGGAAGAGAATTTAAAAAATTAAAATCTATATAAATTTTATAAAATTTATTATTTTTTTCCCGGAAGCGATCTAAGAAAAAATTATGTCTTTTAAAAAAATTAATTTCTTTAATACAATTAAAACCTTCTTGCATAAATTTTATGCGATCTTCCTCTAAAGATTGCCTATTTTCCCCCCAAGTTTTTAAATTTTTTTTTACAAAAAAATAATAAATACCTGCGAAAAAAAAGGCCATCACTATCACTGTCAAAGTAGGGACAGTAATAAGATAAAGTAAAAAAATTAATATCCCAATTAAAATTATGCATTCTAGAATAATTTGAATTAACGATTGCAAATGTAAATAGAATAAATCCATTTCCTTAAGTACATTTCTTAAAAGTTCTGAAGAATTTTTTGACGAGTATATTTTATATTTTTGAGATAAATATTTTGAATATAAATTAAAAGATAAATTTTTGATAAAATTAAATGTAAAAGAATGATACTTCCAAGAAACGAAAATAGAGAATAAAGTTTTTAATATAAAGAAAATAAGAAATATTATCAAAAAAATTTGTATTGAATTTTCATTAGGTTTGAAAAGATTAATGAACCCTATTAAATTATTTTCCTTCGATGAATTTTCAATTTCTAAAAAAGAATTAAGAATTGGAACTATTATTGCTAGGTTTATCATTTCCATCAATGAAACGATACAAATCAAGCAAACTAACAAATAAAAATATTTTTTTTGGTCTTTGCTGAAAAGTTTTATAATTTTCAACATCTATTTTTTATCATTATGAATTTCTGATTTTAATTCCTCGTATTCTTTCATTTTTTTTTTCATGAAATTAATTGTAAGCTTAGTTTTTTCTGCTATCCCTTTAGGGGTAAGTATATAGATATAATTAATTTTATTTGGGTTTTTGCTAAAATTATTTATTTTAATTAATCCTTTTGTTTTAAGCGCCTTTAAACAATAATTAAGTTTGCCTAAACTAAAGCCAAGGTCTTTCGCAAGCTCTCTTTGAGTTGCTTTTGGATTAGTTTTAATTTTTCTTAAAACTTCAAATTGATCTTCTTTATTTTTTCTCATGTTCAAAATATGAACAATATTAGTTCAATTATTTAATTTAGTAAACATTTTTTAATTTATTTGATTTTCTTTTTTAAAAGCTTGTTTTCTAGAGTTTCAAAAATATAGTGACCCAAAAAAATATGAGCTTCCTGAATATGTGCTGTAATAGTGCTTTTAACAATTATTGGATAATCGCAATATTTTCTTGCAATACCTCCATTATTTCCCAAAAAGCCGATAGTTTTTATATTTCTTGATTTAGCAAATTTTAATACCTTAATAATATTTTTAGATTTTCCTGATGTAGATATGGCTATTAAAATGTCGTTTTTTTTAGCTAAAGCTTTAAATGGTCGTAAAAAAACATCTTCGAAAGAAAAATCATTCCCGCATGCTGTTAATGTTGAAACATCTGTTAAAAGGCTCATCGCGGGAAAGGGATTTCTATTTAAATTAGGTCGCAATCTAACTAAAAATTCTGCTGCAAGGTGCTGAGCATCTGCGGCTGAACCACCATTACCACATAAAAGCAATTTCCCGCCTAAATTAATATGTTTATGCATTATCTTAATTACTTTTTCAATTAATAATGTTTGATTTTTCAGCGATGTAACTGCTGAATTGTGAAGTATTATTTTTTTATTTAAAATATTAGTCATGTTTTATTTATTATAGAAGTCAATTAAAAGATCGTTTGCTAAACCTAAAGAATTAGATTTTAACAAAAGTAAATGTTTGTCAATACTCTTTACATAATGATACTGCCACTTTCTTTTAAACTGGGATTGCATAAACTGAACATTTGCTGCTCTTCCATCAACAACAATTATTGTTCCAGGTTTAAGAAAAAATTCGATTTTGATAATATCAGAAACCATAGGCATAAAATCCTCAAAATTTAAATCATAATTATTTAATTTGCCTTTAATCTTAAATTGGTCAGGACCATCAAGATAGATGAAGTCAGGGTTAACTTTTGGAAATTTATCGTAAATTGTGCAGTATCTTCCGTTTAGTTCTGAAATTTTAACATCGGATCTGCACCAATTTATTTTGATCTTATGATTTAAGACCTTTTTTATTCTTCTTTTAGAAAATTGAAGATATTTTTTTTCATTTTCTAAAACAAAAATTTCGAACTTATTTTTACCTCTTAAATCTTTTGCTCTATCATTAAATTTAATTTTATTTTGATTAAGTGCATGAGAGAGAAATAATGTTGACCAACCTGATCCGAACTCTAAAATTGTAAGTCTTTTATTTAATGTAATTAGATTATGTAGAAAAAATAATTCTTTAAATACAGGATCGTATGGTTTATTTCTAACATCTAGTTTTTTCGATGATTTGTGATTTAAAAATTTTTTAAAATTATCAATTTTAAGTTCTTTGATAAACTTTTTGCTAAATTTATCATCTACTTTAGGAATCTTTATTTTAATTTTTTTTTTTACCATACACTTCTTCCTCCATCCATAACAATGTTTTGACCTGTCATGTAGCTAGAGGAGTCGCTACATAAAAATTTTATTACTTCCTTATACTCATTTTTATTTGCTAATCTGTTTAGTGGAATATGTTTCTTTATTTTTTTAAGAAAAGATTTTGGTTGTAAATTATTTACAGGTCCCGGCGAAAGAGCATTACACCTTACATTTTTCTTATTCCAATAGGTAGACAAATACTTTGTCAAACCAATCAAGCCATGTTTAACAACTGAATACATTATTGGTTTATAAAAATTTTTTTCATAAATTTCATGATTTGGAGCAATAACAGATAAATCTGATGCGATATTAAGTATAACTCCGCCTTGTTTATTATTTGATATCATTTCACCCAAAATTTTTGAACAAAGCATGGCACCTGTTAATCCAACGTCTAAATGCTCTTTCCATTGTAACAAGCTGACATTTTCAAATCTATTATGACTTTTGAATTTATTAGTTTTCTTAATTTTAGGGTCTATAGCAGCATTATTTATTAAAACGTTAAGAACTAATTTCTTTTTTGTGAGCAACCTTTTTACATTAATAATAGATTTTTCATTAGTGACATCCATTTTTAAGTCTAATATTATTTTATTTTGAAATTTTTTTTTAAGTTTTTTTCTTAAACTTGTAAGTTTTTTGAAATCAATGTCAGTTATCACTAAATTTGCGCCTGCCTCTAATAAAGCTTCAGCATGTTGTTCACCTAAAAGACCTGCTGCACCTGTAATCAAACAATTTTTGTTATGCATTGTTATTTTTTCCATAAAATTATCACTATTTTATGCATTAATCTTATGTCTTGACTATATAATATATTATATTATGTTCAATTAATGAACATTTAACGTTCAATTTTTGAACTGTCAACAAATTAAAATATATGGCCCAATTTTCATTTAATTTAAAACCAAGAAAAGTTGAGAGAATATCCACTAAAAACAGGACAATTAAGACTAAAATTCCTGCTCCTGGATCACTTTCCATTATAAAAAGTCTTAAGAATTATGAGTCATCTAATGCGGTACAACAATTGCCAGTAATTTGGGATAAGGCTATAAATCATATTATTTATGATCCTTATGGCAACAAATGGATTGATTTTACCTCATCGATCTTTGTAGCTAATTCTGGACATGGAAACAAAGATGTAATTAAGGAAATTTCAAAACATTTAAAGAAACCTCTTTTACATAGTTACTATTATCCTACTAAAATTAGGATGCAATTCCTAAAAAAGCTTTTAAGAATTTCCCCCAATTATCTAGATAAAGCTATCTTGTTAAGTGCTGGCACTGAAGCAACTGAACGAGCTATTAAAATTGCTAGAATTTATGGAAATAAAAATAAAAAAAAATATATTATTGCTTGGGAAGGTAACTATCACGGAAAAACTCTTAATGCTCAAATGATAAGCGGTCAGTTTAGTGATCACAAATGGATACCGCAATTTGATAAAAATATTATTCACCTGCCATTTCCTTATCCATGGTTGCTTAAAAAAAAGAAAGTAAATGGCAAACAACTATTTCAAATTCATTTAAAAATCTTACAAAAGAAGATTAATTTAAATCAAATATCATCTTTTTTTGTTGAGTCCTTTCAGGGATGGGGAGCTATATTTTACCCAAAAGATTATATAAGCGAATTGCAAAAATTCGTTAATAAAAATAAATCTTTGCTTATATTTGATGAAATTCAAGCTGGATTTTATAGGACTGGAAAACTATTTGCCTTTGAGCATTATAATGTAAAACCTGATTTGGTAATTTGTGGGAAAGGAATTTCGGGAAGCCTCCCCTTGTCTGCTGTAATTGGAAAATCAAAATATATAAATTTAGACTCTGCCTACACTAGCACCCATGGCGGTAATCCGATAGCCTGTGCAGCGAGTTTGGGAAATCTTAAAATTTTTGAAAAAAACAGTTTTCATAAATCTCTTAAAATAAAAAGCAAAATAATGGAGTCAAAACTTAATACTTGGAAAAAACTTTTTCCCAAAAGGGTAAAGGCAATTCTTGGAAAAGGATTTATTTGGGGTGTATTTATTTACAATAAAAAAGGAACGGCTTTAGATAACAATTTGACTAATCGTATATGTGAAAGAGCGATGGAAAAAGGGGTATTTTCAATTTGCACTGGACGTGGCACTTTAAAGTTAGGACCTCCATTAACTATTACAACATCAGCTTTGCGAGAAGGTTTAGATGTTTATGAAGAATGCTTAAGAGAAATGCTTTCATGAAATCCAACAATTTTTTGTCTAGATTAGGAATTATGCAAGGTAGACTTGTTCCACAGGAAAGTAAGAAAATTCAAAGTTTTCCCTGGAAGATGTGGAAAAGTGAATTTCGTTTATGTAAAAAAAATAAGTTTAGCAATATTGAATGGACTATAGATAATCAAAATTTTTATAAAAACCCTATAAATCTAAAGGATGGCACGAAGGAAATTTTAAAATTAAAAAAAAAATTTAATTTAAAAATTAAAAGTCTTACTGCTGACTTTTTCATGCAAAAACCTTTTTTCAAAGAAAAAAATTATTATAAATCGTGCAGAGAATTAGAAAAAATAGAATTGATCCTTAAAAATTCGAAAAAAATAGGTGTTAAATACATTGTGATACCATTAGTAGACAATTCTTCATTGAAATTTTTGAAAGAGTTAAATTTTTTTTATAAATCATTAAGAAACTTTGAGCCTACTCTAAAAAAAAATAGACAAATGATTCTTTTTGAGTCTGATTTTAAACCTACCAAATTGAAAAAGTTTATTAAAAATTTTAACACTAAATATTTTGGTATTAATTACGACACTGGAAATAGTGCTAGTTTAAATTACAATTTTAAATCTGAAATCAAATATTTCAAATATGTGAAAAATATTCATATTAAGGATAGATCAAGAAATGGAAGCACGGTAAGGCTTGGAGCAGGAAATTATAATTTTGAACTTTTTTCTAAATTTATTAAAGAGACTAAATACAGAGGAAATTTTATATTTCAAACAGCTAGAAAAAAGAATAAAGACATACTTGAGATTAATATAAATAGAAATTTTTTTTTAAATAAGTTAAAGTAAAAATTATGAAATCATTTGGACTAAAAGCTGGAATAAAAAAAAGCAATTCTTTGTATAATAAAGCTAAGAAATATATTGCATCTGGTACTAATACATTTAGTAGAGCTCCTGGCGTGTTCCCAGACGGAGCAGCACCAAAATTTTTACATAAGCAACAAGGATGCCATGTTTGGGACGTGGATGGAAATAAATATATTGATATGGTAATGGGTTGTGGGCCGGTCACGCTTGGACACAATTATTCTAAGATAAATAGTGCAATAAAAAAACAGCTGACCAAAGGTATTCTTTTTAGCATGCTTAATCCTTTAGAAGTTGAATTATCAGAAAAATTAGTAAAATGCATAAAGTCTGCCGAGATGGTCAAGTTTTCCAAAAATGCAAGCGATGTTTGCGCAGCTTCAGTTAGACTAGCAAGATATGTAACAGGTAAAAAAATGATATTTTGCTACGGATATCATGGATTCCACGATTGGTACGTAGGCACAACCGACAGAAACGCTGGAATTCCAAAGGAAATAAAAAATCTTACGAAGGTATTTGATTATGGGGATATCGATAATTTAGAAAAAATGTTGAAGAAGCACAAAAATAAGGTTGCTGCCATAATAATGGAGCCAGTTATTGGCCAAAGACAAATTTGTAATTACACCAATAAATTTAAAAAAAGAAATTTTATGAAACCTTGTACAAGTTGTAATCAAGTTAAGACCTTGAAAAGAATTAAAAAACTGGCAAAAAAATATAAATCTCTTTTCATACTTGATGAATGTATTTCCGGATTTAGATTTGGAGTGGGTGGAGCGCAAGATTACTTTGGGGTATATCCTGATTTAACAATTTTTGGCAAAGGAGTTACTAATGGGATGCCGCTAGGCATTCTTGCTGGAAAAAAAAAATATATGAAACATTTTGATAAAGTGTTTTTATCTTCGACTTACGCGCCTGAGGCTCTTACTTTAGCTTCTGCTATTGAGAATTTGAAAGAATATAAAAAAAAAGAAGTAATAAAAAATCTATGGAAAAAAGGCGAGTACATAGAAGAAAACTTTTTGAAAATTATAAACAAATATTCAGTTCAAAAATTTATATCTCTTGCAGGCTACCCTGTTAGGTTAATGGTGAATACCCATGATGAAAACGGAAATCAAGATAATTTACTTACTACTTTGTATCAACAAGAAATGTTTAAAAATGGCATTCTCTGTTTTTCTGGTGTTCTTATGCTTTCCATATCACATAAGAAATCTGATTTAGATATTCTAGTTGAAGCTTTCAATAAAACTTGTAAAAAAATTTCTGAAATAAAAAACTCAAAAAAATCAATTAAAAGCTATTTAAACTGTAAACCTATGAAACATGTTTTTAAAGGATTGCGGGAAAGAAATGCTGTATCAAACTGAAAAAAAAATCAAAAAAAAGTTTCTTTGCATTAATAATGGCTAGAGGTGGATCTAAGTCCATACCAAAGAAAAATTTAGTAGATTTACATGGCTTTCCACTTTTAGCATGGTCAATAGCTGCTTGTAAGTTATCAAAAAAAATTGATAGGATAATTTTGTCTACGAATGACAAAACAATAGCTGAAACTGGTTTAAAGTATGGAGCTGAGGTGCCTTTTCTGAGACCGGAAAAATATGCAAAAGACTCCTCGGTAGATTACGATACTATCAATCATTGCTATAATTGGTTTAAATCAAATGAAAAAGTGAACATTGATTTTATTGTACAAATAAGGCCAACAACTCCATTAAGAGAGCCAAAAATAATTGATAAAGCAATTAGTACTATTTTAAATAAAAAAAATAGCACAGGCTTGAGATCTGTTTATGAAATGTCAGAGACAGCTTGGAAAACGTTTCATTTAAGTAGAACTAAAATTTTAAATCCAATAACAAAATATTTTTTTAAGTCAAAAAATTCTGAATTATCTAACTTACCAAGACAAAAATTACCTAGAACCTTTTTTGGTCAAGGCTATGTCGATATAATTAAAACATCAATTTTAAGTAAAAAAAAACTCTACGGTGACAAATGTCTAGGATTTATCACTCCTGACGTTGGGGAAGTTGATAATTTAAATGACTTAGAAAAAATTAGAAATGATAAAAACTTCAAAAAACTTGTTATTTATAAATACCTCAAAACAAAAAAATTTATTTAATTTGATTTTTCCCAATATCTAAGTTTTTTTGCTACTTCGATCTCACAATCAAGCATTTTCTTATCTTCTTTACCAATAACAATTGGAATTTTTCTTATAATTGAAACTAATTGTTCTAAACCTTTTTCTTCTAATGAGGCAGATTGGTCGCTTCCATACATAGAGCGATCTAATGTTATATGTCTTTCTATACTGTTTGCACCTAAGGTTACTGCAACTATACTTGGTGAAACAGACGGTTCGTGACCACTGTATCCAACTGGGCAATC
>TARA_B100000963_G_scaffold62915_1_pt1 | contig 17150 bp, 23 predicted proteins | sample TARA_B100000963 | Tara Oceans TARA_B100000963 (sample SAMEA2622097) | marine metagenome | biome: marine biome (ENVO:00000447); feature: surface water layer (ENVO:00002042); material: "saline water (ENVO:00002010), including plankton (ENVO:xxxxxxxx)" | depth 5 m | reverse complement strand
GCTGCCGACCGGCACCGAAGGAGGCGGGGGTCGCGGGGGCGGGACTATTATATATATATATCATCTACTAGCCCTCTAAAAAATATTGACGGATAAGGGCTTATAGCGTAGGTGGATGGGCAAATGGATGCTAAGGAGGAACTCATAGACTCTATTCGGGAGGGAATTTTAGAGATCCAAGAACACAATCCTAAGAATAATAGTGTCTTGTCTAAGAGTAACCCCGAAAAGGTTGCGGAGATATTGTACTTACACGCTACTGGGGTGACTCAGACCAAGATGAGAACCAAGTATGGGCTCAAGCGTGAAACAATTGTAAACGTCTTGTTGGACTATGCCGACTTCACGGGCAAGTGGAAACAGTTGGGTAGCAAGATAAGGGGACGGGCATTCTTAGAACTATCCTCGTTAGAGGAGGATTTGATAGAAAAGCTAAGAGAGAGAATGGAGTCTGGTGAAATAAAAGCTAGTTTCAAAGACTTGTTGCCATTAGCGGTTGCGTTGGAGAAAGCGGAAAAGGGTAGTAACACATTCAGGGGAGAAGCTAGTACAATTGTTGAGGAGCGTAAGGTGGTAAGCCAAGAGGACTATGATGCCACTGTAAAAGCTGCCAAGAAGCGTTTGGCTAATATGAAGAAAGCAGAGGTGGTTATTAATAATGATTCTTAATTTCAATGATCAAGAAGTGTAAAAACTGTGGCAAATACCTGTTATTTAAGGAGTTTCACAGCAACGGCCGACAAGGGGGCAAGAAGAGGTATAAACCTAGATGCAGAAAATGTATTAATAGTATAGCAAGAACCCAAAGAAATAAGTTAATTAAAACCCATTTTGGGAAGTGGAAATGCTCTAGGTGTGGATTTGAGGGTAGGCCCATTCAGTTTGATTGTCATCATGCTAGGGGTGTTAAAAAATTTAAAATATCTGAGAATTTTAGAAAAGCGGTAAGCAGTAAAAATGTTTTTTTAAGAGAGCTAGAGAAGTGTGATTTGTTATGTGCCAACTGCCATAGGCTAGAACATGAGATTGTTCCGATTGAAACAAAACCTTTTACTTCTAAGCCAATAAGGCATGACATAAACAGAATTTTATAATGAACAGAAACATTCAGCTAGTTGAGAAATCATTGGATACCATAAACCCAGAATGGGAGGTGTTTTTGGTAGCCTCTATGGGTAAGAATGGCTTTGAGTATGACACCTTTAGTCGGGGATTTGATCCTGACTTAGAAGATCAAATGTCTTGTTTTTTAGCATTGGTTAATGCTTCAGCCATGAAGGACTTAAATGATTTTTTCCCGGAATGATTGAGTTTAGCGATCATCCAATATTAAAGCCTCCTACAGATGAAGAGATAGTGTTCTTGGGGGAGAACTACCCCAAGATGCTAAAGGAGCTGCACGAGGCCCATGAGGGCCGTATAGAGGCTTCTGAGCAAGATCCGGTAAGGCATGGGTTTAACCTAGATGGCTGGGAGCGTATAAAAGATGGACTAGGAACATACAACGAGTGTCTGTGCCTTGGGGGAAACCGTAGCGGTAAAACTACTGGCTGTGCCAAAATTGTTATGGAGAGCGTTATAAAAAACCCAGATGGTCATGTTGTTTGTTTTTCCCAGAACGCTGACACCAGCGTAAAGGTGCAGCAAGCTGCGGTGTGGGAGATGATGCCCAAGGAGTTTAAGAAGAAGACCAAGAGTATTGAGGGCTACATAAACTACTCGATGCAAAATGGGTTTACCGGAAGCAGCTTTATCTTTCCTGATACCCGGACTAGGGTGGATTTTAAAACCTACACCCAGTTTTCCAATAACCAAACCATCTTAGAAGGTTTTGAGTTTGGGTTTAGGTCTGGGGACAATTTGAACATTGGAACGTGGTTAGACGAATATCTTGGTGACGATGCTTTGATAAACACTTTGCGTTTTCGGTTGGCTACTAGGAATTCCAAGATGCTAATAGCTTTTACCCCGATCAATGGGTACACTCCGTTTATATCTGAATATTTAAAAGGTTCCGAAACGCTAAAGACGAGAAGGGCAATTCTTCTTAACCGAGAACTGCCAGTACAGCAATATAGTCCGAAACGGGACGCATCAGTAGTCTACCTGCATTCAGATGAAAACCCGTTTGGTGGTTATGAGCGTATAGCTAAGGATTTGCGGGACAGACCAGATGAGGAAATATTAGTCCGTGCTTATGGTGTTCCTGTAAAGAGTGTAACATCATTGCTTCCGCTTTTCAATACAGAGGTTAATGTTCTAGGTGAGGAAAAGAATAAGTATGGTATGTCCTTCCCTGACATATCGGACAAAAGCAGGTTTACTTGTTATCAGGTGGTTGACCCTGCCGGGGCTCGCAATTTTACTGCTATATGGGCTGCTGTTGATCGGGACGGTTATGTTTACATTCGCCGAGAATGGCCCGATAGGGACACCTATGGAGAGTGGGCTATGTTTGGTGATCCAAAATGGAAGGTGGGGCCAGCAACAAAAAAACTAGGACTAAACGTAGAAAGATATGCTGAGTTGTTCCGAGATATTGAGGACGCTCTTGGTATAAATGTTTTTGAGCGTATAGGGGACTCTAGGTATTTTGCTAGGGAGAATGACAACAATGAAGATTTGTTTATGTTGTTTGATGAATATGGAATGCTTTTCCATCCATCAGATGGCCGCATGGAAGAGGTTGGTATCAGTGCGGTTGACGAGTGGTTTACCTACAATCCAAACGATCCAATAGATGCTGCTAATAGGCCGTTGTGTTACATACACAAGGAATGTGGGAATTTGATTGACAGTTTATTAAATTATAATTCACAAGGTAAAGCGGATGAGGCCCTTAAAGATTTCTTTGATCTTATACGCTATTTGAGAATGGCAAATGGAGGAGAAGGCCCAGATCACATGGAGAACAGAAGCTTGCTAACAACTAGCAAATCAAAAGGAGGATATTAATGCCGAAAATTAGGATAGGAGCATTAGCTGATGAGCTTGATGCTGATGTAGATAATTTAGTTAGCCTAGCTAAATCAAAGTTGTGTTCCTCGATGATTACAGGAAAAGGTGGCAAGGCATTATGGATTAATGAAGATGGACAAGAAATATTGCGTATGGCTGTAGACATTCCTGAGATTGTTCCAAAACACTACAAAGGATATGTTATAAAGTCTGCTGCAAATCCTAGATACATATACGCTTTAATTAATGAAATTGATAAAAAGGTTCCAGTGTGTGTTCCTAGAAAATTAACAAAAGCCTTGGTTGGTAAGAATATAAAAATAGAGGCTATTGAAGATGAAGTTGGAGTGTCCTACAGATACGTCAGATGACATCACAATGAACCGTCAATGGATATGCGAGCAGATAGATCGACTGCTTGCTTGGGAGATTTTGTGCAAAGTAGCTACCCATGATGAGCTTTACTCAATAAAATCCAGCGAGTTATGTGATAAGATAGGAGCCAACGAGCAATATTTTTATCACGTTTTCCATAACATTAAGGGCAAGCTCAATGCAAAATGATTCTATTTCCGAGTCTCTAACATATGTTAGTGACGATCCTGACATTACGTCTTTACGTTACGCTTATGACCAATCCGTAACTGAGCTTGAGGCATATTTTGATTTATGCCGAAGCAGCTATGATGACCGCCGTAACTGGTGGCCCGGCAAAAGCCGAGACTTGAGAAAGCATGGGGCAGACGCTTTCCCCTGGGAGGGTGCATCGGACATGGAGAGTCATGTTATTGACGAGCGTATAACCAGATTGGTTTCTTTGTTTCTTTCTGCAATGAACAGAGCAAACATCCGAGCATTTCCTGTAGAGATAGCAGATGTTGCCAGAAGTCGCGTAGTTACAAATTTTTTAAAATGGATGGTAAAAAGTGGTTACATCCCTCGCTTTAAGCAGGAGATGGAACTAGGAGCTAACTATATGTTAGAGCGTGGTATATTGATTACTTACGTTGGCTGGCACATGGAAGACAGGTCGTTCCTTCAACGTCTTAGCTTAGAACAAATAGCATCTATTGATCCCGCCTTGGCAGAACTAATTTCTGAGGGTGAAGCAGATGATGATGTCTTGGCAATGCTTCAAAATAGTTTTCAAGGGGTTACAGAAAAAAGAGCCAAGAAAGCTCTTAAAGATTTAAAAGAAAATGGAAGTGCTGAGTTACCAATAGTGCGTCGCCAAGTGAATGCCCCAGAGGTAAAAACTCTAGCCCCAGACGGAGACTTTATCTTTCCTCCGTATGTTACCGATCCTCAGCGAGCCCCATATTGTTTTTGGAAAACCTATTACACACCACAGGAGTTGCAGAACAAAGTTATTACCGATGGTTGGGATGAAGATTTTGTAGATCACGTCATTGATCGTTACCGTGGAGTGAACATAGATTCTATCGAGCGTGAGCAAGAAGGACGCCGGTCTCTTAGTCTTACCGATAATGCCTATGAGGCTGAGGAGCTTATTGAAATTGTTTACGGTTATCAAAGATTGATAGACAAAGAGGATGGCTCCGAAGGCATATATTGCACAGTGTTCCATCGTGAGTTTAGTGGTATGCCAGGAATACCGGGTTATGCAAAGTTTGAACTGCTAAACGGGTATGAAGACTACCCAGTAGTAGTTACCAAGCTGTCCGAGGATAGCAAGAGGTTGTACGATACAATGACCATACCTGACTTGTTACGTGGCATACAGAACCAAGTAAAGGTTGAGCGCGACAGCCGAATTGACAGAAACAGTCTTTCTACGGTGCCTCCAATAATGCACCCGGTTGGTCAAGCTCCTACAGATTGGGGTCCTGGTAGAATGATACCATATCGCCGCAAAGGAGACTTTGAGTTTGGTCCTACTCCTGTGTACAACCAAGGATCGGTTGAGATGGAAAAAACCCAAGAATCTCAAGCTGATAGATTGGTTGGTTTGGATCGCGAGGGTCCAGTTAGCCAAATAAGACAGCAGTTCTTGGTAGACAAATTTTTAACTCATTGCTCTAACGTAATATCAATGTGCTACAAATGCTTTCAGCGTTTTGGCCCAGACAGTGTTTTCTTTCAGGTTACTGGTGTTCCAGATCCTCAAATGTTTAGCAAAGGAAGCCCAGATGAAAGTTTTGATATAACAATTTCCTATGATGTTCAGAACACTGACCCAGAAAAACAGGAGAACAAACTAAACTCCATGATTTCTTTGCTTCAGTTGGACAGGAATGGAAGAATAAACGTAGATAATTTAGTAACACTAATTGCTGGAAGCGTAGATCCGGTTTTGGCTGATAGTGTTCTTCAACCAGTAGAAGCTGCACAGCAGCAAATGCTCAAAGATATTACAGATGACTTATCAAAAATTTATGCGGGAATCGAGATGCCGGCACGTGCAAACGGTGCTCAAGCGGCTATGGGTATCATTCAGCAATATTTGCAGCAACCAGATATTGCCCAACGTATGCAAACTGATCCTGCTTTCTCGCAGCGTTTGCAAAAGTATATGGGCCAATATCAGTTCTCTATGCAACAAGCTGAGAACGCACAAATAGGTAGAATTGGCACAGCACCTGCCCAGATGGGTGGAGTGCAAACCCAAAACATGGATCAGTGAGTTTAGAAAAAGACATACAGTCACTACACAACCACGAGTCTTTTGCTCGTTTCATGAATGTAATATCAGCTTTGCGTGAGGAGTGCATAGGAGATATGCACGAGGCTCCAACAGAGCAGCTTCAGCAAATATCTGGTAGGATAATAACCTATGATCAGATATTACAAATGGTTGACGTGAAAAAACTACAAAAAAGACACAAAGATTTTATTTGATACATGATAATATGTTCCCACGCAATCGCTAGGCGTAAATAGTGGAAACAGTTATGGAAGATGAAATCAACACAGCCGTCGCTGAGGCTGAACCAGAATCAGTGGACAACCAAAACATATCTGCGTCTGACTTTGTTCAGAGACGTAGTGAGGCTTTACTAGGACAACAGTCTGAAGAAGAGTCTCAAGAATCGGCCGAGGAAGCTAGTGAGGAAGAAGTTCCAGAGCAAGCGACTGAGGGTAATGTTCTTTCACAGTTTGATTTAGACAGTTTGTCGGATGAGGAAAAAGACGCTTTGCGTCAGCAACTCATTCCCGGCGCGCAGTCACGTATTAGTGAACTTACGGCAAGACGGAAAGCTGCTGAAGAAGAGTTGCAAACTATGCAACTAACAATCAAGCAGCCAGAAGTTAAAGACAACCCACTTTCTAGTTTATCAACCATTGAAGACCTCCAAAAGAAGTCTGATGAGGTGAATGATGTGATTAGTTGGGCTGAAGATTTGTTGTTTGAGTCCGATGAATATTCTGCTGACGAAGAAATAACTACTGTAGAAGGTCGCCCGATGACTAAGGCCGAAGTGCGTAAAGCTCTTCAAAGTGCCAGAAAATCGCGTGATTCATATATTCCAGACCAATTGAAAAAACTTCAGGGTTTGGAAAATGCAAAAACAATGCGTCAGCAGCTCGGTAGTAAAGCCGTAGAGGAACTTGAATGGCTAAGGGACGAGAATGAAAATGAGTTAAAGAGTCAGTTCATATCAATTATGAGTGATCCTAGACTAAAAGATTTGGAGAGTTTTTCTCCAGATTTATACTCTCAAATTCCCTACTTCATGTCTCACGCTGTAAATAGCATATACGGGAGAAAACCAATAAAGGATAAAGGCACACCGGTTTCAAAAAAATCGTTAAAGCTGACTCCTTCTAGTGGTTCAACTCCAGCTTCTGCAATGTCTGAAAAAACTGAAAGACCTTTAGGCAAGGCAATGAAGGAACATAGAACCCGATTTAAATCATCTGGACGAAAAGACGATTTCATCACGTTAAGAACATTACAATTACAAAGTAAATAATCATGGCATTCTCAGATACATTTGATACCACAAATCCTGGATCGGCTGTTTCCAATCGTGAGGACTTGATGGATGTACTTACCATCTTGGCCCCCGAAGAAACGCCTGTCCTTTCATCCGCATCAAAGGCTCGTGCAAACGCTACGTTTGTTGAGTGGACTGTAGACAGCCTTTCATCTCCCAGTACCACTGGGATAGCTGAAGGAGCTGACGTTACTACGTTCACCGACCAATTTAGTGGCCGCGCGCGTCTTGGCAACTACGTTCAGAAGTTCCGCCGCGACTACATGGTTTCCGACTTACAGGAAGCTGTTGACTCCGTTGGACCTGCGAAAGTAGCTCAAGCCGAAGCAAAAGCAATCCGTGAACTAAAACGTGACATTGAGGCCACTCTTTGCTCTACCAACGACCGCGCTGCGGAAGATGGAGCTGGAACGGTTTACAAGTTGCGTGGACTTGGCGACTGGATTGATTCTTCAGGACCATCTGACGTTCCTGCTGCATTCCGTACTCCTGCTGACAGCATTCACTCAAGTGGAAACTTCACAGAAACAGTTCTCAACAACCTAATCACTTCTATCTACCGTGTTACGGGAGCTAGCAATGGTTTGACATTGGTTGCTGACACTGCTCTGCGTCGTGACATCAGTGATTTTGCTCGCGTAGGATTGGATGGAAGCAGCTCCGACGATGGTGTACGTTCAGTAAGTTACAATGGTGATGTAGCTCAGATTAAGCTTTCTGTTGAAGTTTATCAGTCCGATCACGGATTGGTTTCTGTTATCAACGGAAATCCTGACTGCATGCCAGACACAACCAACAAAGACACTGGTTACTTGGTTCACCCAGAATACTACGGTGTTTCTGAGTTGATCCCAATGGGCAGTGCACGTCTCCCCAATCAAGGTGGTGGCGAGCGCGGATTTGTTGATTGTGCTCTTACACTCTTGATGTACCATCCTGGTGCTCACGGTAAAATCACAGCCCTTAGCTAAAATATAGGAGGTAAATTACAATGGCTATTGAACTTAAAAGAATTGGCGACATCCAAACATTAGCGTTGGGCTACACTCACGAAGCATCATTTGAAGCTTCAGATTTGTCGGCCTCAACCGGATCACAAACGACCGCTGTTCAAGTTGGCGGATCTGCAATGGCTGGAGTTGTTGCTAAAGCAGCAATTATCGTTGACGAACTAGTAACTGCTGCTGTTAGCACGGGCAGTGCTGTCAGTGATGCTACTATTGCACTTGGCGATGATGGAGACGACAATGGTTTTGTTGCTGAAGTAAATTGCTTCACAGGCGACACTGCTAATCTGATCTATCAGAATACTGGTGCACTTCTAAATGGAGCAACGTCTACTTCTCATCTTGTGAGTGCAGTAAATATTGACTCCAATGGAACTGGCAACGGTTTTGGTAACGCTACCAAGGGTAAATTTAGAATCCTTGTAGCTTACTACCCAACTGCTGGCGAAGTATACGGATCTTAACTGAACTAAGTTATTATTTCAAGGGGAGGTCAGGCCAGTTCTGGCCTCCCTTTTTTTAACCTTTTACGTTTTTTAACTATGCCAAATACGCCCACATTTATATTAGAACCTTATCTTGTTACTACCGATCCTACAACTGGTAAGCAGCTAAGTGGAAACAGATCTGTTGTAAAAAAACAGATTAGAGCTAATCGCAAAGCTGCTCGCAAAACAGCTAGAAAAGCTAGAAAAGATGGTCTTGTGGATCGCACCGAAGGAACAGTAAACAGAAAGCCTTTAGAGCTTCCTCCTTTTACTGTTACCTTCAAAAAACCAAGAAGCCCTGGGCCAACTACAAAAAGAAGAACAGCAGCTTCTAGGTAGATTGTGAATATTATTAAATGCCAAGGAGTGAGCTGCAATGTTAAGTCATCGTGCAGTAGATATTACCCTCTAGGGGTATCTGTTGACGAAGGACAATCGTTTATTGTTGTAGCAAAAAGCCTTCATAAATTTTTTAAAAGTTGTTTGTTCATAAAAAAGAAATGAATATTATTACATCAGTACCTAAGTATAGTGACGGTGAGGTCAATCGAGCGTTTTTGCGTGAGATTGAAACTGGCTTCAAGATGGAGCGAGCCAAAGAGCAAGATCGCATTAATGCTACTGCTAAAGAGGCAAAAACAAATGTAGGTAAAACTCACCCAGTTTTAGGAAAATGCGTTGCCAACATTCCTGCAAGAGACTACTTCAGACTAGTCAAGAAGTACGGAGCAGAAACAGTTACAAGCAAAGAATTTTTAAAGTATTACAACAAGAAGTTTCCTGAACTCAGTCCTAATAAAGCATAATGCAAGACAAGGCTAATAAAGATTTATTTGATTTAATTTCTGCACTTGCTGGCAATTCAGACTTTACCACAGCAGAAATATCTCAGCTATTGGCTTTAGCTAATAGAAGATTTTTTGAGGCGTATAATCGCACTCCATATTGGGCTAGGTATCTTACCGTTGGTGAAGAAAGAACTATAGCAAACTCTATAGTTCCTTTTACTGAAACCAGTAAAACAACCATAGGGGAGTTTCTTAGAATAAACAGAGAACAGCCTTTCTTACAAAACTCTACTATTGATTTTGAGTTTTTTGTAGAGAGCGATGGGGCTCATGTTATTAACCTAACAACGGCTGACTCAACAACTAGCGTCTTTGTCACTTATAGACAACCAGTTACGCTTCTTACAAGCTTAGACACAGATGGTTCCGGTTCTTTAACACAAGTTCCTCAAGAATATTTTTATTTTATGGCCCATGCAACTTACGCTGATTTCTTGCGTATGGACGGTCAGCATTCAAAGGCAGGTTTTGAAGAAGAAATTGCCGAAAAGTATTTAGCTGAGTCCTTGGATAATCCTCAGCAAGTTTACAACAACAACACAGTCGGGCAGCGTTTCAAGACGTATGTCAGCCAACAATCAAGATAATGAATAGTCTAATAACAAACTTATATCCTCAACCAAACGGAACGGTATCTGGAGAAAACCTGTCCTGTGCGACATCAGGATCTGGCGTGTCTTTTGCTGCTTTTGATAGTGACACAAAATACGTTATGATTGATGTACAAGACAACAATGTCATTGTTACATTTGATGGTAGCACTCCTACCGCATCTAATGGTCATCTCTTAGTTAAAGAGAAGGAGCTAATTACCCTTAGTGCTCAGGCTGCTGCGGCTGCTAAGTTTTTAGGTGTATCAGGTACTTCTATTGTTCACGCTTCACAATTTGTGTAATGAACCCCGAGCTGAACAAGCTTGGACTAGGAGCAACAGGATCAATACTGGCTGTTTCTTTTCAAGGAATTAGCGAGGTGATGTCTATTATAGCTTCGGTGTGTACCATTGCGTACATGGGACTTTGGGTATATAAAACAATAGTAGAATTAAGAAAGCGATGAGTGGTGAACTAGTGGCAATGCTTGGAGGTGGAGTCACGGGATTTGTAATGAAACTAATCTCGGCTCAAATGAATATCCAAGCAAATGCTATCAAGTCCATGATTCAAAAACAGCAAGTTTCGGATGCTTCAGCAGACAGAGCAGCAGAACGATCAGGAGAAAGTGGAGCATGGGTGCGTAAGCTCATCGCCATGTGCATCTTGTTTTCAGTGGTATTTGCTCCCTTCATCATGGCCTTCTTTGACATACCAGTAACTATTGAAGCACAGAAGTTAGGTATATTTAAATTTTTAGGAATCGGAGCAGACAAATGGAAAAACCTAGAGGGGTTTGTATTATTGCCCGAGGTTAGGCAAGGTATGCTGGCTTTACTAGGATTTTACTTTGGAAGTTCACAAGTTAAGTAATGGATATAAGCGACAAGACAGCAGTGACTATACCCCTACGCAACTTGATTGCGTTGATTGGGTTTACTGTAGTTAGTGTTACGGGTTACGTTAACATGACTAGCCGCATCGCTAGCTTAGAGAACGCTCAGAACATTAGGGATGTCGAGATAGGGATGAACACTGAGTTCCGTATCAAATGGCCTAGAGGAGAGCTAGGAGCCTTACCTGACGACGCTGAACAAAATTTAAGGTTACAATACCTTGAAAAAAACATGGAGGAAATTGGCTCTACTGTAGAAAAATTGAAAAGCTATGGTAGTGTTAATTTTGAACTTAGAGACAAAAACTATCTAGACGTAAAGGAATGATATGGACTACGGAAAACGTAAAAAATGCCCAATGGGAAAAACTATGAAAAAGAAAGGAAGACGATAATGGCTTACGGTTATAAAAAATCAAAAGGTAGATCTAATGGGTCTAGACGCAAGTAATGACCAAGGGTAATAAAAAATATTGTGGGTGTAGAGCCTGCACAGGAAGGAGACTAATAAGATAATGGGAAAAGGTATGAAACATTATTTTAGGGATGGAACAGAGCATAAGGGCAATAAGCATAAAATGCCCAATGGTCAGCTTCACTCTGGAAAAACTCATGGAAAAACTTCTAAGAGGTTATTTCATTTTGGTGATTTGTCTAAAACTGCAAAAGCTAAAGCTATAAAGTCTAGGGGGAAATAATGCCTTTTAGTAAATATAGCCCAGCTCAGAAGAGACTTGCCGCTGTTGCTCCACCTCGGAAAAAAATTACAGGTGCTGATTTTAGATCCCTTAAAAATCGCAAAAAAAATGCCAAGAAAAAAAGCTAAAAGCGGAGGTAAGATTTGCCCAGAAGGCAAAGCTTGGGCTAGAAGGACGTTTGATACGTACCCTTCTGCTTACGCTAACTTGGCTGCATCTAAGTATTGTAAAGATCCAAACTACGCTAAGAAAGCTAAAGGCGGTAAACGGAAGGGAAGATAGTGGCTCAACTTAAACAGTGGCTCAAGCAAGACTGGGTAAGGATAGGTGTTGATGGATCTATCAAGGGCAAGTGTGGAACTTCTCCTAACAAGAAGATGCCAGATAGGTGCTTGCCTAGAAAAAAGGCAATGAGTCTTACCAAGGCTGAAAGAGCCGCCACTGCAAAGAAAAAGAAACGAGCAGGAGCCAAAGGCAAAACAGTTGTAGCTAACACACCCAAAGCAAAGGTAAGAAGTGGCAAAAATAGATAAGTCTAAGATGAAGTGCAACAAGCCCCGCAGAGATGTTTCTGGCGGGAAGAAGTTTGTCGTGAAAGCTTGTCAGGGTGGTAAGGAAAAAATTGTACGCTTTGGTGATGCTAACATGAGCATCAAAAAGAATAACCCGGCACGTAAGAAAAGTTATTGTGCTAGGTCAGGTGGGATAAAGGGTAAGAGTAATAAACTGTCTGCAAACTACTGGAGCAGGAGAGCTTGGAATTGTTAAATGGCTAGATATGATACATATGGACAGGCCGATGATCGGGTTGTAGAAGACCTAGACCAAGGCTTTTCTGGCTTTAACAATAAGCTTAGACCCGACCAGCTTCCTTCTGGAATCTTGTCTGTTTCTGAAAATGGACGAATGGATTTGAATGGTGAGTGGCAACCCAGAAAAGGCGTAGAAATATTTTCTGCTCCTTTTTCTGCTTCAATACTTTCATTGCCTTTTAAAATTTATGACTCAACCAACATAGGTGGGGGCGTTGCATCCTTTACAAGGAGTAGTGCAACAATTACGGTTAATTTTAATTCAGATCACAACATAACAGATGGAACTGGTGTTAACTTTAGTGGGTTAAGTGTTTCTGGCAGCGTCAGCCCAAATGGAAACTTCATTGCTACGGTAGTAGATTCAGACACAGTAACATATACAGTTCCAGGCTTGTCCGAAACGCCCACTGGAACTATGACTGTAACGGGTATGAAACTTGGTCAGACCAATAGTGTTTCTAATTTTATAGAAGCATCTTGTGAATTTTCAGATCCAAACAATGAATCTACATCATACGTTGCAATTGTCGGTACTAGTAAGACTGTCTTGGTAAAAACTTCAGACAATGGGGCAACAACAGTATCTCTTACATATCCTTCTGGAGAAACAGTCCCACAAGGAAGCAATGTGGTTCAGGCATTTAACAAGTTGTTTATATTCCGAAAAGGAAAGATAGCTATGCAGTGGGATGGAGACATTAGCACCACTACATTCTCTTTAGTTTCTAACGGAGCATACACTCAACCTACACCTCTAGCAATTACTGATCTTGATTTTGCATCAGGTATAGCAACGGCTACAGTGTCTAGCACAAGTTCTTTGTTGGTTGGAGATGAGCTTACAGTGACTACCGTAGGAACTTCTGGTTATTCTCTTGGTGACACCGTTCGGGTTAGATCTATAACAAACTCAACAACTTTTACTTTTGTTACGGATAAAGCTGATGCTACAAATAAAACTGCTACCGTTGAAAAGAAAACATCTATTGGTCTAGGGTTTAGCCATATGCCGGCTCCAGAGTTTGGTGTACCACATCAACGTAGGTTGGTTGTTCCATATCAGTTTGATATTACTGGATCTTCTGGATCTGCTACAATTACCGATAGAAATATTTTGGATGAGGCTTTGTTTTCGGATATACTAGATCAAAACACTTATGACAGAATTTACGGTCAGTTTAGATTTAATGCTGGAGAAGCAGATTTTATTGTAGGTTTTCATTCTTTCTCTGATGACCAGCTAGTAGTATTTAACCGCAACAGCATTCACACAGTAAAAAATAGCTTAGATCTTGGAAGCAGTGTATCCCAAGTTATCACAAGCGATATAGGGTGTTCGGCCAGAAAAAGCATACAGCAGATAGGCAACAAGCTAATGTTCCTGTCTGACAATGGAGTGTATGCACTAGACTTTGTTGATCTTTACAACCTTAGAGGCCAAGACGTTCCATTGTCTTCTTCTATCCAAGGAACCATTTCAAGAATCAACAAGGATCATGCAGATAAGGCAGTCTCTGCTTACTTTGACAACAGGTATTACATAGCAGTTCCATTGGACAATTCTTTGACTAATAACGCACTTCTTGTATACAACTTTTTGAACAAACAATGGGAGTCAGTAGACTCAATTAATGACCCAAACTGGGCTTACACTTATTTAGTTGTTGGCGGTTCTGGAAAAAATAGAGGTGTGTACGCTATGAACCGAAATGGAGGCGTTCATAAATATGAGCAAAGAGATGATGATATAGATCGTTATGTGGACGTGATTGGAGGCACACCAAACAATGAAATTGTTTCAGCATCAGCAACAAGCAGGATGTTTACTGTTGGATCTATTGACAGAAAGAAATGGAATAACTTTGAACTACATCTTCAATCTTCTGAAAACAATGTTTCTGATGCAAATTTGGAAGCAATAACAGAGAACATTGATGCTATTATAGATCTTGGAACGGTTTCCAACATAAATGGTGAAGAGCTTGCTATTGACGAGGATGTGTCTCTTCGGGGAAGATTTGGCAATAAACGAGCCTACGGATTACAATTTAAATTAACAACAACACAGGGAAGACCTAAACTTAGGGCAATAAAAGTAGCAGGAGCTATTACTTTTAGAAGCATAAAGAAAGCAGAATAATGGCTATTTTAAGCAAGGGAACTACTTTTTCAGATGGAGATCAACTGACCTCTGATTCATTAAATAACTTAGTTGACAACTCTACGTTTGCATCTGGTGCTGTTGATGACTCAACGACCCAGCTTTCTAGTGGGAAAATAATTGTAAAGGATCTTGGTATAGCTACTGGTAAGATTGCAACAAGTGCAGTGACCACTGCTAAAATTGCAGACAGCAATGTTACAAAGGCTAAGATAGAAAACTTAGCAGACTACAAGGTTCTTGGTAATGTTTCTGGTGGAGCTGCCGCTCCTGCGGAAGTGGCAATATTGGATGAGGATAATATGTCTTCTAACTCTGCTACGTCTCTCGCTACCCAGCAAAGCATCAAGGCGTATGTTGACACTCAGATTACTGCTGAAGACCTAGACTTTGCTGGAGATAGTGGAAATGGTTCTGTAGACCTAGATGGTGAAACATTTACTATAGCTGGTGCCACTGGACTAGACACGGCAGCCAGTGGTCAAACACTTACCGTATCTTTAGACCTAAATGAACTGGCTACGGAAACGAGTATAGCTCAAGATGACTTTGTAGCTATGGTGGACAACACCGATAGCGGTAATGGTAAAATTACTTTTTCTAACCTAGAGGATCAAATTTTTGGTAATGTAAGTGGTGCTGTTTCTATAGCCGCTGGCGGAGCTGCTACAGTTAGTGCAGTGACGGTAGCCGATGAATCTTCGGACACAACCTGCTTCCCACTGTTTGCAACTGCTGCTACCGGTAGTCTTGGCCCCAAAAGCGGAAGTAACTTAACTTTTAACTCAAGCACCGGGCTACTTACAGCTACAACGCTTTCTGGTATTTTAGCTGACGGCGTAACGGGAACTACCCAAAGCTCTGGTGACAACTCAACTAAGGTGGCTACCACTGCTTACGTTGATGCTCAGGTCGGAACTTCCGATACTTTGGCTGAAGTTCTTGCTAACGGTAACACTACTGGATCTAACAACATTGTTGTTAGTAATGGTCAGTCTATAACTACTAACACAATTTCAGAAACTACTTCTGCATCTGGCGTAACCATTGATGGCGTTCTTATAAAAGATAATGCAATTACAGCATCTGGAGAAATAGATGGTGGATCACTAGACATATCTGGTGACGCAGACATAGATGGAACTTTAGAGGCCGATGCAATAACAGTTAATGGTACGGCTTTGGCTACAGTTATTGCAGGAACAACAGTTACAAACGCAACAAACTCTGCTCATGTTTTAGTAACTGACAATGAAAGCACTAACGAGGAAAACCTAATTACTTTTGTCGAGGGTGCAACCTCAAGCACAGGCAATGTTGGTTTGGAAATGGATGGCAATTTTGCATATAATCCAAGTACAGGAACAGTTAGTGCAACAATTTTTAAGGGCAACATTGATGCTGTAGATGGAGACTTTGATGGCACTCTTGAAGCTGATGCAATTACTATTGGTGGCACTGCAATAGGCTCTCTTTTTAGCCCACTTGCAGGTGGTTCTGATATAGTTACAACAGGAGCACTAAATTCTGGATCAATAACCTCTGGGTTTGGAAATATAGATATTGGTTCATCTAATCTTACGTCTACAGGATCAGTTAGCTTAGGAGCAACGTCTTTTAACGACAACGACATTACTAATGTTGGCTCCATTGCATTAGACACAATTACTAATGACGGGACTGATGTTACTATCGACTCGTCTGGGGATATTGTCCTAGATGCTGGAGGTGCAGACATCCGATTAAAAGACGATGGAACCCAATTTGGTAGATTCGCAAATAGTTCAAGCAATCTTATTGTTGCTTCGTCTATTTCAGATAAGGACATTTTGTTTAATGGTAGCGATGGTGGAGTACAAATTACTGCATTAACGCTTGATATGTCAGACGCTGGAGCTGCTACATTTAATGACAAGATTACGGCTGTAGGAACCTCAGTATTTACAAATCTCGATATATCTGGGGATATAGACGTTGATGGAACTACCAATCTTGACGCTGTAGACATTGACGGTGCAGTAGATATGGCATCTACACTCACTGTTGCTGATGATGCCAATTTTGATTCAGGTACATTGTTTGTAGATGCGTCTGCTAACAAAGTAGGCATTGGCACTACAGCTCCTGCTAAATTGCTTCATGTTAAAAGTTCCAATTCAGACACTGCTGAAAGTTTAGCGCATTTTGGTAATGGGGACATTGATGGTGGATTAGAAATTAAAACAAATGGGAACGGAGGTGCTAGTTTAGACTGGGGGTTCAATGCTGTAAATTCCAGAAATTTGGTTTTTGACACCAATCAAACGGAACGTATGCGGATTACCTCCACTGGCGAGTTCCATATAAACGGAGGCGGTTCAGGAAGCATTGTAGTCAACGATGAAGACAGCTCACTCTGCCCCACAATGACGTTTTTACGCAATGGTGCAGGAACTAGTACAAACGACTTTATTAAGTTTGAGAACAATGGTGGTGAAGTTGCATCAATCAATTCTTCTGGTGGAGCTATTTTTAGCACTGTGTCCAAGGGATCTGGTTCATTTAAAATTGCTCATCCACTAGAATCTAAGAAAGACACCCACAACCTAGTTCATTCATTTTTGGAAAGTCCACAAGCCGATTTGATCTACAGGGGTCGTGTTGACTTGGTTGATGGTTTTGCGTCGGTAAATATAGATATGGCATCAGATATGACAGATGGAACATTTGTTCTACTTTGTCGTGATGT
>TARA_B100000963_G_scaffold5095_1_pt1 | contig 17238 bp, 35 predicted proteins | sample TARA_B100000963 | Tara Oceans TARA_B100000963 (sample SAMEA2622097) | marine metagenome | biome: marine biome (ENVO:00000447); feature: surface water layer (ENVO:00002042); material: "saline water (ENVO:00002010), including plankton (ENVO:xxxxxxxx)" | depth 5 m | reverse complement strand
TAATGGAAAACAAAAACAAAATCACAAAGAAAAGTATATTTGATGCAAAAGAAATACTAAAAAAAATAAAAAACAAAGAAGATGAGTAAGAAAAAACTTAGAGAATGGGAAATACCTATGAATCTTTCTGATAATGAAAAGAAGTTATATGGTATGACAATAGAGGACAAATTAAATAATACATTAAAACAAAACAAAGATGAGCAAATTAAAAATAGGAGATAAAGTAAATTGGAGAGGAGACTTTGGTACTGCTGAGCCAAGAGAGGCAATTGTTGAAGGTATAGATTTAACAAAGGGTGGAAAGTATGGAGACCCAGTTAATGAAATAGAGTGGTCACAGGTGTATGATAGAAACGTAGTGGTTACTTTAGACAATGGACACTGGGCTTATGCCGATCAGATTAGTGAAGTATTAACAGTAGGCACCGTTATATTAGATGCTTTAAAAAATAAAGGATGAAAATCACTTGTATAATTATAGGAATAGTAGCATTGCCATTTATAGCAAAACATATATTCAATAAATATATTGAGTATAGAAAACAAGTTAAACGTAATCGTTGGAAATATGAGAGAGAGCAACTTAAATTAGAAAAAAAACTTGCGAGCGAAAGAGAGGATAAAAAGTTAAGCACTCTTACTAGTGAAGAGAGGAGTAAATACGCACGTAAACAACTTAAAAATTTTGGAATGATTCGCATGTCATATTACGGTATGGATTGCGAAAAGTATTTACAAATAATAGGCGTAGACATTGAGTTGGTAAAAACATATTTACGTCAAATAGATTATTTAAGTTGTTCTATAAAATATGATGGAGAATACTATTTAAGCAAGGACCTACACGAAGAAAATGAAGCACTAATAAAATACTTAAAACCATTTAAAATAAAATACGACACTAATTGGAACAATTATACAGAGTAAAATGAAAAAATTTAAAGTTGTTTATTCAGATGGAAGTAAATTTCCTAAAACCGAAATATTCGCCGCGTTAAACGAAAGCGAAGCAATCACTAAGGTAGAATCAAAGGTAGGTATATTAATTCCTGATTTTGAAAAAGTAAAATCAGATATTCTTGATATTGAAGATAAAGGTAAGATATTAGAATACGTAGACAATAGGTTTAAATATTCTAATATAACTATACCAACCAAAAACTTTTTAGATGAGGCTGACGTATATAACTATGAATATTTTCTAGATGAAACTGAACATTTATGTTTAGATGAAATTGAGTTAAAGGACTGGCCATTAGATTTATTTGCTAAAGGAATAATCCACTATTTAAAACATCTATACCATGAATCTAAAAATGCACTTCGGGAGGCAGGGTTCGAACACGGGGTTTCAAATAGTAGGCATCATGATTCACTAGCTATTCTGTACATTGCCCCGAATTTATTAAGGTAAAATACTTAGCACAATAGTTTTTATTTGTGTAGATTATTAGTATATTAGCTATATAACAAAAACAAAAGATTATGACTGAAGAAACTGAAACAGTAACGGGTACCCCAATTGGAATGCAAGAAACCACAGGTTTTGCAGACCGTGAGGATATAATGGAGGCATTTAACTATGCTAAGCAGGTGGTGGAACGTAGCACCAGTGCTGAGATGGCTATATATGGCACCACAGCGATTCAGGTGATATGGAATACATTAGCTAATAAATACCATATAATACCTAAAGAAAATGTATAAGATACTAATTAAATATCCACCGGAATATAAGACTCCTATTCGTATAGAAGAAAGAGAAGATAGACTAGACGCAATTGATTTACTTGATGAGGTAGAACAAGGGTTTGGTTCATGTTTAATATTCAATCCACAAGAATGGGATGAGTTTATAGGAGTTATAAATCCAAAAAATTATTTAAAATGGCAGTAGGATACATAGAAAATAAAGATGGTGAAAAAGCATTATATTGCACCACAACAATGCAAGCATTTGGACCAATATTATATGAAGACGATGTTGTAGAAGACTTCTTAGAATGGTTACCTATCGATGCTAGAAATTATTCAGACCAGGATTTAAACAATAAATACTACGACTGGAAACGGGAGTTAGAAGACGCAGAGGTACAATAATATTAAACTTAAAAAACAGAAACAATGGGATTAGACCAGTATGCATACAAGACAAAGGTAAAGCTTAGTAAAGACGTAGACTTTGGAGAAGAGTTAAACAAGGCAGCGGAAACAGAATTTCCAGATGGAGCCTATGATGAATTTAATTATTGGCGTAAGCACCCTAACCTGCAAGGTTGGATGCAGAGATTATATGAAAAGAAAGGTGGACAGAATCCTGATTTTAATTGTGCACCTGTTGCATTAACCCAAGAAGACATTGATAATCTAGCACAAGACATACTAGATAATAATCTCCCTCAAACCAGTGGGTTCTTTTTTGGAGAATCTTTTAGAAACGAGGAACAGGAGAAGCATGACCTTGAATTTTGCAAACAAGCAAGTGAAGCTATTAAAGAAGGTTACACAGTATTCTATGATAGTTGGTGGTAGAATATTAAACTAATAGTTACTCCGTAGTCTATTTTTTAGTATATTAGCTAAGCAAGAGCTACAGATCGACATCTTTAGATTTTTGTTTTTCATAAGAAGAGTACCCGGTTAGCATATGGCCGGGTATTTTTTTGTTTGCAGGTCAGGCCAGCCGGTGCAATACCCCTAAGACCCGGTTGGCTGCTATAAGTACCAAAGGTAAATTAACCTATATTTTTTTACACAAAAGTTTATATTTGTGTATATAATTGGTATATTTATACTATAACAATTTAATCAAAATAATAATTATGAAAAAACAGAAGGGAGGTCAAGTAGATTTATTAAACAAGTTAAACGTTAAAGAGGGTTCTATAAAAGAGCTAAAAGACAAAGTAGAGTTGAATGGTTATTTTCAACTTGAAAAAGGAACGTTTAAAGTGTTAGAACGAAACATTAATAAAGGCGTTAATACTTTATTAATAGGTGCGACAGGCACAGGTAAAACCGAGGTCATAGCAAACATGGCGTCAGCATTAAATATTCCATTAACTATATTTGATATGGGAACAATGTCCGATCCTATTATGGGTTTGATTGGGACTCATGTAATTTCAGTAAAAGACGGTAAAACAAAATCCGAATTTAAAAGGTCAAGGTTTTCCGAGGTAATACAAAAACCTGGAATTGTATTATTAGATGAAATATCCCGTGCAAGTGCCGCTGCAAATAATCTACTATTTCCAGTGTTAGACTTTAGAAAAGAGTTATCAATGGAGTATGCTTTTGAAAACACGGACCCTATAAAAGTACACCCTCAATGTGTATTCTTTGCTACCGCAAATATGGGTTCACAGTATACGGGTGCTCATAAATTAGATAGAGCACTTCAAGATAGGTTTATGCCAATTGAAGTTGATAGTCTAAACGCTACGGATACCAAAGAAACTATGAAAAAGGCATTTCCAAAAGTTGCCAAGACTAAAGTAGATAAGTGTGTAAAAATCTATATGGATATTAATAAGGAACATGATGAGTTTAAGATAGGTTTTAACTTATCTATGAGACACCTTAAAACTGTATTAGGTTTAGTTGAAGATAAGTTTACAATTTACGATTCTTTCTATGCAGTTGTAAAAGGTATAGGTGGAAAAGATGGATTGAAAGGTATTGAAACAATTTTAAAAAGTAGTAAGTAATGATAGGATATAAAGGTTATGGTTATGGATCCCGAGGTGGGTCCATGACCGGATGGGAGACATCATACTATGGAGGATATGTAAGACTAATAACAGATTATCCTTATGTTACGGTACCTAATAGTATAGAACATAGTGAAGGACAAAAACATAGGAGTCAACTTCCTTGGTACCAATCTAATAAACTAAGACAAATGTTTTTGAATCTAACAAAGAAACATGGATATAGTGATACTTTATTAAATGCTGAAAATTCAAAGTTTATTACTAAAACCAAGTATAATTACTTGACATTTAAAAATGAGACGGAGGATTTTATCGAGATAGTAGCACAACCTGAAGACATAGAATATGTTATAATGAAGGTAGGTCAATCAGAACCTGAGTTAGCACCACTCTTCGAACATTTCAAAACAGTGTTAATTAATTCTAAGTTTTCGGTTACTGTTCCACCTACGAAACAAGAAAATCAAAAAGGTCAAGAAGGAGAAGGAGAAGGTCAAGAAGGAGAAGGTCAAGAAGGAGAAGGTCAAGGACAAGAGGAACAAGGTCAAGGGCAAACGAAACAAGATAAAGAGCAAGAGGAAAGTTACTCCGTAGATGAAGATGGTAACATTGACTTTGAATCTAAGAAGGAAATGAAGAAATTCATTAAACAAGTGCAAGCACGGTTAAATAATGAGATGAAAAAAGTTTCCGATAAAGCGATTCAAAGACGAGGTTGGGGTAATCTTTCAGGAGCAACAAGAGAGACTAATTTTATAGAGGTAAAAAAGAGAAAAGAACCATACACTTTAACTCAAAAAGTTTCTAGAGGAGCTCAAAGACTAGATAGACTATTAGATATAACTTTCGACTATGATAAAGATGTAGTAAAGTCTTTAAGACTTGGTAAACTAGATGTTTCTAAAATAGCAGAAGTCCCAGCGGGAAATTTATCAGTGTATCAAAGGGAAATGGAGAATCAAACAACCAAGCCATTTTCCGTATGCTTATTGGTAGATGAGTCAGGGTCCATGGGTGGGGGGAATATACAGATGGCGAGAGATGTTACTAAGATGATTCATCTTTGTTTATCAAATGTTCTTCCACCCGACAAACTCTTTATATATGGACACACAACTGATTGGGATGATATGGATGCCGCAGTAGTACGTACCTATCAAACACCGTATTGTAGAGATTTTGAAAAACGCATAGATGGTATGCATGCGGATTGCGCGAACTTAGATACTCAAGTAATAGAGAAGGTCCATGAAAAAGTTAGAGGTTTCACCAATGATAGAATCATAATGCTAGTTATAAGTGACGGTCGACCATGTGACTACGATGAGGAAAAGCATAAACAAGTTTGTGAACGTGCAAAGAGAGATGAATTTGTTATTGGAGGTATATTTATAGGATACCCTGGAATTGAAGACATGTATAATTATAATGTTCAAATAGATGACGTAAAGAAAGGTCCGGAAAAAGTAAGTCAATTATTAAATAAGATCGTTAAAACTGAATTTCAATAGTTAGGAATAGAGAGGTTGGTTAATCTAACCTCTCTTAATTTGTGTAGATATGAAAAGAGAAAAGTATATTACTTGTAAAGAACAATTAAAAACTGCAAAGTTACAAAAGAAATGGACTCTACAAGAAATAAAAGATAAGTTTAAAGATAATAAAAGAATCTTAAAAAATTGGAAGAGAAGACGTCATGTATATAGTCCTAACATAATGACCATGATAGAAGAAGGCACGTCTCTTGGTGACTTAATTATGGATACTGCAACTCTTAATCACATGTTGTTACATTGGGAATATGAAGAGCTTAATAAACAATGTAAATGTGGATACAAAGTAACAAAAAAGATGAAGGTAAACCAACTAACACAATAGTTTTATTTTGTGTATATATTTAGTATATTAGCTATATAACAAAAACATAATAATTAAAAAAAGAAAAGATGAAAGGAAAAACAGTTTATATGGTAATAGATCAAAGTGATTATGGTGTAGACATATACCCATTCTCAACTTATAAAAAAGCAGAAAATAAGTTTCATGATATGTTACTACAAAGGTTTGACGAAGAAGAGATTGAAGAAAACGGTTGGGACGAAGAAACAGATATTGATTTTGAAGATGGCACGGGTTTAAGATTAGAACAAGAAACTATTAATTAAAAAAAGAAAGGGTGACAAAAAAAGACGTAATTAAATTTTTAGAAGACAACTTAATTGACAATGGATCTGGAACTGGGGTTTTTCATTATCAACTAGAAGGCGACTCATTTGACTGGAATATGATATACGGAGGATGCACCTTTAGAGGGGGAAACCAATACACAGATAAACATTGGACATTCTATAAATCGCAAGGTATTGTTGAAGGAGAATATGAAGAGGATGACGATTGGTATGATTTTACAGAGTTTAACAAATCAATGGTGATTAAGATAATTAAAACTATGTTAAAATAACTAAAAAAAAGAAAGTAGTATAACAAATTAATAATAATAATTAAAAAAAGAAAAGATGGCAAGTAAAGAAGTATATGTATTGGTAGAATCTAATCCCGATCAGGTGTTTACCCATGGGGTTTTTGAAGAAAGAAAGTTTGCTGTTGAAGCGTTAAATAGCGTGGCAAAAAGAAATGGTATTTCGTCTCCTTTTGGAGAAGATGATGACTTCGAAGAAATGGCAAATGGAAGTGACACTTGTATTTGGATAGAAAAACATGACCTTATATTGATAGAAAAAAGAAAGGATGGCAGATAAAGAAGAATGGATATTATCATACCCAGAACCTGAAGATTTACCTGAGGTACTTAGCTTATCTAAAAATAATAAATTAGAATTTTTAGAGGATATATTGAATGTATTTGACATTGATAAAACTAATTTAATATTAAACCAATTTAAAGAATCTTTAAGAGATAATAAAAACATTTTATTAGAAAATGTAATAGAGGAAATAACCAATGGAAAAATAAAAGGAGACGGAAAAGCGTATTGGCGTGAATATAACGGAGGAGATATTATAATAAGTAAAGCATAGATATGGAAGAATTTAAAGAATACGAATTTATGGGATACTCAGACTTTAAGCATGACTTTGCGATAGAAGAACTGGCAAGGAAACATGTAGGTGGAGGTAAACCGTGTGGATATTTTGTTTCAATTGGAAATGGAGTAATTAAAGAAAATGAGGAGAACCTAGTTTCTTTTGAAAATAGTGAAGAAGACATTTCTTCAAAGATGATAGCTTATTTTAAAGATCAGGCAGATGCTCAAAAGTGCGCAGACAGCATCTATATAGGACAGGATTCTAATATAGCATGGGTAAGAATAGAAGACGAGCATGGAGAAATGTTTTGGCGATTTATGGAAGCAGTACAATCGGTGAATTATATAGAGCATCAAGCAGAGGGTCCTTGGATAGTTACTACACCTTTAAACTTAGAATAAAAAAAGAAAGGATGGCAGATAAAAAATGGAGTGACGAATGGACATATTGCACTATTGTAGAATGGGATTATGATGACCATGAACTGGTTGACAAAACTTTAAAGTTTCAAAAGGACTCTTTAAAGTTTGGAATAGCAATATTAAAATGGTATGGGGACGGTGTTTGGAATAACAAGGATTATACAGCTCTCATAGAAAACGCAAAAGAAAAGTGGAAAGATTTATATGAAAAAGATAATTCTATAAAAATAGAGGATTGTATAGAAGAGATAACCGACGGGGCAATAGAGTTTTGGGAATGGACCTGCCCGTATAGAGACAAATATGGAAATAGGCGATTTAGTTGCGAAAGATGGCCAGATGAGACAAGGTACATATATACATAAAAATTATATTTTGTGTAATTAATTTAGTATATTAGTATTATAACAAAAACAAAAAGATTATGGAATGTTCAATTTGTAAAGAAGAAATCGAGAAACAAGTAGACCCATCAACAGGTAAAGTGTATTGGGACCAGGGTCATAATGCGGAGCCTATAGTTGAAGACGGTAGATGTTGTGACACGTGTAATTACACTAAGGTTATCCCTGCCAGACTCAGTGGCATACTTAAAAAATAAGTAAATGATAGATTGGATAAATGACATAATAAAATCTAAAAGGGAACAGGCCAGGCTTGCCGATCAGGCTAAGGAGGTATTACATAAGCAGGCTCTTCAAGAAAAAATATCCGAGCTTAAAGATTTAAGGCGAATAACCATTAATAATGTAATGTATTTAAAATCTTATTTGAATACTCTTCGCTCCGTAGTAAACTGTATGAAAGGTGCAAGTGCAGCGGAGACTCGCAAAAAGAGGCAAGGCGCAAGGGACCAGATAAAGTGGGTTGAAACTAAATTAAAAGAAGAAGAACTCATGGAAATATACTGGGCTAATCAACTTAGAGATAAAGGTATAATAGTTACATAAAAGTTTTATTTTGTGTAATTAATTTAGTATATTAGCCTTATAACAAAAACAAATAATTATGGCAACACGATCAAGAATAGCAGTAGCATTAAAAGACGGAACAGTTAAATCAGTATACTGTCATTGGGATGGATATCCAGATGGAGTAGGACAGGATTTATTAAACCGAAGTTTCTGTACAACAGAAGAGGTAGAAAGGTTTATAGACGAAGGCAGTAGGTCAACCGTGGATGAATCCTATTATGAAAAATATGGTAAATCAAGGGGAGAGGAATTAGAGGAACCCAATGTTCACAAATCAGTAGATGATTTTTGGAACAGTGACATTGAAGAGTATGGATACTTATTTACCGAAAAAGGTGAATGGCATGTAAAGAGTGCATACGGAACAATTGATGACCTAGTTGAAAACGCAACATCATAACTATTAAACAATAATGATATGGTAAATTATAAACCAAGTGCTGAAAATTTATACGTGACAACTGTTATAACAGGGTCACTGCAAAGTCAAGTAGTAGACTTAAGTATGGAATCAGCTAAGAAAACTAGAGACTCTTATATGGAATCTATGGATTTAGAACCCGGGCAAATGATAACAATGAAGATAGAACCCGGTGAGCAGTGGGGATTTTCAAGAGGAGGAATATCCATAGGACCTAAAGGTTTTGTAGTGACAGATTTTTAATAAATATACATAAAAGGTATATATTGTGCATTAGTTTTAGTATATTATTACTAAAACCATAAAGTTATAAACTAAAAAAAGATATGAGAAAAGCAGATAAAATATTAAATTACATTAAGAAGTCAGGCAAGGGTGGCCGCAGGTTCTCGGAGGTACAAAGATTTATATTTAATATAAACCATCCAGATAAAGAATTTGATGCTACCTATAACCGAGGCTATTATTGTGATTCATTATGCGGTGGTAAATCCACAAAGGGAATCCTAGACTGGTGTTTTAAAAATCACAAAGGTAAATATGTAATAGACATATTACCAAAAGGTCCAATCCACACAGCAAGATTCTAAAAAACATTAAAGGCGCAGGCTAATGAGCAGAGGAGGGGACAACACAGGCGCTAGTGATCTGAAACCTTAAAACAGAGATCCTCTGTTCATTTCTAAAAAATTATAGGTATGTCAAAAATACAGGAAATAGAAGAGTTTCTAATATACAGAAAAAAAGAGTATTCTAAAGATATAAACTTTTATACTGAAAGGCTGGAACAGGATCCTACCTCTAGAGAAAATGAACTATACCTTCAGATGGCAGAGAGTGGAATACTTTTTGTAGAAGAGATGGGAAATAAATTTTTTAATTGGGAATAATATGTCAAAAGGAATTCACATAGAAGAAAAACCAAGACCGCTAAGGGTACTGGGAAATATAATACTGATAGGTATATTAATTGGATACTGCAGCTGGTCTTTTATTATGAACAGAAAAGATCCAGTTTATAACTCAGATGTTGTTGAGTCAATTGTTGAGGAATGGAAACAGGATATCAATAGTTTAGGAATAGATGCAACAGAGGAGCTTAAATCGCTAGACAGAATAATGGTAGTAGACAGTATACCGTATGGTTTTTTAAATTCAGAACATTCGGCTGGTATAATGGGAAGAGCAGACCAGGGGACAAGAACTATCTGGATTTTAAAAAGACCAATCAGCCGCGGTCAACTAAAAGCTTTAATTTATCATGAGCTTGGCCACTACATATTTCATTTAGAACACGAAGGTAATGGAGATATAATGTCAACCTATATTAAAGAAGATACCGGGTATTATGAGAAGAATTGGTCCAGGCTTCTTCCAATATATCTGGATAAATGTAAAAGAAATATATGAAAAACTGGAAACAACTTATAGGAAAAGCTGATACGTATGCACTGCTTAGTATACTTAAGGATTATGATACTGATACATTTTATAATGTAATCTATGTTATACTTAATGAATGTCCTGAAAAAATATTAAGTAAAAAGTACACAGCTGATCAAAAGTTAGAGGCTTTGAATAAAATAATACTGCACTTTACAGAGAAAGAAGAGTATGAAAAATGTATAAAAATAAAACAAATAATAGATGGAATCAAAGAAGATATTATACTTAGTAACGATAAGTAAAAGTATTACCCCAGATGAGGATCACTCCGTAGTAAATACTTTCTGGGATACCACAGCTGTATGCGGTACAGTTAAAAAAGCATATCACATTGGACTATGGATGGCTGGACTAAAAGAGTCTAGTCATACTTATAGAAAAACAGCAGACACCGTTAGGGATGAAGGAATAGTTTTTATTTCAGAAAAAGATAATCCAGACGAACCAAGAATAATAATCACTAAGGTAAAAAGATACTAACCAAAGTGCATTATATGATAAATTTTTAGTATTTTAATAGTATAAAAACCAAAATAAAATGAAATCCTTATTTATAAAATTAATATTAATCTCTTTATATTTTGTAGTAGGTTGTACGCCTTCTTCTGAGAGCATAGACTTTAATAGTCTAAGACCACCTGATGTTCCTAAGAATGTTCCAGAAGTATGGACAGAATGGCATCACAGAGCATACGAAGATGGTAGAATATATTACAATAGTGACTCAACTATAATGATGATAAAGTCAGATAGAAAGGGTCTTAATCTAAATGATTTTGGAGACACTGAAATATTAATACAATGATAAAAACAATATTTAAAATATTTGCAATAGCATGCATAGCCGTAATAACTTTTGGATACATGGGAATATACCAGAGAGGAGAGTTAAATGAAACTAATCATTTTAAGCAGATAGGAAAAGGTATTGGTCAAACATTTACAGAAACAACTAAAATACCAGGTAAAATAAAAGAAAGTCAGCAGTGGCAAGATTTTAAAGAAGGTCTTTCAGACACAACTAAAACTAAATAATATGCATACATTTGAAACTATAGCAAGGCAGTCGACTCCCAAATCAGTCAAAGATAAAATATTGCAATTAAAGAATTATCAAGCAAGGTTACATGAATATTATGATGTTGCATTAAAACAGGACGACTGGAAAGGTTACAGCGAAGGGGTTAGATACCTTGAAAAATCTGAGAAAACTTATAAAGTAGCCCAGGAAATGTGGAATCTTGCATGGCTCTTAGATGAGTTAGCCAATATAGAATCTTCAATCGAACAAATGAATGACTGTATAGAACAATATTTAAAACTTGATAGGGGTTCCATGGTTAAATAATACATGATTACACAGACCGAGTTTGATAAGAGGGTCAGATATAATACAGATTTATTTAACAAGCAGATAAAATTAAACACGTTTACCCCCAGTAAATATTATCTCTTTGATAAAAAACCTAAAGAATTAAGTACTATAGAATATGGTAAATTGTACCATGACATTTATGCCGCAGCCGTTTGCGGCACACTTGTTTTATCTGATCTGCAAGCAAAGGATTCTGTAATGATGAAGCGTGAAAAACTCACGAAGGTAGAATTAAAAACCTGTTATATCAAAACAAAAAGTATATTTAAAAATACTGTGGGTAATTTAATAGTAGGTTATAGAACGCCTATTTTAAATTACATAGGCGCTACATATAAAAGAGACGCTTACCATGAAGAAGATATGCCACTATACTTTGTAGTATGTGATACAACAGATAAGTGGTCAAATGGAGGAATAATAGGTGTATGGCAAATGGGTGGAGATAGGGTAAATGGATTACTAAAAGAATCTCCAAAAATTAGCTTAAGTAAATTTATGAAATATGGAAAAAGAAAGCTTACTAAAGTAGACACTATTGGATGGAAGAGTTGGTACAACACCGTTTTAAAGAGGGTGCCTACTCGCGCTGCCTGTTATATTTAACACTTATTATTATATAATTTACTTATTTTTTAGTATATTAGCTACATAACAATGAATATGAGAAATTGGAATCTAGATAAAGGTTTTAAGATTTATTTTAATCTTCATAAACGATGTTACAGTGTCCAGGCATGGGATCAGGACAAAAAAGGTTGGAGAGTATTTAAACATTCATTTGCATTACATGTAAAAGATGCTAAAATGCTGGTCAACGAAACTGGGAGGCAAAGGGTTATAAATGAAAAGCGTAAAAACGTACATGCTTTTATATATGCCCCTTTTGCTGAAGAGTATAGTAAAGAGAGAACTCCACGTATGAAAAAGGTTTGTAGTTACAATCCTTATAAAGCTGGATACTTTCGAGATAAAGATACTGGAGAACCTATTCATGAATTACCGGAGTTAGTACTTCGTCATGGTGTTGTTTGGTATTAGTAATTATCCATATTGAGGAGAGGGTCTCCTTTAATATGGACCTTTAGCTCAGGTGGTTAGAGCAACCGGCTCATAACCGGTAGGTCGAAGGTTCGAATCCTTCAAGGTCCACGATGCCAGAAATCATTTGGTATCATGACGAGTCCTTTTGGATGTAGTCATAATTATTTTTGTTTAGAGGTGGAAACCTACCTCTTATTTTGTTATAATTAAAGCCAGTGTAAAAGCTGGCTTTTTTTTATATCATTACTAGTATTTCATACCTCCGTGAATATCCTACTGGCATAACTGTTGAGGGTAAAGTTTTTAGAAATTGATTTTACTTTTACTTAAGTTTTTAGTATATTAGCTATATAACAAAACAAAAATAATTTTATCATGAATAGTTACATTATTATGAGACTGGGTATTCCATTGCCCACTGAAGAAGAAATAGATTTAATCCGTGAAATATCAAAAGGTGAACCTATAGGCGGTCCTATTTTTCCACCAAGAAAAAGAGACAAGGGGATCCATCCATCCGGTATAATAACATGTTTACACAGCGAGTTAACAGCTGATGAAATCTCTGAAAAATTTCAAGAAGCGAGTATTGGTCTAGATAACAGCGAAGATGAAGATGGTGATGTTTACCCTGTAATGGTATTTAAAATAGACGAAAGTAATTTTTCCTACAACCGTGACATGTCATTGATGTGTGGATGGGGAGAACAGTTTGAAGAATACTTTGGTAAGAAATATGCAGGTAGTAAAGAATCCAAATCTACAAACAGTGTAAAGGATCTTTCATTAGACGACATACTAGACCTGATGAACGAAAGAGGCGGAGGTATAGAATGTTTAACTAAAGAGGAGAAAAACCTGTTTAAACAGTTAACAGAAAAATTTTAATTAGTATATTAGTAGTATAACAAAAAAACAAAAACCTATGATTGAAATAAAAGGAGGTAAGAAGGAGCAATGCATCCGTACCTGGTACAATGAAAATTTTACAAGATACCCAGAAGGAACTACAATGGTGGACTTGTATGATAAATTAAAAAGAGATGTTAGTGAATACAGCATTTCTTATGGAATGTTAAACGGTATAATGAAAGACATTAAACTGGAGCACAACCCAGAGCAGATTGAGGAGACACCAATACTAGATGCGGCTGACTCCGTAGTGGCAATTAACGAATTAGAATTTCCTAATTTTAGATTACTTAAGTCAGGTACTTATATAGACGAGCTTCTATCAGATCACCAGGGAGGCGGAGGTCTCTATACTGGAACTGTTAATATAGTTGTTGGAGAATCAGGTGTAGGTAAATCTACAGTGATGCTTGATGTACTTGCAAATCTTAAACAACAAAACCCTGATGCTAATATATTATATGTAAGCTCAGAGATGACCCGTAATGATATCTATTTCTATAAAGAAAAGACACCTATCATTGGGGATATTCCAACCCTGTTAATGATGGATTATATCAAGACAGGCAACATGGATCAGGTAATAGAAAATGTTGCATTTAGTGGTGACTATGACGTGGTGTTACTGGACTCGTTTCAAGACATGGTGGTAAAATTCAAGGATATCCTTGGTTGGAAAGCTACCTACGCCGAGACCTGGTTAACTAATGTTATGATTGATGCAGCAGATAAAATGGGTATTGCGGTACTGGCAATTCAGCACCTTACCAAGGGAGGAACCTATGTAGGTAGTACTTATCTCAAGCATGCTACTACTGCGATGTTAGAGTTCCGCTTTGACTCAGAGGGTGCAAGGTACCTGGAGTTTTCAAAGAATCGTAGAGGTGGAAGTAATATTAATAAGCCACTATACTATACACTTGAAGATGGCAAGATATGCTATGACAAGAACAGGTTTGAATCTACACAGACTGTTAAAGAAATGGAGACCACTGAAATGGAACGTAAGCGTGAAGCAGAGGAAACATTTAACAGGGTATTCTTAGGCATGGGTGTAGAAAAACCCGAGGAAAAAAAAGAGGAAGTTCCCCTAGAAATAGTTAATATTGTCAATAGGGATTAGTATATTATTTACAACTTAAAAAACAAAAAATGATTAACGAAACAGAATTTAGCAGATTAAAGAGTGACCTCATCAGGAATGATGTAATGACTAAATCAATAACACTGCAGCAAATAGATGTTACACCAGATGGAATCAGGGATGGTTGGATAAAAGTACAAGGGCAACTGGTTCCTGTAAACAGAGGTTTCTTTTCCAAGCTGGCAAAGACTGTAAATGTAAATAGTCAACTGGCTACAAGCTTTATGAAGAACGATGATGAGGCAATCTATGCTACACTTATTAGTGCAATTAAACAGTACAAGTCAGTGAGAGCAGATGCATCACAGCAGGAGTATCAATTAATAGCGGACCCAGTACATAGGGAAGTGGTTAATATTGTAAAAGGTAGTAGTGGAGGCAGACTCTCAATGGAGACTATTTGCGATATCTCTGAAAAGATATTAAATGATAATGCAAACATAGAGTTGGAATCTGCTTCTAGTCATAGAGGTAATACCCAGTTTAATTTTATTAATAGCAATGCTGTTAAAATAGAAGGAGTTGGAGCAGACGAAGAGTTTAACTTTGGTTTTACTATTAACACCACTCCTACTACAACAGGCTTAGAACTATATAATCATAGATTGGTATGTTCTAATGGTATGAGAATGAACCTGGGACGAGGTGCTATTGCAAGTAACCTGGCTAATGTGGGTGAAAAGTTTAACCTAAAGAGCCTGAGGCCTGGTAACATTGACCAGTTTCTTAACCAGATAAAACGTATTGAAGCCCAGGGCTTTATTCCACAGGGGTTTAAAGAGGCTATTCACCAGACTCAAAATACTAAGGCTAGCTTTGGGGAACTGGAATCAGCTATTGCGCTGATTATGCAAGAGTTCCCAGACCAGGATTCGGCAAAAGATTATAGAAAACTGGTTAGTAGTTATTTTCCAAGTTACGCCTCAAGTGTAGAACGTTTACAGGCAAATGGACTTGATGTATATAAAATGAATGAACGCCAAAAGAGTAATATTAAAACCGGTATGTCTGTTTGGGATGTGGTTAATAACCTTACTTTTTTAGGCAGTAATCGCAGTGAGTTTAATATAGCCAATCCAGAGGGTTTAAAATCCAATGGCGGTAAATTACTTAATAAGGCTCTTACCACTGGACTAGACCTCCAGTATGCTAGCCTACAGACAATTTAATTGGTGGGCATATGTGAGCCGCGTTATTTGAAAAAGAATATTGAACTGCTCACCTCTACCCCACCCTTCTTGTTGAGTTTGATTATATCTATCTAATCAAATCCTTAGAGCACCACGGCCCAGTGGTGTTTTGGGGGATATAAAAGTTACCAGCGCGTGTGTGAATCTCGTTCATTTTATTCTTGGAGGTATATGCCCATCTTAGAGGTAAATCACACTTTACGTCTGCGGACTGCTGGTTCGGGCACCTGGCTCATATTACCTTCAAGACGTTCTAGCCCCGCACCTTTCATCACCCGGGCCAAGTCAGCCGATTGCTCCTCCTGATAATGAGGATCTGTAATCCACTGGTTCATCACTATTAGGGCCACACCATGATACCGGAATAACATTTCAAAGATACCAAAGGCGAACCTTGTCAAGCGGCACCTGGTTTCAACTATTACATTGTCAACCCGCTTTTTCAAAATGTCCTCGATCAACTGTAGAAGCTGCGGTCTACGATAGTCCGAAGCCGGCGCCCAATCCTCATAAACCTTATCAAAAGTAAGCCCACGCTTGGCGCTCCACTCGTAGGCCAATCGCTTCTGCTCCTCCATTTTCTTTTTATTCTTAACTGCATTACTATCGACCCTAGCATAGAGCACTGTCCAGTGTTCACGGTTCAACCTCTTACCAACCATAGTATAGACATCATCTTCATAATAGTTATATCTACCATTAGGTAACTTGGTTACACGGATATACCCCTTCTGGATATATCTCTTTAGGGTTGTAGAGTGACACCCAATCACCTCTAGAGCCTGCTTCTTAGTCATATTAAACGGGTTATTTAATATTATATATCCACAATGGGTGATTAGGTAACACATGGGTACTAGTGTAAGTGATAGCAGCCAAGTGGCCACCCTTGGGTAATTGCCCCCGGTGTCACTCCGTAGTGCACTAGGTGAACCCAAGGCTTGACCTTACACAGAAACCTCATAATGGGTAACACCAAGGGGGTACCGATTGGGCTAGTATAGGGTAGGGTTTTACTCCGTAGTAAACCTGGGGGTAGTGGTGTAGAGCAGGGTTCTCTAGCCTTTGGTATCTTCTAGGTATAGCTTCTCTGGTTCTATAGGGTTAGGTTTACTCCGTAGTAACTTTTCTAGAGGAGATTCTATTAAAGCAGGTCTATCCGGTTCTTTTTTTTATTTCCTCCCAGGTATAGAAGTATTATTATTATAATATACCGGCGAGCGCTAGGGTAATCACGGCCCTAGACTCTAGGTTTACTCCGTAGTAATCATTCTTTAGAATGTAGTAAGTGGAGATAAATAATTTAGTAATGAAAATATCTGAACGTATAAATCACGCTAGATGGAGCAGGAACCCTAGAGTACTAGACAGGCTGAGCAGGGACCCGGAATGGGAGGTTCGTGCAGGGGTAGCTGCGAATGATGATGCACCGGCAGAGGTTTTAAACAGGCTGAGTAGGGAAACTGCAGAGGAGGGGCCAGATCTAACACTAGACAACTCGTGGCGGGTTCGCCAGGAGGTAGCGGGTAACCCGAGTACCCCA
>TARA_B100000963_G_scaffold352505_1_pt1 | contig 17252 bp, 19 predicted proteins | sample TARA_B100000963 | Tara Oceans TARA_B100000963 (sample SAMEA2622097) | marine metagenome | biome: marine biome (ENVO:00000447); feature: surface water layer (ENVO:00002042); material: "saline water (ENVO:00002010), including plankton (ENVO:xxxxxxxx)" | depth 5 m | reverse complement strand
CCACAATATTGTATATTCTTTGAAGATATTGCAAGGAATTTAAAACCTGCGCATGAATTAGGAATGAAAACAGTTTGGATTAAAAATGATGAGCCATGGGCAGCAAAATACTCGGACTCTGAATTTGTAAATTATAAAACTGACAAACTATCAAGTTTTCTAAAGGAGATTAATGAAGGAAGATGAGCTAAAAAAAATAATTAACGAGGCTTTTGAGAATAAACAGGACGTCTCTGAAAAGTCAGACAGTAAGATAATAAAGGCAATTAAAGAGACGATAGATTTAACTGATAAAGGCGAGCTAAGAGTTGCTAATAAAGTTGATGGCACGTGGAATGTTAATCAATGGATAAAAAAGGCCATTTTGTTAAGTTTCAGAATTAATCCCATGGTTATGTCAAAGGGCCCTTACACAACATGGTACGACAAAGTCCCTGGCAAATCTGTTTTGTGGAATGAGTCAGATTGGAAAAAAGCAGGTTACAGACATGTGCCTAATGGGGTAGTTAGAAAAGGATCTTTTATAGCTAAAGGTGTAGTTTTGATGCCATGTTTTGTTAATCTTGGAGCTTACGTAGATTCAGGAACCATGATAGATACTTGGGCTTCAGTTGGATCTTGCGCACAAGTAGGAAAAAATTGCCATGTGTCAGGTGGTGCAGGAATAGGTGGCGTTTTGGAACCTCTTCAAGCTGGTCCAGTAATAATTGAGGACAATTGCTTTATTGGGGCACGATCTGAAATTGCTGAAGGTGTTATTGTAGAAGAGGGCGCTGTAATTTCAATGGGAGTTTATATTGGAGCTTCAACTAAAATTGTTGATAGGGATTCTGGAAAAATTACTTACGGGAAAGTGCCTGCATATTCAGTAGTGGTTCCCGGATCTTTACCTAATAAAAAAAATCCTGATGGACCATCGCTATATTGTGCAGTAATTGTTAAAAGAGTCGATGAAAAAACTAGAAGTAAAACTTCAATAAATGATTTACTAAGAGATTAATGCCAAATATAGATGAATTAACTCTAGCTAGAGAACTAATAAAATTTAAAAGTGTCACGCCTCAAGATTCTGGCGCAATCGGTTTTTTGGGTAAAAAACTTAAATCTTTAGGTTTTAAAGTTCAAATTATGGAGTTTAAAGATAAAAAAAGCAAATCTATAAAAAATATTTATGCCAAAATGGGTAAAGGAAGTCCTAATATTTGTTATGCTGGTCACACAGATGTAGTTCCTCCTGGCGATATAAAAAATTGGACCAATAATCCATTTAATCCGGTTGTAAAAAAAAATTACCTCTTTGGAAGAGGTGCAACTGACATGAAAGGTTCAATTGCTTCTTTTGTTTCAGCTGTCAGTAAATTTATAAAAAGAAAAAATAGATTTAAAGGTTCAATTAGCATGCTTATAACTGGGGATGAAGAAGGGTTAGCAATTAATGGAACAAAAAAAGTGGTTGAGCACCTAAAGAAAAGGAAAGAAAAAATAGATTTTTGCATTGTGGGAGAACCAACTAATCCTAACAAATTGGGTGAAATGATAAAAATTGGAAGAAGAGGTAGTTTGACTGGCAATATAGAAATTTACGGAATACAAGGGCATATAGCTTATCCACATCTTTTAAATAACCCAATTAATGTTTTAGTTAAAATTTGTAAAAAACTGAAAGAAAAAAAGCTCGATAAAGGAAATAAAAATTTTCAACCATCAAATTTAGAATTTACAAGTTTTGATGTTAATAACAAAGCGCATAATGTTATTCCTGCTAAAGCAAAAGCGAGATTTAACATAAGATATAATGATATTCATACTGCCAATACGTTAAAAAAGAAAATACAAAATATAGTTCGAACAATCTGTAAAAAAAATAAAAGTAAATTTCAAATTAGTTTTTTGCCAAACGGTGAAGCTTTTTTAACAAAGCCTGATAAGACTATACTGATGGTAAAAAAGGTAATTAAAAAAATTACTAAGATAAATCCAAAATTTTCGACTACCGGTGGCACATCTGATGCAAGATTTATTAGAAAAATCTCTCCTTGTCTTGAGTTTGGTCCTGTAAATAAAACTATGCACAAAGTAGACGAATGTGTTTCTATTTCTGATCTTAGAAAACTTACAAGTATTTATGAGAATATCTTGATTGAGTATTTCAAGTGAGATTATACAAAATAAAAAAATCTAAAATCGATAACCAGGGTTTGTATGCAAATACTAACATAAAAAATCGAACTAAAATTATTGAATATAAAGGTAAAATTGTTACTAAAAAACAAGTAGAGAAAGATCCAAAATTTGATAACGACAAAGCGATTTACCTTTTTAATATAAATAAAAGGTATGATCTTGATGGTGATTTTAAATTTAACATTGCTAGATTGATAAACCATTCTTGTAATCCAAATTGTGAAGTATATGGAACAGGTCTGAAAGTATGGGTTTACGCTATAAGAGATATAAAAAAGGGTGAAGAGTTAACGTACGATTATGGATTTGGTTTTGACGAGAATTATAAAGATTTTCCATGCAAATGTAGATCAAAAAAATGTGTTGGTTATATTGTTAGAGAAGGTTCAAGATGGCGAGTAAAAAAACAGAGGTAGATATAATTCTACCAAACTATAATAGTTCCGATTTCATTGATGAAACAATCAAAAGTGTTCTTGCACAAAATTATAAAAAATGGAAATTGATAATAGTTGATGACTGTTCTGACAATGAGACAAAATATAAAATTAAAAAATATGAAAAAATGAAAAATATCAAAGTTATATGGCTTGATAAAAACAAAGGAGCAGCCCATTGCAGAAACTTAGCTATACAAAAATCAAAATCAAAGTATATAGCATTTTTAGACTCAGACGATGTGTGGCAAAAAAATAAATTAAAAACTCAAATAAATTTCATGAAAAAAAATAATTATGATTTTACTTATACAAATTATGAAACAATAGGTTTAAAAAATAAATATATATATGCTCCAAAAAGATTTACATATAGTAAATTTATTAAGAATACTTCTATAGCTACCAGTACTATGATTGTTAGTCGAAAAATTTCTAAAGGTATAAAATTTACTGACACTAAAATATGTGAGGATTATTTTTTTAAGTGTCGAATTTTAAAAAAAATTAATTATGCTTACGGTCTAAATAAATGCCTAACCAAATACAGGGTTAGAGAAGACTCGCTGCAGAGCAACAAATATAAAAATCTTTATTGGATTTGGAAGATAAATGCTAAATACAATAAATTGAATTTAATAGATAATTTTATTTCTTTAATATCAATCTCTTTTAATTCTTTAAGAAAATACGGTTTTAAATAGAGATCTAATAATTAATTTTTTTTAAATACAAACCGCATGCTGGTGCAGGTGGTGCACACAAATGACGATCCTTTGATTTTAAAACTAATTTGAATCTTTTTAAGTTCCAGTTATTGCTGGAAAGATACTTTAAACATCCAACCATAGATCTTACTTGATTTTGTAAAAAAGATTTTGATTTAAATTGAATTATAATCTCATTTTCTCTTTTATAAACTTTTACATCGTTCATTTTTTTTATTGGGGATTTCGCAGAGCAAGATGAAGATCTAAAAGTAGAAAAATCGTGTTTGCCTATTAAAATTTTGGCTCCTTTTTTTAGAAGCGCCAAGTCAATTTTTTTTTTTATCAACCATGTCCTATTTTTATTTAATGCTAGAGAACTATTTCTATTAGTGATTTTGTATTCATAAATTCTTTCTTTAGCGTTGTGTCTGGAATGAAAATCTAATTTTTTTTTTTTAATATTTAAAACAACGATTGAGTATTTATCTAAAAAAAAATTTATAGAATTTAAAAATGAATTAGTATTTTCAATTTTTTTATTAATAAAAAAATTAGCACTTTGAGCTAGAGCATGAACGCCAGCATCAGTTCTGCCAGCACCAATTATCTTAATTTTTTGTTTTAAAATTTTTTTTAATTTTTTCTCTAAAATTTCTTGGACTGAAATTCCATTTTTTTGGTATTGCCAACCTACAAAATTAGTTCCATCGTATTCTATTAAAATTTGATAATTATGACTCATTTAAAATTGTCCCAATTTTTAATACATGGCCCTTGATAAAATCATTTACACTCATACTTTTTCTTCCCTCTTTTTGTAATTCTAATATTTGCACAGACATATCTGAGCAGCCAATCGTCAAATTTTCATCAATAATCTCACCTGGTTTTCCAGATTTTTGAGAAACCTGAGCTCTTAAAATTTTTACCCTAGAGTCGTTAAGCTTGAACCAAGAGCCTGGGCTTGGATGAAGAGCATTTATCTTTGCAACTATTTTTTTTGCCTTATCATTCCATTGTATTTGTGACTCGATTTTCTCAATTTTTTTTGCATATGTAGCTTTGGAGTGATCTTGTGGTAGAAATTTTTCTTTATTGTTTTCTATATCTTTTAATGCCTCAATTATCTCTGAGGACGCTAATAAGGACATTCTTTTGCTTAAATTTTCATAATTACACTCGTCAGTGATTTTAATTTTCTTTAATCTCATAACTGGTCCTGCGTCTAAGTCATTTTCTATTTTCATTATAGAAACACCAGTTTCCTTATCCATATTCATAATTGCTCTTTGTATAGGTGCTGCTCCTCTCCATTGGGGTAGTATAGATGCATGTATATTTATAAAAAGTGTTTCAGATAAATCTAAAAAATTTTTTGGAATTATTTGTCCATATGCAACAACCACAACTACATCCGGTTTCAATTTTTTTAAAATATTTAATTCATCACTTTTTTTTAGACTATCAGGACATCTTATTGGGATTTTAAGTTTTTCTGCACATTTTTGTATTGATGAGGGCAATATTTTTTGTCCCCTGGATTTTTTTTTTGGTGGCTGAGTGTAAACGCTTAAAATTTTGTGTTCAGATTTATGTATAGTTTCTAAAATTGGTACCGCAAAGTTTGGCGTACCCATAAAAATAATCTTTAATGACATTAAATTTAAACTACAACTCTTTCGATTTCTTTTTTTTGTTTTACAAGTTTTTTAATTATCATATCTTTTTTAAGTTTAGATAAATAATCTATAAACAAAATCCCATCCAGATGATCGATTTCATGTTGAATACAAGTTGCTAAAAGACCTTCGGCTTTTAACTCAATTTCTTTACCATTATAATCCAAATATTTTACAAGACAATTTGCAGGCCTTTCAATTTCAGCAAATTGCCCTGGTAATGAAAGACAACCCTCTTCGTAAGTAGACCTTTCTGTAGAATGTTTAATAATTACTGGATTAATTAAATAAAGGGGATTTTTTTTGTTTTCATCTTTTGAAATATCAATAACCACTATGCGCTTCAAAATTCCAATCTGCACAGCAGCTAGTCCGATACCAGGAGCTTCATACATAGTTTCTAACATGTCATCCATTAAATTTTTAACATTAGCGTCTAATTTTTCTAAGGGTTGACTTTTTTTTCTCAGAATTTGATCTGGCTCTATAATAATTTTTCTTTTCACTTAATTAACTCCTAAATGGTAGTGCCGAAATTAAAACTTCATTTCTAATTTTTTTTAAATCTATTTGATTTAAAAGAAAAGTAATAAAATATATAGTTTCTGGATCTAATTGATAAGGTTCATCTTCGCCAATTATTTCTATAATTTTGAGAGTTAAAAATGCAGGCTGATCTTTATTAGCTAATTCTAACAAATTGTCAGGTATGTCATATTTTTTTGAAAGATCGAGATAGTTTAAATCCTTAGGAATTACAAAATTATCTTTTTCTAAAGAATTTATTAAAGCTAAGTCTTTAGCTGAATAAAAATATTTTTTGTTTTTTTTTATTTTTCTATAAATCTTGTCAAAATCTTTTTGAACTTTCTTTTTGTCGGCATTCTCCGTAAAGAATTTTATAACTTTTGACCTATGCAAAATTTTATCATCATATTTTATCTTTCCAAAACTAAGTTCGCTGTCCTTTTTTATTTTTTGGCTTACAATTTTTTGATAGGCTTCGGGTATTTCATCTTGATCGATTTCTTTCAGTCTATTTATTAAAAATTGCGAATAAACATTTATTAAATCATCTTTTTTAAAAAGATCTTCTAATAAAAAAAGAAGTTTTACTTTATTTTGATTATCATCTGATAGTAAAAATTTTTGATACAATAATGCCCTAGAGTCGATTCCATCTAAAGTTTGATAAATGTCGTTAGCATTAATTAAAGAATTTAATTCAAACGGAATTTTTTTGTAGATATCAAAAATTTTATTGAAATCAAATTGACCTTGATTTGCAGCAAGCTCTAGGTCTTTTATTTTTTCTTTATTTTCAATATCTTCAAATTTTATTAGATTTGCAGCATTTAAATACTCCCAAATAATTTTTTTTGTTTTTTTGTTTGGTTCATATTCAAAATTTTTATTAGTAATACTTGAAAGGTAAAAATTTAATAGATTTTCCTCATTTATTTTTGAGGTTGTTTTATCAGAAATTCCTAAAAGAAAATTTATTTTGTCGTCAAAGTACTTATCGGATTGTTTTTGTTCAACCAGAATATCATATAAAAGTTGTGCTTCATTTTTTTTATTATTAAACACTAAACAATAAATTTTGAATTTTTCCAAATAAGGATCTTTAATATTTTTATCTATAAAACTAATTTTTTCGCAACTTTTTTTTATATTAGCTTTTGAAATATTTTCATCTACTAAATATTGTACAATTTTCTTTTTGTTGTGAAATTCATTATTTTGATTTAAAAATTTTTCTATTAAATCGACTCTCTTGTTTTTGATCATCCAATCTATTTTTAAATCAATAAATTCTTTTTCATTCATACCTTGTGGTGGATACGAAAATGAAAAAAGTGTTTTTTCAAAAATTTGATTTGATGTACGCGAGAGTTTAATTTTATTTAATCTTTTAATACTTGATCTAACATCCTCAGCGTTGGTTTTAGACCACATATTTAAACTGAAGCCGTTTTCTGCAGGGTCGTATATGCCAAAAATTTCGACCTCTTCCTCTGTATTTAGTTCTTCACCCTCGATTTTAAAATTATTGTTTTCTCGGTCAATATTAAAAATTGTTGAATTTTTTTTTATACTATCTTCGTTTGTTGTTTTTATAGTTTCTTTTTTTTTAATTTTTTCTTTATTCCAAATATCAATCTGGTCCTCAGAGAGAACTGAGAATGAAAACGTCAGTAAAATTAAAAGGCTTATAATTCTATTTAAGCTTCTTAATTTCATTAGTGATATCAATTTTATAATTATTTTGTGGGCTCGGAAAATTAACTTTCTCAATCAAAAAAATTCCTGCTATTAAAACAAACAAGAATAAAACTAATTTAATTAATATTCTAGTGATAGAATTTCCTAAACTTCGTTGTCGATTGTATTTAAGTTGCATAGTTTTAAAATATACTTAAACTCAAAAAATAAGACATATTTGTGATAAATCAAATTTAAAATTGGTAAAATAATTGAAAAAAAACCTTGTATTAACTGGAATGATGGGTGTTGGCAAATCTACCGTCGCTAAAAAGCTTTCAAAAAAGCTTGGTTTAAAGTTCGTAGATATAGATAAAATCATTGAAAAAAAAGAACAAGCTACAATCAAAGATATTTTCAATGATAAAGGCGAAGAGTATTTTAGAAAAATTGAAAAAATGGTTACCCTTGATGTACTTCAAAAAAAAAATTTAGTAATTGCACTAGGCGGAGGTGCATTTATGAGTAAAACTATACGTAAGGAAGTTAATAATTTATCGATTAGCTTTTGGTTAGACTTAAATATAAAGTCTATACTACCGAGGATAAAAAATATTAAAAAAAGGCCATTATTAAAACAAAATAATTTGGAAGAAACTATGAATAAAATTTACTTAGAAAGAAAGAAATTTTATAATGAGTCTCATTTTAGGATTAAGTGTACCTCGATGGATTTAGAAAAAATCGTAAATAAAATTGTGAAATTATATCAAGATGCAGAAAATAAAATTTAAAAGTCAAAACACACAGTATAAGATTTTGATCGGAAATAATATTCTAAACGAGTTGCCAAAAAAAATAAATTCTACCTGTTCAAAAACAAGAAAAATTGGGTTAATTATAGATAAGAACGTACCAGCGAAGTTCAGAAGAATTATTGTAAACAAACTAAAAAAATTTGAAGTTCATAGTCTAATATTTAAAGCTAGCGAAAAAGCTAAATCTCTCTCTTCGGTAAATTTTTTACTCAAAAGTTTATTGTCAAAAAATTTTAATAGAACAGATTTAATAATTAGTATTGGGGGTGGAATAACAGGAGATATATCGGGTTTTGTTTCTAGTATATACAAACGAGGTATAAATTTTATTAATATTCCTACTACCTTGCTTGCTCAGGTAGACGCTGCGATAGGTGGCAAAACTGGAGTAAACTCTGTTTATGGAAAAAATTTAGTAGGTGCCTTTTATCAACCAAAGTTAGTAATTTGTGATACGGCGTTTTTAAAAAGTTTATCAAAAAAAGAAATGGTCTGTGGTTACGCAGAAATATTAAAACATGCATTAATAAAGGATGCAAAATTTTTTAAATGGCTTAAATTGAATTCTAAACATATTTTTTCTAAAAATATTCAAAAATTAATATATGCAATAAAAAAAAGTTGTAACATTAAATTATTTTTTGTTAACAAAGATGTAAATGAAAATGATTTAAGAATGAAACTGAATTTCGGTCACACTTTTGCACATGCGATTGAAGTAAAAAATAATTACTCAAAAAAAATTACTCACGGGGAAGCAGTATTATCTGGAATGATATTGGCAACTAAAATTTCTGTGATTAAAAAAGTTTGCAAACTATCTGTTTTAAATCAATTGAAAGAAATTTACAGATTAAATAATTTGGATTTTACGTTTAGAAAATACTCACAGAAAAAAGAACTTGATACTTTGTTACCATATTTAAAAAATGACAAAAAAAATAATGATCAGAAAATAAATTTTATTCTTTTAAAAAAAATAGGACAAACTTCAGAGCCCAATAAACAAAAGATTTCAATTGGTGAATTAAAAAGTTTCACAAAAATTCTCACTCAATACTAATTTCTAAAGCATGTATTTTATTTTTAAGGTCATCTTTTAAAGTATTCATAATTAACTTTTGAGCGTTTAGTCTTGATATTGATTTTAGATAAACAGATTTTATCTTCAAATGAAGATGGTATTTTTCTTCAGAAAAAAATTTGTGCCCTCTGTGTTTATGGGAATTGTTTATTATTTCAATATTTTCTATATTGATTTTGTTTTTTAGTTTTTCTTCAACATATTTTAAATAATTTTCCATTTTAATAAAAATATTATATAGAATTAAATTTGTTATGAAAATTATTTGTGACTGGTCAAATTGTAAAGAAATAGGCGCATATAAAGCTCCTGTTGAAAAAGATAATAGTAAAAAATATAAGTTGCTTTGTCTGCAACATATAAAGATATTTAACAAAAATTGGAACTACTTTGAAAATATGAATGATCAAGAAATAGAATACTTTATTAAGTCTGATTTAACTTGGCACAAATCAACAAAAAATTTTGGATCGTCGGAAAATTTCTTTAATATTTTATGGAATAACGCACTGGACGACAAACTGAATATATTCAAAAGTTCAAACTTTAAAGAGTTTAAAAAAACCAAAATTTCTCAAACTGATAAAGATGCCCTAGAAGTTCTTGAGTTAAACGATGCGGCAAAATGGGAAGAAATCCATTTAAAATTTAAAACTCTTGTGAAAAAATATCATCCTGATAAAAACCAGGGTAGTAAAAAATTTGAAGATAAACTAAAAAAAATAACACTGGCATATAGTCAGCTTAAAAAAACGTTAGGAAAAAAATGAGTGTTGAAAAATTTATTCAAAAACCAGATATGAAAATATCTGTAAATCAATTATTTGGTTTCGATAGTGGGATGCAGGTAGATGCCTTCTCTAAAAAGAATGAATACGTTCCAAAAATAGATACTAACTATAAATTTGACAAAGATACTACTCTTGCAATACTGGCTGGCTTTTCATTTAATAAAAGAGTTCTTATTCAAGGCTATCATGGTACGGGTAAATCAACCCACATCGAACAAGTTGCTGCCAGATTGAACTGGCCTTGCGTAAGAGTTAATCTAGACAGCCACATTAGTAGAATAGACCTAATTGGAAAAGATGCAATTGTGCTAAAAGAAGGAAAACAAGTAACGGAATTTAAAGAAGGTATATTGCCTTGGTCTATACAAAATCCCGTGGCATTAGTTTTTGACGAGTATGATGCAGGTAGACCAGACGTGATGTTTGTTATTCAAAGAATTTTAGAAAGTGAGGGTAATTTTACCTTACTTGACAAAAATAAAGTTTTGGAGCAGCACGACTTTTTTAGAATATTTGCAACTACTAATACTGTAGGTCTAGGCGATACAACAGGATTATATCATGGTACTCAGCAAATAAACCAAGGTCAAATGGATAGATGGAATATAGTTTCTACTTTAAATTATTTGCCTTTTGAAAAAGAACTAGAAATTATTTTAGCCAAAAACAAAAAACAAAATAATAAAGAAGGAAAAGAATTATTTTCTAATATGATCAAAGTTGCAGATCTTACTCGAAAAGGTTTTATTAACGGTGATATTTCAACTGTTATGAGTCCTCGAACAGTTTTACATTGGGCTGAAAACACAGCTATTTTTAAAGATCAAGGCTATGCATTCAGAGTAACTTTTCTAAACAAATGTGATGATCTAGAAAAAAAAATAATATCTGAATACTATCAAAGGTGCTTTGGTGAAGATTTACCTGAGTCATCTATTAATGTTACTTTGTAAAAGTGGAAAAAAAAACAGAAACAGTCGAACAATTTAGAACTGCCATAAGCTCTACTGTAAAATCTTTATCAAATTCTGAAAATGTCTCTGTTTCATTTGGAAATCAAGCTGTAAAAACCAAGAGCAAAACAATAAAATTGCCTGATATTGAAAAAATAAATGATAAAATAAACTTTACAAAAATAAGGGCTATTGCTGACTCCGAGTCTCTTAAATTAAGATTTAGTGATGAAAAAACATTAAAATTATACGAGCCAGAAGGAAACATATCAAAAAAACTTTATAGAATTGCTGAAAAAATTAGGTGTGAAAAAATCGGCTCTGATCACTTTAAAGGTGTTAAAAATAATATAGAAAAATTCTACCATCAAAGAGTAAACTCTTTAGATCTAAAAAGCAGTGAAGATAAGATAATTGAGTCTTTTGAAAATTACTTGAGAGTAAAATTTTTTAATACCAAAAATAATAATGATCTAGAAAAAAAACTAAAAAGTTACAAAAAAGATCTTGATGTTAAGTTTAAAAAAAAATTAATTCAACTAAGTGAAGCTACTCAAAATCAAGCAATATATAATTCAATAGTATCAGAATTAATATCAAGCATGAATCTAGACGAAAATTTAGATGAAAAGGAACAAGAAGAAAGAGAGAATAAAGAGGAAAAAAATCAAAATCAGCAAAATAAAGAACAAAAAACAGAAAAACAGAAAGATGATCAACAAGAAATGTCTATTGAGTCAGGAACACCGGACATTGAAACAGAGACAAAGGACTCTGATCAAGATGGAAATGAAATAGAAATTGAGGAAAAAACAACACCAGATTTAAGAAAAAAACCTATTAAAAGTTTTGAAGGAATAAAATATAAATTTTACACAGATGAATTTGACGAAATTATCAAAGCAGAAGATCTCGAAAAAGATGATGAGCTAAACAGACTAAGAAAAAATTTAGATCAGCAATTATTACAACTAAAAAATTTTATTTCAAAACTTGCAAATAAGCTACAAAGAAAACTCCTAGCAAAACAAAATAGATCTTGGAACTTTGATTTAGAGGAAGGATTGCTAGATACCTCAAAATTACCAAGAATTATTATGGATCCATATAATTCTCTATCATTTAAAAAAGAAAAAGATATTGAGTTTAAAGATACATTGGTAACAATACTAATTGACAATTCCGGATCTATGAGAGGTAAACCTATTTCTGTTGCTGCGATATGCGCTGACATATTAGCTAGAACACTTGAAAGATGTTCTGTGAAAGTTGAAATTTTAGGATTTACTACAAAACATTGGAAGGGTGGTTCTTCAAGAGAGAAATGGATGAAAAATGATAAACCAGTTTTGCCAGGAAGATTGAATGATCTAAGACACATAATTTATAAATCAGCTGATACTCCATGGAGGCAGGCTAAAAATAATATGGGATTAATGTTAAAAGAAGGTCTTTTAAAGGAAAACATTGATGGAGAAGCTTTAAGGTGGGCTTACCAAAAAATGTTCAAAAGAAAAGAAGAAAGAAAAATTTTAATGGTGATTTCAGACGGGGCACCAGTCGATGACTCTACACTCTCTACAAATACAAGCGATTATCTCGAAACTAATTTAAAACAGGTTGTTAAATGGATTGAAAATAAATCTAACATTGAATTGTTAGCGATTGGAATCGGTCATGATGTAACCAGATATTACAACCAAGCGGTAAAAATTACTGACGTACAAGATTTAGGTGACGTAATGATAAATCAATTAACTGATTTATTTGTTGAAAAAAATAAGAAAACTCTTCACTAATTAAGACTTCTGACTTGATTTTCCGATATATCTCTTACCTTTTTAAGCAAAAGTCTGAATGGTATTAACATTGTTAATGCGATGAATAATTTAACAGTCAAATCTCCTAAAGCGAGAGTAAACCATGGAACTCCTGTTGCATAAAAAGCTATAGAAAAAAATAGAAGAGTGTCAGTTATTGAGCCTAAAATTGATGAGGTAAGAGGAGCTACAAACCAAATTTTTTTTCTTAAACTATCAAATATTTGTACATCTAAATTTTGAGCAATAAAAAATGCAACTCCTGAGCCAATAGCAATTCTAATTGAAATCAAGTCTGAAAAATTAGTTGATATTAACAGGGTCAATAAAATTCCAATTATAAAACCAATATATACAATTTTTCTTGCTACAGTTTTCCCGTATGCACGATTAGCTAAATCGGTGATGAAAAAAGTAATTGGATAGCTAAAAGCACCGTAAGTTAAAATTTCCTCAAGACCATAATATTTTATTGGAAACTGAACTAGGTAGTTAGACAAAACTACGACTGAACCCATCAAAATTGATAGCTTATAAAATAAACTCATTATTAAGATTTTGCTGATATCGATGCTTTAATTTTTTTAACTTTTTTTGATAAGTTTCTATTTTTTGCTACTAAAAGAAATTTATCCAAACCACCTTTGAAGTCGACTGTTCTAAGTGCAGCGTTAGCTACATTAAGCTTTATGTTTTTTTTTAAAATATCACTTCGAAATGTCACTTTTTTCAAATTTGGAAGAAACCTTCGCTTAGTCTTATTTTTAGCGTGACTTACGTTGTGACCTTTTAAAGGCGATATTCCTGTTAATTCACATCTTTTTGACATAATTTTTCCTACAGCTATATAATTCTAGTAATCGATTGGGTCAAGTATTAATTCCTATTGCTTCTTCTATATTACTTAAGTTTTCTTTTTTTAAAATTGAAATTAACTCTTTTTTAATATTTTTCACAATTCCTGGACCTTGGTAAACCATGCCAGTATAAAGTTGAATTACGTTAGCGCCTGAAATAATTTTTTCAAAAGCATTTTTACCAGAGTCTACTCCTCCTACGCCGATAATTTGCACCTTGCCTCTTGTCTCTATGTAAAATTTTTTAATTAATTTTGTTGAAATATCTCTTAAAGGTTCCCCTGATAGTCCCCCTTTTTCGTTTTTTTTTTGGTCAGATAGTTTTTCACGATTGCTGTCAGTAGTATTGGAAACAATAATTCCTTCTATGTTATATTTGCTAATTAATTCAATAACTGAACTTATTTCAGTGTCGTTTATATCTGGAGAAATCTTTAAAGCTATTGGTTTATTTAAATTTTTATCATTTGATAATTTATTTAACCCCCTAAGAAGTTTGTCCATTTCTTTTTTATCGTGAAAATTTCGCAAACCCTCAGTATTAGGCGAAGAAATATTTACTGTAATATAGTTCGCGTAATTTGCTAACTTTGAGAGACAGATATAATAATCTTCCTCTTTATTTTTAGTGTCTTTATTAGGTCCAATATTAATACCTAAAAAACCATCTGGTGGATTATTGGAAATTCTTTTTGAAATAATTTCTGCGCCGTGATTGTTAAATCCGAGGCGATTAATTAAAGCCTTATCTTTTTCTAATCTAAAAATTCGTGGCTTGGGATTACCTACTTGTCTTTTAGGCGTTACCGTTCCCACTTCAATAAAACCATATCCAAATCTAAAAAGAGAATTATATACCTCTGCGCTTTTGTCAAATCCTGCAGCTAAGCCTATTGGATTTGGAATTTGTTTTTTAAATAAAGTTGTTTCAAGAATCTCTTCGTCATCAACCTTAAAAATACTTTTTGGTAAAAAATTTATCTTAAGAGAATTTATTGCTAAATCATGAGCCACTTCAGGATCAAGTGAGAATATATATGGTCTTAAAATAGAAAACATTATTTTATTTTTTCTTTTATTAAATCAATAAACTCTTTAAGTCCAAAAAATTTTACAAAAAATCCGATACGAGGTCCATTTTCTAAACCAAATACAACCTCATATATTAATTTGAACCAATCTCTTAAATTCTTTTCATAACCATTTTCTTTTCCAACAGAGTAGACAAAAGTCTGAATTTCTTCTGGTTCTAAGGAATCGTCTATTTCTTGTAATTTTAATACTAAATTTTCCAAAGCCTTTTTTTCAGTTTGATTTGGTTTTTTAAATTTTTTGTTTGGCTCTACTTTATCTTTAAAGTAATTGATTGCATATAAAGTTAAGTTATCTAAAATTGGGTAATCATTAGGTTTGATGTTTTTATGAAATCTATTAATAAATTTCCAAATAATTTCTTTATTATTGGCATTACTTGATCCAACTAAATTTAATAACATTGAAAAAGACATTACTATTTTTTCTTTTGGAGGGCTGCCGTTATGAACGTGCCAAACAGGATTCATTATCTTGTCCTTTTCACTTTGTTCAGGAAATTTCTCTATTAAAGCTAGATATTCGTCAACAGTTTTAGGAACTACCTCTGAATAAAGTTTTTTTGCTCTTTTTGGATTTGGATACATATATAAAGACAAACTTTCTGGTGATGCATATCTAAGCCATTGTTCAATTGAAATTCCATTCCCTTTTGATTTTGAAATTTTCTCTCCTTTTTCATCAAGGAATAATTCGTAAGCAAATCCATTAGGTGGGTTTTTTCCCAAAACTTTACAAATTTTATTTGAAAGTATAGCGCTCTCTGTTAAGTCTTTACCATACATTTCAAAATCCACATCAAAAGTAAACCAGCGCATAGCCCAATCAACTTTCCATTGTAATTTGCAATTGCCATTTAAAATATTTGTTTCGATTTTTTCCTCTTCATTTTCAAATACCACGTCACCGTTTTTTTTATTCATATTGATAAGTGGTATCTCTAAAACTTTTCCACTTTTAGGACTAATTGGTAGAAACGGACAATATGTCTTTCTCCTTTCTTCTCGTAGCGTAGGTAATATTATATTCATAATTTCATCATATTTCTCTAAAACTCTCATTAACGAATTATTAAAAATCCCTTTTTTATAATTTTCAGTTGAGCTTTTAAAATTAAAATTAAATTTAAATTTGTTAAGAAACTCTTTCAACATTTCATTATTATGCTCACCAAAACTTCTATATTTATTAAATGGATCTGGAATATTAGTTAAAGGTTTACCCAAATTTTTTTTCAAAATTTCATCGTTTGGGATATTATCTGGTACTTTTCTCAATCCATCCATGTCATCAGAAAAAGTAATTAATTCGTAATCTATTTTTTGAATATGTTTTAAAGCATTGATCATCATAGTTGTTCTTGCTACCTCACCAAAAGTACCAATATGAGGTAACCCGCTTGGTCCATAGCCTGTTTGAAAAGTAATTTTATTTTTTGATTTAATAATGTCTTTTCTGTCTTTTAGAAGCTTACGGATTTCTACGAATGGCCATGAAGATGTTGATTGAATTAAGTTGTTATCAAGCATAACTATGGTTTATTAAATTTTATCTATAAAATACAGTTATAATTACGTCATATTAAGTTGAATTTTATATCTATTTAAATAATCTAAAACCTATGGTCGCAAACAAAACTGTATTCTTTATGGTGGGCATACTTCTCGTTGTGCTTGGTTTCGCAATGTTGGCACCCTATTCTATGCAACTTTTATATCAAGAAGACAGTCATAGCTTTGTAGCATCATCATTCGTAACAATTTTTATTGGGATATTATTTATACTCGCTAATTTAGACACTGAATATAAACTCAATTTGAGACAAACTTTTTTATTTTCTACTTTAGCTTGGTTAATGGTGGCAGTATTTGGTAGTTTACCATTTATTCTATCACCTAAAGAATTCTCATTTAGCGAAGCTTTTTTCGAGAGCATGTCCGGAATAACTACAACGGGTGCAACTATAATTACTGACCTGGACAAAAGTCCAAAGAGTATTCTCTTATGGAGAGCCATAATGCAATGGTTAGGGGGAATAGGAATAGTTGTTATGGCGATTACAATTTTACCTCTTTTAAAAGTCGGGGGTATGCAATTATTTAAGATGGAGGGCCCAGATAGTACAGAAAAAATTTTACCAAGAACTATTGAAGTTGCTGCTATTATAATTTCAACTTATTTAGCATTGACATTCTTATGTGGTTTTTTTTATTGGTTTTTTGGAATGTCTGTTTTCGATAGTATTTCTCATGCTATGACAACGATAGCCACTGGAGGATTTTCAACACACAATGACTCTATCGGTTTTTTTAAAAATTCAAATATTGAAATTATAGCAAGTATTTTTATTGTTTTAGGAAGTATACCATTCATCTCATATTTGAAATTTGCGAGGGGAAATAAAAAAATATTTATTCAAGATATTCAAATTAGAGGACTGATTTATCTCCTAGTGATATCGGTTGTTATTATGTTTTTATATTTATTTTTTATAGACAATGAAAGTAGTATTCTGGAAAAAATTAGAATTTCATCTTTTAATGTAATATCAATATTATCAGGCACCGGCTACGTGACTGATGATTTTGGATTATGGGGAAAATTTTCTTTAATTTTTTTCTT
>TARA_B100000963_G_scaffold267923_1_pt1 | contig 17272 bp, 13 predicted proteins | sample TARA_B100000963 | Tara Oceans TARA_B100000963 (sample SAMEA2622097) | marine metagenome | biome: marine biome (ENVO:00000447); feature: surface water layer (ENVO:00002042); material: "saline water (ENVO:00002010), including plankton (ENVO:xxxxxxxx)" | depth 5 m | reverse complement strand
CCAAAGCGGAATCCATCTCATTTTGAGACAGTGTTCCGCTTTTTTTATTCTAACAAAATTTTGTAGTTGGTTATTAAGTTATTTGTTCAAGTAATATTAATTTTGACAGTATTTCCTTAATTTGTAAAATAAATAATAACCCTGTTATGAAACATATTTTTATAGATACAAGAATGAAATTTTTTTTAGCTTTAATTTCTTGCATGTCTTTTAAAAATATTTTTGCTCAAAATTTTACTGAAAGTAAATTACCAATTATTGTAATTGAATATGATGATGAAATTGAAAATATTCCTGATGAACCAAGAGTTTTAGCTACAATGGGAATTATTTATAATGGTGATGGAGAAATAAATCATATTGACGATTCATTTAATGAATACTCAGGTAATATTGGTATAGAAACAAGAGGGAATTCTACCCAGTTATTTGAAAAAAAAACTTATACTATTGAGTTGTGGGATGAGAAACTTGAAGATCAAGAACAGGCATTATTAGGAATGGCAGAAGAAGAAGATTGGATTTTACACGCTATGGTTATTGATAAAACACAGTTTAGGATTCCTCTGAGCTTTGATCTTTATCGAGAAATGGGTCATTATGGTTCCAATTATCAATTTGTTGAGCTCATAATAAATAATGAATACAGAGGTTTATATATCCTAACTGAAAAAATTAAAAGGGATAATAACCGAGTTGATATAGCCAAGCTTGATAGCAATGATATAGATGGGCCTGAGCTAACAGGTGGATATATTCTGAGAATAGATTGGACATGGGATATTGATGATAATGAATATTTCAATTCTAATTATGAATCACAAGGAGGTGAACTTATGACATATCAATACTATTATCCAAAGGCTGAAAATATACAAGAAAATCAAAAAAACTATATCAAAGAATGGATGGATGGATTTGAGAATGCAGTTTTCTCTACAAATTTCTTTTCTGACGGAATTCGCTATACAGATTTAATTAACGTAACAAGTTTCACAGATTTTCTGATAATTAATGAGCTATCAAAGAATTCTGATGGTTATAAATTAAGTACATATATGTATAAAGACCGTGAAGATATCGATGATAAGCTATATGCGGGCCCTATTTGGGATTTTGATCAAACCTATGGCATGTCAGAAGTTTGTTCGAATAATGATCCAACAGGATGGACATATATGCAAGAACAGGACTGGTGTGAAGATTTACAATCAATGCCAATGTTTTGGCGATCTATGATGTCAGATACAATTTTTACTAATCATTTGTCGTGTCGATGGAATATGCTTAGACAAGGTCCGTTACATTTAGATTCATTATTTCATCGAATTGATGAAATGAATTTATATGTAGAAGAAGCAATTATGCGCAATTTTATCCGATGGGATTTCCAAGGAGAAAATATATGGATTGAACCAGAACCCCTTCCACTTGAAACACATGAAGAGGAAGTTGACTATATGAAAAACTGGATTAAAGAAAGATTAGAATGGCTAGATTCAAATATACCAGGCAATTGCAATAGCGATGTTGTCTTGAAAACTCCAGAATATTCTAAAAATTTGTTAATTCATGTGTTTCCCAACCCTTCTAAAGGAAAGTTTAATCTTAGCTTTAAGCTAGAATATATGAAGGATATCAATCTTAAAATAATTAATTATTTAGGTGATGTTGTATTTAGTCAAGAAATAAAAGGTCAAAGAGGACAATACGACAAGACTATTGACTTAGGCAATAAGGCTAATGGAATTTATATGCTGAAAATAACAACGAAAAATCAAAGCATCAATCAAAAGATTGTTATTCATTAAGACAAAAGTTCGAAATAAGGACGCTTAGATCCACCAAAGCGGAATCCATCTCATTTTGAGACAGTGTTCCAATTTTTTCTAAAATATAACTTAATAAAACTAATTACACTAGTAAAATAAAATTTATTTTTATTTAATCTAAATATAAATTGTTGATTTTCAGTAATTTATAATTATTCTAATTAAATTTTTACCTAATTTTGTGTTAAATTATATTATTATGGAATTAAGACAAGTTAACACATGCACTAATTGCCAAAATTTGAATCCAGACTTTAATTGTTCAAAGCATAAAAAGCAAGTTGATCTTAATAACGTATGTGACTCACACGTTTCTAAAAAATCTTTATCAATTAATTCTTCTTGTTTAGATTGTAGTTTTTTCAACAAAAGAAATTGTAAATACCCATCAAGAGCAGGTGAAGGAATGTTGTGCTTTAGTTGGAATAAGATTAATTAAAATTAAATTTTAATCTCTAAACTTAAATAATAATTTCTATTTGGCGAAGGTATAATTCCTGGCCCAGGGTAACCAACCGCCCTTCTACTAAAGTATTCCTTATCCAAAAGGTTATTAACACCAGTTTCAACTTTAATCTTATTTAATTTATAACTGAAAGAAAAATCAACTATACTATATTCAGGTATTAATCCTATTATACCGCTTGAATTTCCTACAACAGCATTTGATGCGTCGCTATATTGTTCTGAAATATAGCTATACTGTAATGAAGTATTAGTTCTCTTGTATCCAAAATTTAACCCGGTTTTAAGGTTTATTTCTGGAACGTACTCAATTTTGTTATTTTTTATTCCAGCTTGATCTGATTTAATGTAGTTTGATTTTATATTAGAAATGTTAATAAACAGATTTAATCGGTGCTGATATGAAAGGTTAGTAAACTCTTTAATGTTTAAGTCAATCATAGATTCTATTCCATAAAAAACTGCATCTCCTACATTATCTCTAACACTTTTAACACCACCAAAATCAAATTCTCTCAAAACAAATCCAATTCTGTCTTTATATGAAATTAAAAACGTACTTATATCGAAAAGAATTATATTTTTAACATTTCCTCTAAAGCCAAAATCAAATGTGTAGCCTTTCTCGTCGCCTATATTCGGGTCAACACTGTAGGTTGGACTAATAATACTGATATCTGAAAAAGTAACAGATCGATAATTTTGAGAAATATTCGAATAATTTTCGAGTTGATCGTTCCACTTAAAGCTGAGACCTAAACCCGCTAATAAAAACTGTCTTTGATTTAAATTATTTTGAAAAATTATTGTATCAAAAATAGGGTTGTTAGCGGCATCTAAATTAATTTGTCTGTAAAAGCCCTCGCTTTCAGTTTTTATAAACTCATATCGTAGGCCCGGCGTTAATGATAATTTATCATTTATATAAAATAGGTTTTCAATAAACAACGAATTGTTAAGATTTGGAAAATCATATTCTGATTGATTTTTATAATATGGAAAGTCTGATATATGATATTCAAAGTCTGCATCACTATTATCAGATCCAGGTCCTTGACTACTTTTATTTTTTGACTTGTAATGCTTGAACCCAAAAACAAGTGCTGTTGATTTATTAAATAAATTATATCTATGTAATACCTTGCTTTCTATGCCGTAATTTCTAAAATCTCCCTTTATAAGATCTCTTACGCCACCTATATCTGCTTGATTGACTCGGTTTGTTCTATATCCTAATGCATTTCTACTTGCATCCAAACCATAAAAACTTAAAGAAAGTTTTGTTTTCTCAGTCGGCTTATATAGAATTTTTGTATTTAATAACAGCCAATTTACCTCAAACCAATTTCTACTTCTGTTACTTTGTAAAATATTATCACGGAACATTTTATCTGTTAAACCGCCGGCTTGTTGGGTTAGATAGTTCATATAAGTTATCTCGGAGCTGATGTCCAACTTATTGTTGAAAGAATATTTACAAAAACTATAAAAGTTAAGAGAACTAAAATTAGAGTTGGGCCTAAAGCCGTCACCTTTTTTATAGTTTACAAATGTGTAATAACTGAATTTATTTACTGTCCCCGAAAGGCTTGTGAAGTTAGTAAACAGATTATTGCTTCCGAGACTATTTCTACTAATAAGTTCAATTGATTTTTTTTTATTAGGCGCTTTAAAGACAAAATTTAATAAGCCACCAAATTGCGTACCATACTGTAAAGAAGCGGCACCTCTTATAATTTGAATTTCTTCCAAAGCTTCAATTGGAGGGGTATAATAACTTTCAGGGTATCCTAAAACATCTGCACTAATATCATAATTATTCTGTCTAGTATTGAAGTTTGATGTTCGATTAGGGTCAAGGCCTCTACCGCCAATATTCAGCTGAAGGCCGGCATCATCATTTTGAAAGACGTTAAGACCTGAAACTTGATTATAGATTTGTCTCGCGTTGTTTGTGGCTAAACTTGCAATAGCCTGATCAACCTTAATAACTTCTGTTTTCCTGCCGGAGAAGACAGACATTTTTTCAATGTCGTCTAATTTTCTTATACTAAAATTCTCAAAATCAGTCGCCATAACCTCAACTTCATCAATATTAACAAGTACTGGTGTTAAAGATATTTGTTCAAGTGATGAACTCACCAAAGTTTTATTGTATGTTGAAAAGCCGTCTTTAAAGAAAAGAAGATTTAAGGTGTTTTTTACAGAGAAAAAATCATAGTAGCCGTTAGTGTCTGTTTTTGTTAAATAACCTAAATCTTTTTCATATATCTCTACATTTTTTAAAGGCACAGTGGTTTCTGAATTAACCACTATGCCTTTAAAATTGTTTTGAGATAATAACTGATTAGTTATGACAAAAGAAAATATCGTGAAATATCTTAGCATTTATCATTTATTTGTAAAAAACTTAATCTCCGTCTCCGCTAATATAATCTACACCTACTCCCATTGCCATCATCATATCAATTTTGAATTTTGCCACAACGGACTGAATTAAGTTAAATGTATTTAATAGTTCATCATTATTCGAATTTACTTGAGATGCAAAATCGTCTTCTAAGTTACCAATAACCACTTCAATTTCATCAATTTTTATAAGAATTTCATCTGCAAGCGTTCCCTCTTGTAAATAATTAAGGTATGAATAAATTGATTCACCAATTACTGAATTATCGTTATGGCTTTTACCTTCAAAAACATTTGATATACTGTACAACGAATTTAATGCCAGTATTTTGGAAATATTTTTCGCATAATAACCTTCCGTTTTATCTGCAAAGGTTTGCCCGCCTGAAAAATAACCACACGGGATTCCAAATTTATTTGTTCTGAACCCTTTCTCATAGTGATAAACGAAATCGTTTATCAATAAATTTAAGCTTGAGGTTGCTGTACTATTATTATCTTCAACAATTGTTGTTCTATTTTCAGTCCACCACGTATGTACTGATGACGTGTTACTTATCATTTCAGAAACCATACTAACTAATAATGCAGAGGCATTGGGCTCATTTAAGACACTAATAATTTGTTCATCTGAATCACCAACTCCATATAAAAGATACTCTAATGCTGGAAAGCCTTGATTGTCGTTATAAGCGGGATTAAATTGTGCGATACCATTTAAAATGTTTTGCGTACGATTGACGTCGGTTGGATAGGTATTCATTTTAAATCCATATAAAATTTCCTCTCCTTCTCCAAAGTGACTAAAAACTTCAATGTGCTGCCAAGCTACATATGATTGAAACCAATCTTCTCTCAAATTATTAAGTAGTGAAATATCGCTAGGATTTTCCACGTATTCATTTGTAGATTCATTTAATGATTCAAGCTTTGATTGAAATTCATCAAAAGCAATCATTGCAATATTGTCATATATATTAGCTAGTAATACAGTTCTATCAAAATCATCATTTGATTGAGGAGGAACATTATCATCAGAAGATCCGCCACCACAAGAGAACAAAAACATCAATGAAGACAGTAATAAAATTAATCTATTCATAAGCATTTAAGGTTAAATAAAAAGGGTACTAATTTAATAGTACCCTTTTTGGATTTATTTTTATTTACAGGTTAAATGATGTTTGAATATCAGACGCCATTTGATTTAGTTGTGAGCTAGTAATGTCCCATAAACCATTGCCCTCTGATAATGTTTCTAACATTGTGTTAACTTCATCATAAGTGAAATGTGGAGCACCATCGTTGTAAGTAAATTGAAGAGATACTACAAAACCTACTCCTTCAGAAAGTCCATGGAAAAAATCTCCATTTCTTTCTCCACCATTATCTAAATGATCAGCAGCACCCTTTAAATAATCATATGCTTTTTGGCCAATAATGTGTGATATATGATTCTTAATTATATTTGCTTCTCTCATTTTAACATCAGAGTATAAAGTTGTTCCGCCGTTTGCCGCATCCATGGTGATAGCTTCTCTACCCATTTTGAAAGCGTCATAAACTGGAGCTTGTATATCACTAAAATTACTCTTAGCATAGTATTTGTAAAGTAATACATCGCCACCTGTTGTTTCAAGATCATATACCCCTTGAGTTGGTTGAAGTCCATATAGATATCCATAGCCTTCATCCCAGTGATGCTCCATAGTTGTATAACCTCCTGATTCAGGACGTACATTATCAACGTCGTCACCTATTTTGATTTCAGATAAATATCCGTGTATAATTTGGTCACCACAAAGAGCGCCTATAAGACCTTTAGTAAACAATTGGTCAAGCTCCATACCTTTAGAGTTAAGTTCTCTAATGCTATTACCGTCAGGAAGCACGCCTGCAACTCCTTCGGACGCAACTGTTCCAGCCACCATTGCGGGAACAACGTCACTCGTAAATTCTACTATCCAGCTATTAAAAAGTGCTAATATTTCTGTTTGATAAGCACTGTATGCTCCAGTTTTATTTGACACTTTTTTTCCGGAGTTTGAAAAGTTTAAACTTGCATCATAAAAACCTTCTCCCAGATTAAACATTTCGTCAATTTCAGCAAATGTTGCCTCACTACTTCCCATTTTTGAACAAATGATTGCCGCCTGATGAAGTCTTGTGGTTTGCCCGCCGAAACTTACGGTTTCTGCTCCATTACCATCAGTCCAACTATATGTCGCTGGAGGGGTTACATCTTCAAGAACTGGATCGACCGGATCAGAGTCTCCAGAGCATGATGTAAACACAATGGCGAATGCGCTTAATATTGCTAATAAATACTTGTGTTGATTTTTCATTTTTTAATTATTTAATATTGTTAAAATTCGGGTACAAATATACTCTAATTTTTAATCAGTCTAAATAAAAACAAGGTTTTATTTATAATAATTCTAAATAAAGCGGTATTTTTGAAAAATAAAGCGTTTGTTATTGATAATCAATAGTTTAAATATTTAAACACGGATGAATATAGTTGATATTTTTGATGTTATTGTTGATGCTTATAAGTTGAGTAAAAATCATTTTATTAATTCAGAAAATAGAATTTACTTCTTGTATCTTTTGTCCTCGTTGGCGTTAGCATTTTTTGTATTTAATAAAAGTAAGAAAAAAACTTCCTTCTTTAGATACACATTTGATAAGAGGGTTTGGATAAGTAAATCTGCACTTAATGATTTTTTAATCTTTAATTTTAACAATCTTTTAAAGATTTTGTTTATCGGTCCTTACTTAATTATTGGATTATACATAGCTTTTTACGTTAATGAATACCTTACGGTTTGGTTTGGCTTTCCAAAGAAAAGCCTATCAATAGGTCAAACCATTTTTTTATATACAGTTGCTTTGACATTAGTAAATGATTTTTTAAGTTTTATTGTTCATTTAGCTTTACATAAAATACCCATATTGTGGGAATTTCATAAGGTTCATCATTCTGCAACAACAATGAACCCAATAACCCAATATAGAATACACCCGGTTGAGCTTATTTTGAATAATGCAAGAGGAATAATAGGATTTGGTATTGTCACAGGAGTATTTGATTACTATTCAAATCATGAACTGGACACCGTTGTTTTTATTGGAGCTAATATTTTTACATTTATATTTATGTTTTTTGGTGCGAACCTTAGACATTCACATGTAAAATTAAAGTACCCTAGTTTTTTAGAGTATATTTTTATTAGTCCCTATCAACATCAAATACACCATAGTATAAATAAAAATCATTATGACAGAAACATGGGCTCTAAACTTGCCATTTGGGATTTAATATTTGGAACGCTTATTCTGTCTAAAGAAACTTCCAGGATAAGGTTTGGAGTGAAAGGAAATCAGAAAGATTATTCTTCTTTTACAAATTTAATTTGGTTACCTTTTTTAAAAGCTTTTAGTCTTTTAAATTTACAAAAAAAATTTCGAAATAAGGATACTTAGGGTCCGCCAAAGTGTAATCTATCCTAATTTGAAAAAATGTTACGATTTTTTATTTTTTCAAGGCTAGCAATTCGTTAGAATTTAAAAGTTGTTCACACCACAGTTTTATACGTTCATCAGTGAGTTCATACTGGTTGTCCTCATCGATTGCTAGTCCATAAAACATATTATCATCAATCAAACCTTTTGATTCTTGAAATTCATATCCCTCTGTTGGCCAATTACCGATTATAGTTCCGTTATTTTTTAATATTTCTTGAGCTATTATTCCTACCCCATCCACAAAATTGTAATCGTAACCCCACTGATCCCCGAGACCGAATATGGAAATTAATTTATTTGAAAAGTCAATTTTTTTGAAATCATCAAAATAATTCTCCCAATCACTTTGTAATTCTCCAACATACCAAGTAGATAACCCGAATATTAAATAATCAAAACTTAAAATTTTGGCTTCATCCACATCCTTTATTTCTAAAATAGTTATATCGTATTCCTTGAAATAGGAATAAATCTTGTTTGCTACCTCTTCAGTTGAACCAGAGTCTGATCCATATATCAGTCCAATTTTCAATATATATTGATTTTATTGTTAAACATTTTAATTATTCACTAATTAATAAATCTGCTTATAATATTTCGAATATCATCTTCGCTCTGATAATCGTCTGAGAATAGATATTCCCAAAGCTTTTTTTCATCAACAGATTTCTTTAATTTAATTATTTTATTTTTTTCAAAAACTTCATCCCAAATATTTCTTACAATTTCCCATTTTGTTCTATTCTTTTTCCACCAATTACGTGCATGAATACATCTTGAGTCATCAACTTTGGTGTATGGGTTGTATCCGTACTCTCTAGCTAGTGTTTTGTCCTTGGATCCTGGTTTTCTTATTATTTTAAGATTGTCTTGTTTATGAACCCAGCCATAATCTGTAATCTCTATTCTATTGTTTCTTTTCAATACATTATAATCATTTCTTATTGTTCTTTCTCTCCTTGGTAATGGGGCATCAACATTATTTTCCCAATAACTTTTTCCATCAACATGAACCCATGTAGCTTCACCTTCATATCTTGGACTATCATCAACCTGATAAACTTTTTGCGTCCATTTGCCTCTTCTCTCATTGAAGTTTAAAATTTTACTTTGCCAAGTATTATCAAAAACATATTCAAAGATTTTTTTATTTTGAAATTGCCAATCCTCTCTCCAGTGCTTGATAATGTAAGCATTACTGTCATTCCCCATTTGTAAAACATGCTGAAGTATAAAATTATTTTGGTCTTCATGTGTTAAATCAACCCACTCAAGTGCGTAGGCAATTTTTGTTGGAGAGGGGGTATACAAAGAATCTTCTGAATAGTTAAACGTTTCCGAGAAGTTAAATTGTATCTCATAACATCCACAAAGATTCTTAATAGCAGACCTGTCTTTATCTTTTTTAGTTTGAGAATTTGATTCAATACCATACAACATCAAAAAAGTTAAAATTAAGTGCTTGTTCATTTCTAAATATTTTTACAAAAATAGCTATTTTAATTTAGACTAATTACAAATAACTACTATATTTGCGAAAAAAATTAAAGACTGTGAAAAAATTCGTTTTGTTAATTTCCGCTTTTATTGCTTTTTCATGCTTAAAAGCTCAAACTGAAGATTGTAATGGGGTTACAAATGGCTCCGCCGTTATTGATGAATGTGGGACTTGTCAACTAGCATATTTATACAATACAATTACTCATTCCGTGACCTTTTTAAACTCAACAGACGGCATCAATACTGGAGCTAATGAAATGTTAGTTTTACCTGAAAATATTGGAAATCCGTATTGGAATGATTGTGGTCAAAATTATGATATCGACTGTAATAATATCGTCAAAGGTCCTGCATTAATTGACACGTGTAATATTTGTCGAAAAGCGTATGTATACAACACTATCACTCATGAAGTTACCTTTATTAATCACGAAGATCTTCATGAGTTAGTAGATAATGAAGTCATTGTTGCCCCCGACAGCGAAACGAATCCATATTGGAACGATTGTGGTGTTTCAACAGTGTTAAATTTAACTAAAGGCAAACCCAAAAAAGTACTCAAAAGAGTAGATTTATTTGGTAATAACCTTAATCAAATAAAACCAAATACTATTTTTATTGAGTTTTACAGCGACGGAACACACACAAAAAAGTTAATTGTTCAGTAAACAGAAGTGTGCAAGAAATATAAGTCTATTCCTTATTTTTTTTTCTTCTTATTTATTCTAACATTTAATAATATAGAAGCAAAAAGTAAACTCCAGATTTACAACTATTATCAAAACAACATTTTTAATAATGATTCTTCAAAATTAAAGGTAATCTCATTAGAAGATGTTATTATTTCTGCACAAATATCTCCCAAAGTAATAGATGATGTTGTACACAACGTACAAACCATTAATCGAAAAACAATAAATCAGCTTGCTGCAAAAACACTTCAAGCTCTTTTTACTCAACAAAGCAATACTAGATTAACACAAGATAATATTCTTGGCAGTAGTGCTAGCATTCAGGGTTTATCAGGTCAAAACATTAAAATTTTAATCGACGGTATTCCTTTAATTGGTAGATTAAATGGGAACATTGATCTTGGTCAGATTAACTTAAACTCAATTGAAAAAGTTGAAATTATCGAAGGTCCAATGTCTGTTAATTTCGGTTCGGATGCGTTAGCAGGGTCAATAAACTTGATAAGTCGCGTGCCACAAAAAAATGAAACTGAAATTAATAGCTATTATGAAAGTGTTGGACAATATAATGTTGATATTTTACAAACTTTTAATATTGAACCACATTTTATAACTTTTATGGCTGGTAGGAATTATTTTGACGGATGGTCAAATAGAGAGTTACTCAGTTTTTTTCCTAAACAAACATTAGCTGATGAGTCACGATTCAAAGAATGGAAACCTAAAGAACAATTATTTTTAAAGGGAACGCATTACTATAAAAAATCTAATTTTGATATTAAAACAGATTACTCAAGCTTTAACGAAAAAATTATTAATAGGGGTAAGCCCAGAGAACCTCTTTTAAATAATGCCTTTGATGATTATTACCACACTCAAAGAAACACATTTTCAACTGTAAGCAATTACAATATCAATCAAACAAAAACAAATATCAGTTTATCTCATGCTGATTATAGAAGAATTAAAAACACATACTTTAAAGACTTGACAAATTTAACTGAATTACTATCATCAAACTTGTCAGATCATGACACATCAAAATTTACTAATTCAATATTTAAAGCAACCTTCAATTTCCCATCAAAAAAAAGTATTGAAAAAGAGTTAGGTGTAGATTTAAATTTTGAATCAGCCGAAGGAAGAAGAATAAAATCTAAAAAACAATATATATCGGACTTTGCTATTTTTAGTAACGTTGAGTGGAGATACAAAAAAAAATTAGTCGTAAGACCTGGAATCAGGTATTCCTATAACACAAATTATACGTCGCCTTTAATTCCATCAATCCACTTAAAATACAAATTTAAAAACTATGATATCAGATTATCATTTGCTAAAGGGTTTAGGGCGCCAAGTCTAAAAGAACAATATTTTGATTTTGTAGATATAAACCACAATATAATTGGAAATGAATATTTAAATGCAGAAAGTTCTAACAATAAACAAGTGTCGTTAAGTCGAAAAAAAGTATTTATCAACAAAGCTGTTCTTGAAATAAAGACATCACTTTTTTACAATAAGTTATCAGAAATGATAACACTTGCGTCAGTAGGCAACCAACAATATCAGTACATTAATATAGGTGAATATAAATCTAAGGGAATTCGTACAAACACCTCTTACAGTTTTTTAAATAAATACTCAATAAACTATTCTTTTTATTGTTTGGGCAGATATAATCAAATATCAGAAAATGATTATTTAAATAAATATGTTTATTCTTTTGATCATAGTTTTTCAATTACAAAAACGTTTGTTGACATAAAAGCAGATATAAGCCTATTTTATAAATTGAATGGAAAGTTGCCTTCATTAAGATTGGATAACAATGGCCAGGTTCAAAATAGTATGATAAATGGATATGGCATAATGGACATTAGCGCAAATAAAGTAATTAAAAGTAGGTTAAATTTGGTGTTTGGATGCAAAAATTTATTTAACATTCAATCAATCGAGGCAATAAATCTTTCGTCAAATGTACACCAATCTAATCAAAACAGCCTATCAATAGCCTATGGAAGAAGTTTTTTTATTTCAATAAATTATAAAATTAAATGAAAGGATTTAGAATTATATTTTTTTTGATTGTTTTAGTATCATGTGATATTGGTGAAATACCAATAAATCCGGTTATCACAGAAACTGAAATAAGCACTATTCCAATGGGTTCAAATTATATGACCCAAGTTTACTATAATTTAAATCAAAATCAAATTGTATCACAAAACAACAGAGTTGACTGGGATATAGCATTTGAATCTAAGCGTGACACAAATTTTATTTATCTGAACTCCTCAAAGTTTGTACAAGTATGGCAGATAAGTGAAACATCGTTTTATGATCCTATTGATTTAGATGAAGCGGTTTGGCAATGGGATAAACCATGCCTCATAAATAATGGTGCTGCCATTAATATCTCATCGCAATCAGATATTTACTATGTAATTGATTTGGGCTTAGATGAAAATTTAGAGAGTTCTGGATATTTAAAATTTAAAGTGATAAATAGTGATGATAATAGTTACACCTTTAAATACTCATCTATTGATAACTCTACGGACACCACTTTTAACTTAAGTAAAAATAACAGCTACAATAAACTCCATTTCTCTTTTTTGAAAAATTCTTTAGTAAATATTGAACCTAAATCAAATGATTGGGATTTGATGTTTACTAGCTACACTCATATATTTACTGGAGATTTTCCATATCTAGTTTCTGGAGTACTAATCAACTCTCAGCAAGTTTACGTTGCGTGTGACTCGATTAACGATTTTAATGAAATTAATATAAATCACGCACAAAATATTGATTACAGTAATTGTGAAGACATTATTGGATATGATTGGAAAACGTATAGTTTTGAAGCTAGCAGTTTCTCAATAAATCAAACCAAAATATATATTATTAAAAACGAAAATGGATATTATAAATTACGATTTTTAGACTTTTATAATGAATCGGGTGAGAAAGGATTTCCCAAATTTGAAATTCTAAAACTATAGAAAAAACTATTCAAATTAAAAAATGTTCTAATTGTTAAAGACCGAAATATGCACACTTAGTTCCACTATAAAGAAATCAACTAAATTGAATGAGTTTCTTATTTTTGTAAAAATATTATCTCACTAAATAAGAAATAAATTTGATGTTACTAAAATTATTACTTATGTTATTTTGGTTGAAATAACAGTAAAATAAAAACAGAAAAATGAAAAATTACATCATATTATTGTCAGTACTAGTTTTAGCTAGCTGCTCAAATCACAATAAACAAACAGAGGTTATAAATCTGTATTCCAAGAGGCATTACAATGTTGACAAAGAATTATTTGCTAAGTTTGAAAAAGAAAATAATATAAAAGTTAATGTTGTAAAGGCTAGTTCAGATGAGCTTATTGAAAGAATTAAAACAGAAGGTAAAAATTGTCCGGCTGATTTATTAATAACCGTTGATGCAGGTAAATTATATAAGGCTGCTAATGAAAATCTTCTTGATAAAATTAACGTTGACAGTATTCAACCAAGTATTAAATCTGAACTAAGAGATCCAAATAATTATTGGGTGCCAATCACCTACCGTGCTAGAGTACTGGTCTATAATCCCGAAAAAGTCAACCCAAATGAACTAACTAGCTACGAAGATTTAACAAATGATATTTGGAAAAATAGAATTTTGGTGCGCACCTCTACAAATGCGTACAATCAAGCCCTGATGTCTTCAATAGTTGCTCACTATGGAGAAGAATATGCTCTTGATTGGGCAAATAATATGGTTGAAAACTTTTCGCGCGAACCCAAAGGAAACGACCGTGACCAAATTAGAGCTATTGTTGCGGGCATAGGAGACGTAGCTATAGTCAATTCATACTACATAGGTTTGCTGCTTTCTTCTGTTGATAGCCTTGATCGTAATGTCGGAGAATCTGTCAAGGTATTTTTTCCAAATCAGGGCAACGAACAAAGAGGGGTACATATCAACATTTCGGGTGTTGGCTTGCTAAAAAATGCTCCCAACAGAGAAAATGCTATTAAATTTGTGAAATTTTTGACTTCAGATTATGCTCAAAATTACTACACCAATAATAGTTTTGAGTATCCTGTTAATTCTGAGATAAAACCCTCAAGCACAATAGCTGATTGGGGTGACTTTAAAATAGATAAACTAGATTTAAATCAATTGGGAATAAAACGTAAACAAGCTGTTGAAATTTTTGAAAAATCTAATTGGAAGTAATCGGATAAATCTACTTTCTTTATTTGTCACGTTTGTTGGTATTTTTATAACAATGCCAATATTTTTTATTGTGATAGAGTCTTTTTTGTTAGATCTTTCTGTAATCAATTTTTACGAAAGTATTACCGGGTATATCAGCGAAACTTCTAAGCTTGTTTTTTACACTGCAATTATAAGCTTGTTACTAGCTGTTCCAGCAGCCTGGATTGTAACATACCATAGATTTAGATTCAAAAATATAATTGATTTATTGTTGATACTTCCCCTGTCCATTCCATGTTACATCATGGCATTCACCTATGCCGATATATTGGGGTTTAATGGATATGCAGATGTTTTTTTTAAAAATTTGTTTAACACTAGGCTAACTTTTGATGTCATTACAATTGAATGGCTTTCTTTATTTTTAGCATTAGCATTATATCCGTATGTATATACCACTTCAAGAATATCATTCAGTCTACTAGGTACAACTTATTTAGACTTAGCAAAAAGCTTAGGAATGTCTGATCTAAAAAAACTATTTAAAGTCGGCTTGCCTCTTTCACTTTCGGGGATTTTTTCCGGATTACTTTTAGTTATTATGGAAGTACTTAATGAGTATGGTGCTGTAAATTATTTTGGTATAGAAACTTTTTCAGTAGGAATTTTTAAATATTGGTTTTCAATGGATAATAAGGCATTAGCCATTCTTTTTTCACTGTTCTTATTGTTAATAATATTTGCAATTTTAAGGGTCTCAACATACATAAAAAACAAAAATAGAAGATTCACTTATCATATTAAATCTTCTCAAATTATTTCAAAGCCTATTAAAAATATTTCGTTAAGAATTATTCATTATGCTATTGTTTTTTTTCCAATCTTATTTGGACTTTTTGTTCCTCTAGTATTTATTATAAACAATGTGCGAAAACATATCAACGAGTTTAATTGGGAGGAGTTAATAAAAATTACTGGTAATTCTTTAAATGTTGCTCTTTTATCTTCGTTAATTATTGTAATAGTAGCCTTATTGATTTTACAAATGAAAAGAAATAACGAAAGCAGATGGATAAGGTTGATAATTAATTTCTTGAGCACCGGCTATGCTATTCCTGGAGCTGTAATTGGTCTTTCTTTCATGCTAATTATTCAATATGTGGGGGGTGGTTTTAGCATACTAATGGGTACATTGAGTTTGTTGATTTATGCTTATTTATTTCGCTTTATTGCAGTTTCTATTTTTCCATTAGAAGCAAATTTTCAGCGCCAACCAAAAGAATTTGATCACCTCGGAAAATCATTAGGTCTTTCTTCCTTTGAAGTGTTTAAAAAAATTAACTTACCGTTAAGTAAGCTTGCCATCTTGTCATCATTTCTTATGGTTTTCATTGATGTGTTGAAAGAACTTCCTTTGACACTAATACTAAGACCTTTTAATTATGACACGCTAGCAACTCAGGCCTACCAACATGCAACAGAAGAAATGCTTTCATTCTCAAGCATTTATTCATTGGGGATTATTATTTTTTGTGCAGTAATAATTGTTTTTGTTAAATTAATTTTAAAAAAATAAAATGTATTTAGAAATTGATAAATTGAGTAAAAATTATTCGAAAAATAATATTTTAAATAATTTAAGCTTTAATGTTAAAGAAGGAGATATTGTTTCTATTGTGGGCCCTAGTGGGTCAGGTAAAACAACACTTCTTAAATGTATATCGGGCTTGTGTGACGTTGATAACGGAAGTATTAGACTAAATTCTAAATTGTTAATAAAAACAGAGCCAAATAAAAGAAACATTGCCTATGTTTTTCAGGAAAGCCCTTTGTTCCCACACTTAACTGTCAATGAAAACATTCTTTTCAATCTAAAGATTTTTGACAGAGAAAAGCTAAACTTTATATTGGAAAAGATAAATCTTGGCCATTTAAAAAATAGATACCCACATGAAATTTCTGGGGGCGAAAATCAAAGAGTAGCTGTGGCCAGGTCTCTAATTAGAAATCCTGATTTATTATTAATGGACGAACCTTTTAGTAACCTAGATTTTTATGTTAAAGATCAACTCAAAGAGTTGATATTCGAGCTTATTAGAGAGCTAAACACGACAACAATAATTGTTAATCATGATATAAAAGATTCTCTGGAAATTTCTGATAGAATCCTTATTCTTATAAATGGAGAAATTAATAATTATGATATACCAAATATGGTATATTCCAAACCCAAATGTTTAGAATCTGCAAGATTATTCGGCGCACTCAATAAAATTAATATAAATAATGAGTTATTTTACTGCAGACCTGAACATATTAAGCCATCATCATCAGGTATAAGTGCTAGTGTCATAAACTCAACATTTATGGGCTCTTTTTACAAAATAAGAGCCCATATTAATGATGAAAAGATTATTTTTTTTAGTGACAAAGATTTATCTTTAGGTGAAAATATTTATCTTGAAATTGACTCAAAAAAAAGAGTTTTTTTTGTTTGATTTTATAAAAAACATATAAATAAGTTCTGATAATACTTGACCAGTTTCTTAAGACATTGCTTGCACAACAGTTTTCTTATTATACATGTCATATTGTATTGAAACACTTTTTATTTATTACTAAAA